>JABAOH010000980.1_pt3 | contig 50573 bp, 45 predicted proteins | sample 7062181 | NCBI WGS metagenome assembly JABAOH01 (sample SAMN14538630, study PRJNA623070) | marine sediment metagenome | biome: marine biome [ENVO:00000428]; feature: marine pelagic biome [ENVO:01000023]; material: deep marine sediment [ENVO:00002113]; isolation source: pool of 5 deep marine... | reverse complement strand
CTATCACAACATAGACACCCTTTGGAGGTACATCACATCATCATGTTACCTCATACAATAAAATTATTTTAACCAGGAACAAACATATATTTGTCACTGCTTGAGCGCGCTAAAATTGTCATTGCGAGCCCTGAAAGGGCGAAGCAATCTCATATAATAAAATTCATTCAACTCATACTTTATGGTAAAATTTTAATATAAGCATGAAGAAAAAACGATTTTTCGTTCCCGTGCTAGCTTTCCCTCTTATCATTTTTCTTACCACAATATTTTTTTTGCGATTGCAGAGAGATGAATTTTCATTTTCAGGGGAAAAAAGATCTTAATCATATATTTGTAAGGATTTGATTCATCAAACCATCATTTTAGCTTACTAATCTGGTTTATCAAGCCTGCGCTTTTATACTGAATACCGATAGCTTGCAAATGATCGCTGTAACCTCGAAATTGGAAGTTCGTTAAAGGATGAATGATAGAGAAAAGTTAGAAATTTTTTGAATTTTTTTTTATTTTTTTATGATGCTAAAAAAATTAAGCGAAGAGGATGGATTCAAATATTTGGAGAATTCAAATTTTTGGAAAATTGAAGCATCATTTCTGAAGAAGGAAAAAAATTATCCTGCTGAAAAAAAAAGGATTATCTATATAAAAATATTTGGCATGAAATTCGCAGTTATAAATATAAAGTACAATACCATGAATCCTTCGATATACCATATGCTATATATTGTATATTGTATGCCAAAAACTATTTAAAAGGGAGGTGAAAATCCGAGAGAAAGATATATAAAAAAAAGCTTAAGGATTAATGTGAGAATGAAGACAAAACGAAAAAAAAGGAGAAAGAAATGAAATTCAAACCTCTCGCATTTCTTTTAGCTCTCTTCCTAGTAACTTTGCCCCTCGCTTATTCTCAGTCCAAAGAGACAGGTGCTATTGTCGGCACAACGGTTGATGAAGACAAAGCTCCGCTTCCTGGTGTCACGGTAACGCTGTCAAGCCCTCAATTAATGGGTATTCGAACAGTAGTGACTGGAGCAGACGGTTCGTATCGATTTCCCGCTCTCCCTCCAGGTAATTATGTTGTTACAGCCGAGCTTCCAGGATTCATAACAGTTCGCCAAGAGAATGTCAGAGTCTCAACCACAATCAGATTAACTATTGACTTCACTATGAAGCTTGCCACTCTAGAAGAAGAAGTTACAGTCATCGCTGAATCGCCCACGGTTGATATAAAATCAAGCGAGACTGCTTCNNGGATGGTGTTGATGTATCTGACCCTGATGGAGGTACAGCCTGGGTTTTTATGGATCCCCATACTATCGAGGAAGCCAAGATTATGGGAATCGGTGCTGCCGCTGAGTACGGAAATTTTACCGGCATTATTTTCAATCTGGTTACCAAATCTGGAGGAAATGAATTCTCGGGACATTTTGAAACCGATTTCCAGGGCAAATTTGATGATTGGCCGAAAGGATTATGGGGCACAGAGAACAATCAAGCTTATCTTGCTGATTTTCCAGATCTTACATCGCCTTCGCGGAAAATGTATGAGTTCGGGGCTCACCTGGGCGGCCCTATCAAGAAAGATAAGGTCTGGTTTTACCTTGGAGGTCACTACTTCCGCCGCAAAAATTATGTAACAGGCTTTCCCGAACCAGTTGACTACAAGATGCCCAGAGCCTTCATTAAGATTAATGCCCAATTGACTCCTTCGACAAGTATAATGACCTTCTATGAGTTTGATGCTTATGACGGCATAAACAGAGGAGCGGGTGCCGATGTTTCGCCCGAAGCCGTGGTTAACCAGGATTCACCTGATAATGTGGGAAACTTCAGCCTGACTCAAATCATCACCCCCACAACATTTCTTGACTTGAAAGCGGCTTTCTTTATCGGCTATTACTACCTGGAACCTGAAGTTGGACGTGATATAAGCGGTCATTGGAATGATACTGATCTTTGGCTCCACGAGAGTGCTGGCTGGTTCGGCCTGTTTGACAGATGGAGATACCAGGCTAACGTCAACATAACTCATTACGCCGAAGATTTCATCCATGGCAACCACGATTTTAAATTCGGAATGGAATTCGAGTATGGCAGGGTAAGAGATAGATTTGGCTATACAGGTCCCAATCACTGGTATTATGTAGATTTATACGGAGAAGGCCCTTATACATACCTCCACGGCTACAATTATTATGGACCTTGGCTTGCTTATCAGTATGAAGGCTACGATACAGACACCCGCTATACCAGAATCGAAGAGTTTGCTCAAGATTCATGGAAAGTATCAGACCGCTTGAATCTCAACTTTGGCCTGCGCCTCAGCCATTTTAGGGGAACAGTTAAGGGTATTAGTGGCGCAGTTTACACCAACTTCCGGATTGCCCCCCGAATAGGTTTCACCTATGATATTCTCGGGGATAAAACCACAATCCTTAAAGGTCACTACGGCCAGTTCACAGAAGCCATGATCACTCGTTATCATGCTCGTCTAAACCCAGCTTCTGCTTACTCTGATTATGTTGGCTGGTACTATTGGCCTCCAGATTCACAATGGTATGAAATGTTTAGGATTGAACACGAGGAACTCTATACCATGGATCCTGATATCAAGCATCCTTACATGAATCAGTTTACAGCCAGTATTGAAAGGGAGCTTTTCAGAGATGCATCCCTATCAGCAACTTACATTTACCGTGATTGGAAGAACCTAATCGGCCCGGTTGACATCGCAGCGATATGGGTACCTGTAACTGTTAATGACCCTGAAACAGGGGCAGCTTACACGGTCTATGAACAAACTAATGCTGGTACCAACCAGTACGTCCTCAAAAATCTGGATAAAGATGACCCAGGGATAAATTTAGCGATAGGAGATTCAAAGCCTTACCGCAGGTACTGGGGTCTTGAGTTCATGTTCAACAAGCGGTTTTCAGACGGGTGGCAACTTCTGGCCTCCTATGTCTACGGCAAGGCATATGGAACCATGAACAACGTAACCAGTGAAGATGTAGGCTGGGGGGGTGATGTTGAAAGTCCCAATTACTGGATAAACGCAGAAGGTAACTCTACCTACGACCCGACTCACATGCTCAAACTACAGGGAACCTATGTTCTTCCTTTTGGAGTTTACCTGACTGGCTATTTCCGGGCGATAACAGGTAGAGCCTGGACAAGACGGATGCGAACTCCAAGACCACTAGCCCAAGGAAGAGTGACTTTCTTTACAGAAGCCCGTGGTTCCAATCATTATCCGATACGGAAAATTCTCGATCTGAGGCTGGAGAAGACGTTTGTGCTTGCCGGGAAATACCGACTGGGCTTGATGTTGGACATCTTCAACGTGTTCAACGATGATACCATCACCTCTTGGGGAACAAGGATAGATGTTGATTGGCTGCTGCCTCCACCTGCAACAGATCCCGATGAATATTATTCCTCTACAGATGGTCACACGCTCTACGGAATCGTTCGACCCAGACAGGCAAGAGTCGGCATACGCTTGATGTTCTGATTCAAGTTCGAAACGCAGTTTAAGAGGGTGGCGAGTTTTTTCTCGCCACCCTTTTTTTATTAAATCCCAAAGCCGTTGTGATAAAGGAAGTTACATTTATCATTACCAGGGCGAAGTTAAGCTTGTCATTGCGAGCCATGAAAGGGCGAAGCAATCTCATACAATAAAATTATTTTAACCAGGAACAAACGTATATTTGTCATTGCGAAAAGCAAAGAAGATTCCTTCGCTTTGCTTGGTCAGGTGCGTATATCTCGTACAAGAAGATTGTCATTTTGAGCGACCGAAGGGAGCGCGGCAATCTTATAAAACATAATTCAATCTACTCATATTTTATGTTAGAATTCTAATTCGAGCATGAAGAAAAAACGATTTTTCGTCCCCGTCATAGCTTTCCTTTTTATCATTTTTCTTGCCGCAATAATTTTTTTCTTGAGGCTGCAGAAAGATGAATTTTCACGTCTAAGGGGAAAAAAAGATTTTAACTATATACTCATAACGGTAGATACTCTTCGCGCGGACAGGATTGGCTGTTATGGATTTGCTAATGTCGAAACTCCTTACATGGATCTTTTTGCTTCCCGTGGTGTAAAATTTGAAAGATGCGTGGCCTCGACTCCTCTGACATTGCCCTCCCACACCTCTCTTTTGACAGGAACGCAGCCAACTTTCCACGGCGTCAGAGATAATGGAGGATTTCTCGTCCCCCAGGAAATCACCACTCTCGCCGAGCTCTTTAAGCAAGAGGATTACCAGACCTCCGCTTTTGTCGCGGCTTATGTTCTCGATTCCAAATGGGGGCTTAATCAGGGCTTTGATTATTACTTTGACCGGTTTGACCTGAGCCGGTATAAATCGATTTCCCTTGGGAATGTCCAGCGCAGGGGGGATGAAGTCATCGATGAAGCCCTAATCTGGCTTGAAGATAATAAACAGGATAATTTTTTCACCTGGATTCATCTCTATGACCCCCATACTCCTTATGAACCGCCCTCTCCTTACAAGGAACAGTATGCCCAGAGGCCTTATGTAGGGGAGATTGCTTACACGGATTCTCAGCTGGGAAGGTTGTGGCAGTATCTTGAAGAGAACAATCTTATCGAGAATACAATCCTTGTTCTTGCTTCTGACCACGGCGAAAGCCTTGGTGAGCATCAGGAAGGAACGCACGGATTTTTTATCTATCAAGAAGGAGTGCACGTTCCTTTGATTTTTGTCACACCTTTTGAAAAATTACATGGTTTAAGCCGGTCTTCAGTCGTCTCTCTTGTTGATGTCATGCCCACAATTCTGGATATGGTTGACATTCCTCCTCCTTTACAAATTCAAGGGGAAAGTCTTGTTCCGCTTTTTTTTAAAGAGAAGAATCCGGGAAAGAGTTTTGCTTATTCTGAAACTTATTATCCTCGATTTCATTATGGCTGGAGTGATCTTAAAGGAATCCAGGATTTAAGGTATAAATTGATTATCGCCCCCGATGTAGAACTCTACGATTTGAAAAATGACCCGGAGGAGAAAGACAACTTAGCTTCAACTCACAAAGAGGAGCTGAAGAGGCTCAAGACTTTGGCTGAGAGATATATCGAAGATACGAGCGAGAATGCATTCCAGCTTGATTATCGCCATATGGATGAGGAAACGCGCCAGAAACTCGCTGCTCTCGGGTACATTGGTTCTTTTACCGATTCGTCTAAATTAGAAGGAAAAGAATTAGCTAATCCCAGGGATAAAATCGGAGTATTTAACCGCCTCTCCGGGGCGCGGGAACTGGGCCTTGAGGGAAAATTCGAGCCTGCGGTTAAAATGATCAATGAGATAATCAAGGAGGATCCTGATATAATTGACGCTTACTTTACCCTGGGGAATTTGTACTTTAAAGAGCGAAAGTTTGAGGAAGCTTTAGAATACTTTTTTGAGGTCCTGGATAAAAAACCAGATGATGCTTTCACTGTTATCAATATCGCCAATTCCTATATCAGTATGGGAGATCTTGAAGAGGCAGAGAAATTTATCTTGAGCTTTATTGAATCCATTCCACCAGATTCCCAGGTTTATTTTATACTGGGCAATATCTATAACACCCAAGAGAAATACGATGAGGCCATCCTTTATTACCAGAAATGTATGGAACTCAATCCTTATTCTGCCTCAGCCTATAGTGCTCTTGGGGGGATATATGTTATTAAAGATAAAATAGAAGAGGCAGAAAAGTACCTTCGAAAAGCTATGGACCTCAATCCTAAACTGCAGAATGTTCATTACAATTTAGCTCAGCTCCACGAGAAAAAAGGGAACTTAATCGAGGCTGCTGAAGAGTATAAGACGGAATTGGACAACATTCCCTATAATTTCAGAGCCAGCTTCAATCTTTCTCGAGTTTACAGGCTCTTAGGCCAGGAGGAAGAGGAACTTCAGTACCTTAAAAGGACAATCGAGATAGCTCCACGTTTCCCTCTGAGTTATTTTTATCTTGGCCGGATTTACCTCAATCGCGGTCAGAATTTTGAAGAAGCTGTTTCGCTGGTCAAAAAAGGAATAGATTTAAAACCGGATAAGAAAGACCTTCCTCTAGGTTACTTTCTTCTCGCCGATCTTTACAACCGCCTGGGGAATGCGTCCTTGTCTTCGGAATATGCGAAGAAAGGCCAGGAGCTTGTTCAGGCTATTTCTCGCAACCGCTGATTTCTCATCATATTTTTATCGGGGATTTATCTGTAGGGATTTGATTAATCTTTAGGGGTTTGATTCATCAAACCCACATTTTTATGTAGAGATTATATTTATTTGTAGGGGCTTGATTTATCAAGCCCGCATTATTGATTCTATAAATAAAACGGTGGGTTTGATGAATCAAACCCCTACGGACAGAATAAGAATAAGGACTAATCATTGCGAAAAATCATGAGAATGAATAGAATAGGAAATCGAAATTTTTCTGGCATTGATTTCATTGCAGGAGGTAAATCATGATCAGAATTAAGGCCTTTCATCACTTAAAATCTTTATTCATTGTTTCAATTATCCTATTCTTCGGGACTTTGCTCTTTGCCCAGGAACAAGGGAGACCACTTGTTTTGCAGGAGATGAGCTGGGCAGATGTCAGGGATTATTTGAAAACAAACGACATGGTCATCATACCTATTGGTTCTACTGAACAGCATGGCCCCCATTTGCCGTTAGGAACGGATTATTATGAGTCTGCCGGAATTTCAAAATTAATCTCTGCCCGGACAGGAGTAGTGATGGCACCGGTTCTTCTAGCTGGGTACAGCGAGTATCATTCTGGATTTCCTGGAACTCTGAGCCTGAAACTTGAAACCATGGAGCAAGTTCTTTTCGAAACCGCAGAGATGCTTATAAAGTATGGATTCCGCCGGTTCATGTTCTTCAATTATCATGGAGGAAACCGTATCGCTGAAAGCAAAGTCATTCATAGAATCAATCATACAACCGAAGCTATTGCCGTACCCATTGGCTTTGGCAGCCCTATCCAAAAAGGGAGATACCAAGGAAAAGATGAGGTTGGTGATGAGCATGCCGGGATTGGTGAGACATCCCTCATGCTCTACCTCAAGCCCGAACTTGTAAAGATGGAAAGAGCTGAGAAACCGAAGGTGATTTATAACGAAAAATTGCAAGCTCTCTGGATGCTTTCTCAACAATATCCGGATTTGCTGATGGTCTTCAATTCTTTAAGGGCAGTCCCTGTTGAAACAAAAAAAGGGGGAGCAAGTCATGAACTCTTTAGCAACGGAATCTGGTCTTTAAGCGATCCTAAAAAGGCAACAAAGGAGAGGGGAGAAAAGCAGGTAAAAGGCATGACGGATTATGCTGTCAAGTTCATTGAAGCTTGGAAGAAGGTAAAGGAATAAGCTTGTAAGAAAAAAAAGAGTAAAATTGTTTTATGGATTTTAAGCATCAATAATCTCACTAAAGGAGCTAGTATGAAGAGAACGAAATTCAGACACCTCGTCATAGTTCTATCTCTATCTGGTTTTTGCCTGACCTCCTGTGCTCCGAAGCAGGTTACAACGAGTCCGGTGAAAGATGAAGAAGCTTTAAAGGCTGAGGCCAGAGAGATTCACGATAGAGCCCTTACTGTTGACACTCATAGCGACACTCCTTCCCTTATGTTAAGGAGAGGCTGGGATATCGGAGTGCGTCATGAGCCGAGTCAGAGAAGAAGCGGAAAAATCGACCTTCCTCGGATGGCAGAGGGAGGCTTGGATGCTGAATTTTTTGCCGTCTATGTCCGCCAGGGGGAAAGAAGTCCAGAGGGCTATGCCAGAGCAAGAGAAAGGGCCGGTGAATTCTTGGACGCCATCCATAAGATGGCCGGGGATTATCCTCAACTGGTAGAGCTGGCGAGGTCCCCTGAGTATGTCTATCGATTGGAAAAAGAAGGGAAACGAGCAGCATTTATAGGAATGGAAAACGGCTATCCCATCGGAAAAGATCTTTCTTTTGTAAAAGAATATTATAACAGAGGAATCCGTTACATTACCCTCTGTCACTCGAGCGATAATGACATCTGTGACTCCTCTACGGACAGGCGCAATCCAGAGGATAAAGGCTTGAGCGACTTCGGAAAAGAAGTTGTCGCCGAGTGCAACCGTTTGGGAATCATGGTGGATGTTTCTCATGCTTCAGATAAATCCTTTTATGATGTGCTCGAGGTGACAAAAGCGCCGGTGATAGCCTCTCACTCCTGCGTGCGTGCACTTTGTGACCATCAGAGAAACCTTTCTGATGATATGCTCAAGGCCTTAGCTTCAAACGATGGTGTTATTCAAATTTGCTTTGTCTCAAGTTTTGTGAAGAAAACAAAGCCCAATCCAGAAAGAGAAAAAGCCCTGGCTGAGCTCAGGGAGAAATACGGTTCCTGGAGTGAGGTGAAAGACGAAAGTCTTCTAGAGAAAATGGAAGATGAATATATGGATATTTATGAGAAATATCCTTCAGAAAAGGCCACAGTCCAAGAGCTTGTCAACCATATAGATTATGTCGTCAACTTAATCGGAGTGGATCATGTGGGCATCGGGACAGATTTTGATGGCGGAGGCGGTGTTGAGGGCTGTGACGATGTCAGCGAATTGCCAAATATTACCACAGAGCTTCTCCGCCGCGGCTATTCAGAGGAAGATATCCGCAAGATTTGGGGCGAAAACATCATGCGAGTCTTCAGAAAAGTCGCTGAAATATCTGCAGGGATTTGATTCATCAAACCCACATCTTTATGTAAAGATTATATTTATTTGTAGGGGTTTGATTCATCAAACCCACCGCTTATTTTTAGAATCAAAAATGTGGGCTTGATAAATCAAGCCCCTACACAAGATAAATCAACTCTTGCATTATTATTCAAAAAATGTGGGCTTGATGAATCAAGCTCCTGCATAAGATAAATCAATGCTAGCATCAGGTAAATCAAGTGCCTGCGGAATTAATTCCTTATATAAATTGTAAAAAAACTTTACAAAAAATCTTATAAAATATTCTTGACCATACAACCCACCCTTATTCAGCAGGATAAGCACTCTGTCAAGTTGGCACAAAAATTGCCTTAAATTTGCTATTAACTCAAGGATAATTTATGATTTAAGTAGAGGAAAATGGGCAAAAAGTCCGATACCTATGTAGCCTCAAGTCTTATTCTTACTCTGGTCTTTGTAATCCCTTTATTTAGTTTCCAAGAGAGGAGCGTCAGCGAACCTCGCTACGGCGGAGTTTTTCGACTGAAATCATTTACCGACACTTTTAGTATGGAGTTTGATCCGATAAAACAAGAGTCCTCTATCTTCATCTCAGAACAAATTTATGATGGCTTGGTCAGACTTGATAAAAACTTGAGCATCGTGCCTTGCTTGGCCGAGTATTGGGAAGTCTCTCCTGATGGAAAAAAACATACATTTTATTTAAGGATGGGGGTCACGTTCCATCATGGAAGAGAGCTTTCGGCAGAGGATGTGAAGTTTTCCCTAGAAAGGATCCTTGATAAAAAAAATAACTCTCCTTATTACCAATTCCTCTTACCAAGGATTGTCGGAGCTAAAGAATTCAGGGAAGGAAAAACAAAAGATGTTGCTGGATTTAAGGTCATAGATAAATACAGTTTCGAGATTCACTGGACAAAACCCTTTATCTCTGCTCTTTATCTGATGAGTATGCATTTTTGTAAAATCCTTCCTCGCGAGCTTGTTCAGGACCAGGGAAGAAGATTTTTCTCTAAACCGTCAGGAACTGGACCCTTTAAATTTGACTGCTGGTTGAGGACGCCCCAATTGGATATTGTTGGAGTGCGGCTGAAGCGAAATGAAAGATATTTTGGTGGGAGACCTTATTTAGCAGCAGTAGAATTCTGTCCTCTTTTCACGCTTGATCATTTCTTGAACAAGGAGATAGATTCTATTCCAGTCCTGTCCGAGAAGCTACTCACTCCCAACTTCCAGGTTTTTAAGGATGGCTTGCTTCAACCTATATTCTTAGGAATGAGCTGCCACATTCCTCCGCTAGATAGAGCGATCGTTCGAAAAGCCATCTTTCATTCTCTCAATAAAAGGCAAATTGCTCGAGATATTTTTGATATGAAATACGTGCGTAAAGTGATGAATAGCTATATCCCCGCAAGACTGCCAGGATTTTTCCCGCGGGATGACGAAGAGAGCTTGGATCCAGAGAGAGCAAAGCAAATGCTTCAAGATGCAGGTTTTTCAACTGAGAAAGAATTTCCCCCTCTTACCTTGCTTATTGATTTGCCAAGGACAGAGATGAAGCTTAAAATTTACAGAGCACTCCGCAAGCAGCTTGATGCTCTAGGGATAAAATTGAGATTAAATTATTATAGATCTCTTGAGGAGATAAAGAGTTATAATAAACCATACATGGTTTTTATAGGGAGAGTGATGAGCTTTCCTGATCCTGAAGATATCATCCGGCCTCTCTTTTTTTCAAAATCCATTTTTAATATTTTCAATTATGTTAATCCCGAATTGGATAAACTTTTACAGAAAGCCGAAATTGAACGAAGCTGGACCAAAAGGATAAATCTCTTTCACCAAATTGAGAAAATTTTGATCTCCGATGTTCCTGCTCTTCCTCTTTTTTCTCATCAGAACAGGGTTGCCATGCAGCCTTATGTCAAGGGAGTCGAAGTTCCTTCTTTGGGGTTTTATTATTTAGACGCCAGGAAAATATGGTTAGATAAGTAAGATGGCAAAAGTGAAATTACGTATGTCCCTCCAGACAAGGTTCATGTTTTGGGCAATAGTTTTACTCATGGTGCTCGTAGTATCGATTCTCTTGCTTATTGAACAGCGAGAAGTCAAAGCCATTTTTGAAGAACAGAAAGAAAAAGGAGTATTGATAGCGAAAAATATTGCTTACCTGAATTTGCCAGCCTTTATTCAATGGGATGAGGAAGGAGTTAGAGAGAATATCGAAGAGCAAATAGACGAAAACCTCATCTATGTTGTTTTTTATGGCCGCTACAATAATCTTTTTGTCCATACTAGTTTTATAGGATATTACAAGGATATATATCTTTACAGCGATCTGGGAGAGGAGATCGACGAAAAGAGTTACCTCTTTGAGAGGAAAAGGTTTGAGGATAAAAAAACAGGACAGATTCTAAGGATTCTGGAAATTGAAGTTCCGATTTTTGTGAGAGGTTCTCCGAGAAGATGGGGTTCGATAAAAATTGGCCTTTCCTTGGAAGAGATGCGAGCAGAGATTCTGAAAACTCGTCTGATGTTGATCTTCATCGGCTGTGGAGGTCTTTTGATAGGTGCTTTTGGAGCGGTATTATTGGCCAGAAGGATAACAGGGCCGTTGAAGAAATTAGTGGAGGGCACGGTTAAAATATCTAAAGAAGATTTTACTCAAAAGATTGATATCACTTCCCAAGATGAGATCGGAAACTTAGCTCAGAGTTTTAATGATATGAGTCGCAAGCTTCTTCTGGCAAGGGAAAGAATGGAAGCTGCTAGCAACAAGCTTATCCAGGCAGAAAAACTGGCATCCATCGGCCGTATATCTACAGGAATTGCCCATGAGATAAGGAATGCATTAACATCAGTTAAGCTAAACATCCAGAAGCTTGTTCAGAGTGATCGATTGGATGAAATAGAGAAAGAACATTTAAGCATATCCCAGGAAGGGATAAGTCAAATGGAAAAATTCATCAAAGAGCTTCTAGATTTCGCTCGGGTGTCAGAACTGAATTTAGATCGATTTTCCATCGAGCAAATACTCGATGAGTCCATAAAAGCTTTAGCTGACACTCTGGAGTTGAAAAAAGTTGTTCTTGAAAAAAGCTACGAGAAAGGATTACCTCAAGTTCTCGTGGACGCTGATAAATTGAAACAAGTTTTTCTAAACATCCTTCGCAATGCCTTTGAGGCTGTGGAAGAGAAAGGCAAAATAAATATTTCTCTTTCTCTTCTTAAGGAGAAAGAAGCAAGTAAAATTAGAGTATTTATATCTGATAATGGCTGTGGAATTCCAGAAGAAAAAAGAGAGGCTGTTTTTGAGCCTTTCTACACCACGAAACCTTCTGGAATTGGCCTTGGATTGCCTATAGCCAGGAAAATCATAGAACAACACAGAGGGACCATAAGAGTTAAAGAAAACCCAGCCAAAGGCACCTCTTTTGAAATTCTTATTCCTGCTGAGGAGGAAAGATGAAATCAGTCCTAGTCATTGACGATGATCCTTTGATCAGAAAGACTCTCTCTTCTTATCTCTCTAAAAAAGGATACGAGGCTTTAGTTTCTGAAGACGGCGAGGAAGGAATTCAAAAATATGAGGAAAGAATTCCTGATTTAGTTATACTGGATATTCGCCTTCCTGATGTGGATGGCCTTGAAGTTCTAGGCAGGATAAGAGAAAAAAACCCCAATGCTAGTATTATAATTATGACTGCTTACGACGATATGAAAACGACAATAGAAGCGATAAAATCAGGAGCCTTCGAGTATTTAGTCAAGCCTCTTGATTATGTTGAGCTGGATTTGACCATCGATAAAGCTTTTCAGATAAGAAGTCTGGAGGATAGGGTCAGCTATCTTGTTGAAGAGAAACAGAAAGAATACACCATAGACAACATCATCGGTCGTTCTGTTCAAATGAGAGAGGTGTTTAAGTTAATAGGCTCTGTAGCCAACACCCGAACCAACGTTCTTCTCCAGGGTGAAAGTGGAACTGGGAAAGAGTTAGTTGCCAAAGCAATTCATTACAACAGCCCCTATAGAGGGGAACCCTTTATTGTCATCAATTGTTCAGCTATTTCGGATACTCTCTTGGAAAGCGAACTCTTCGGCCACGTCAAAGGCGCTTTTACCGATGCTGTTTGTGAAACCAAAGGAAAGTTCGAGATAGCTGGCAAAGGGACTTTGTTCCTGGATGAGATAGGTGATATTTCCGCAAACCTCCAGTCAAAGTTGTTAAGGGTAATCGAGACAAGAGACTTCATGAAAGTTGGAGGAGAGAAAATCCTGAAGACGGAAGCAAGAATAATTGCGGCTACCAATCAAAATCTAAAAAAGCTAATCGAGAAAGGCAAATTAAGAGAAGACCTCTACTATCGCTTGAAAGTGGTTGAAATCGCTTTGCCTCCGCTCCGTGAGAGAAAGGAAGATATTCCAGAATTAGTGGCCTATCTTCTTGAGAAAATAAACCGTGACCTGCGTAAAAATGTGAGAAAAGTTCCTCCTGAAGTGATGAAGATTATGATGAATCTTCCCTGGGAAGGTAATGTCAGGGAGTTGGAAAATGCTTTAACTCGGGCAGTAATCCTGGCCAAGGGAGATGTTATCCTTGATGAAAATTTGGCTCTTGAGATAGGCGAAAAAAAGCTCTATCCAAAGCAGCTTGTTCCTTTAAAAGAGGTTGAAAAAGACTACATACAGCATGTCTTGAAAGCAACCAAAGGTAACAAGACAAGAACCAGCCAGGTCTTAAAGATAACTCGTCCTACTCTGGATAAAAAGATAAAAGAATACAAGCTTGATATTTAGACTTTCAATAAACCTTCCCGAGAATGGAATTGATCTAGGATTGTAAATGCATTTTACTCGGTGTAAATATTTTTTTTGGTCGAGCTTATAAAAATTAAGTCAGGAAAAAAATATTTTACCCCTTAGATTATTTTTTGGACTTCTTCATCTTACCTGCCCTTAGCGGCTGTAACAACTTGGAAACTTTCATGCTTCTTAACTTATTTAAAAATTTATATTTATATGAACGTGTATCTCTAGGCCATCACAGCCTTATAATTTTTTTCCCTAAATTAGCCTCATAAAAACTTACCTGTGTATTTCAGATTCAAAGCCCTATCAATTGGCACAAAACATGCAATATTCAGTATGTTCAGGAATTATTGAAATAAAAGAAAAGAGAGGTGAAAGATAAGAAATGTCCGAAAAGATGATCGTTATAGTTGATGACGATGAGTCCATCCGCAAGACTTTTTTCTTGATCCTCAATAAGAATTATCGAGTCTACCTAGCTAAGGATTCAAAGGAAGCTTTGCAGCGTTTCAAAAAAGCCAAAATTGACTTAATCATTGCTGATTTTAAGTTGCCTTATCTTAATGGTGTGGAAATGATCGCCAAATTCAGAGAACTAGGCTACCGAGGAAACGTCATCCTGATTTCTGCCTATCCAGACCTGGTTAGTATTGATGAATTATCCCGACTCTCTATTTCTCATTTCTTTGTAAAGCCCCTCGATTTAGATTCACTTAATAGATCAATAGATGATCTTTTAAACTCAAAGAAAACTTAAGATAAAATCATTTTTGACTCCTTCCCCAAAATTAAATTAGAATTAAAAATAATAAAACTGCGGAGAAGCTTTAATGAAGATGAAAAATCAAAAACTGTTTGTGCTCTTCTTTTTATGGATTTTTCTAGTTCTTCCTTTTTTAGGGAATAAAATTAGACCTGAGGTTCAATCATCTGAAATTACTCTTGAAGCAGGTCCCATATTTTCTTCCTCAGATTCCTCAAAATCCTCGGAAGAAAAGATATCTGAGTCCTGGATGGGAGTCTATATGGGCGGCATAAAGGTTGGCTATAGCCATAATGAAGAATTTTCCTTAATGAAAAACGGGAAAAAAATAAAAAAGTGCATCAGTGAATCATGGATGAAAGTTGCTCGCTTGGGAGGTAATCCTATAGAAATAGCTACTGTGCAGGAATCAATATACGATGAACAGGGAAAACCCTTAGAATGTATTTTAAGTATAAAAATGTCAGAGAGTGAGACTGTAATGAAGGCTGAAATAAGTCCGGATAAAATTTTATTCAAAACAGGAGATAAGATCATAAAAGAGTTGCCTTATGAAGAGGAGTTTTACCTTGAAGTCCCTGTGGAGAAGATCATTGAAGAGGAGGGCTTAAAGCCTGGAAATAAATACAATTTTAAAATATTAGACTTTACTTCCTATTCTCTCGTAGATCTTGACTTAGAGGTAATCGGCAAGGAAGATGTTCTAATTTTAGGGAAAAAGATGAAACTATGGCACGCAGAGGGAGAAACCACTTATGTTATTCCTCTCTCTATCGACGAATGGATCGACGAGAGTGGAAACTTCTGGAAGAGTATAAACAAAACAAGCTTCACAACCCTGACCTCCATCCGCATGCCTAAAGAGAGAGCCCTTGAAGTTTCAGAAGAGACGTTCGATATTGCTTTTTCGACCATAATAAAATCAAATGTCACCTTCGAAAACCCTCAAAATATTCAAAGAGTAACATTTAAACTCAGCGGGATATCTACGGATAAAATTAAGAATTTTCCTTTTGATGATGGAAGCCAAAAGATTATGGAAGTAGGAAAAGATTATGTCATAGTCCAGACTTCCTCTCAGATATTCAAAGAAGAAGAGGCCATTCTTTTCCCAGTTAAAGATAAAGAATTCCGAAGATTCTTAAACTCCAGCGCATTCTGCCAAGCTGGAGATCCAGAAATTCAAAAAGTAGCTAAAGAAATTGTCGGTCAAGAGAGAAATTCATGGGGGGCTTCAAAGAAGATAGCCGAATGGGTTGAGAAGGAAATGGATGCCAATTATAATGTGGGTTTTGCTACAGCCAGAGAAATTTTGAAAAATCGAGAAGGGGATTGTTCAGAGTACACTATGCTGACAGTTGCCCTTTGCCGAGCTTTGGGAATTCCAGCAAGAGCAGCCGTGGGAATTATGTATGGTCGAGGCATATTTGCTTATCATATGTGGCCCGAAGTTTATGTAGGTCGATGGATTAGCCTTGATTCAAAATGGCTGGCTGTGGACAAAAAAAGCGGCGAATATTATACCGATGCCACTCACATAAAACTTGGACGAAGCCTTCTTGATGAGAATATTTTCAAGGAAATGGCCCAGGCTATCTCTGAAATTATTGGCCAGCTCAAACTAGAAATTATAGATTATTACCAAGATAATTAGAGCTTTGCTATCCTCATTACATCCTTCATTAAGGAATGATGAGCAGAATGTCTAAATATTGTCCTAAGTGTAGAGCTAAACTGAAGTTGAGCAGGATAGAGGAAGATAAAAGACTGGCCTGTCCAGAATGTCACTGGGTATATTATGAGAATCCTTTACCGAGCTCAGCCGCTTTAGTCAGGAATGAAAAGGGGGAGGTTCTTCTGGTTAAAAGGGGACATGAGCCGGGCATGGGGAAGTGGGCTTTACCTTCAGGCTTTATTGAAATTTATGAAACTCCAGAAATGGCCTGCCTCAGGGAACTTAAAGAAGAAACAGGACTTAAAGGGGAAATTGTGAGATTGGTGGGAGTTTATTCCCAAAAATCGTTGCTTTACAGGAATGTGCTCATCATCGGATATGAGGTCGAGGCTCGAGGGAATCTTTCCCCAGGTTCAGATTCCCTGAAAGCAGAGTTTTTTCCTTTAGACGATCTTCCGGATATTCCTTTCTCAAGTCATAGAAAAATGATAGAAGATGGAGTAAAAAAAGCGGATTAATGAAATCCTTCCTGGATTACTATCCCTATTTTTTGTTTTTTTAAGAACAGAGTATGAGAAGATTTGAATAAATTTTTTAAAGGAGAGTTTCAACTCATATCTATGTTTCTTTTAAACATATTGATATGCTCCTTGAAGGAGTGAAACACTTGGTCCGGCATAAAAGTTGAGCAACTTTTTAAAGAAGGAAAATTACTCAGGGGCCTACCCAAGTCCAAAAACAGATGTAGAGTTTTATACAATTGGTCATTCAACAAGAAAGATTGAAGAATTCATCTCTCTTCTTAGGGCATACAGGATAGAGGTGCTTGTGGATGTGCGTGCCTTTCCTGTTTCTACCAGAAATCCTCAGTTCAACAAGGAAAATCTTAAGGAGAGCTTATTTCAAAACGATATCGAATATGTATGGTTGGGGAGAGAATTTGGAGGTTACAGGAAAAAATCAGAAGGATTGGGAGAGTCATCACCAAATAAAGGATGGAAAGTAGAAGGATTCCGCATATATGTTGACTATATGTTAACCGATATATTCAAAAGCGCGGCAGACCAACTTATAAACCTGTCAGAGAATAAAACAGTTACCTACATGTGCGCTGAAAAGTTTTACTGGAGATGCCACAGGAGATTGATATCTGATTATCTTCTTAGCAGAGGGCATAAGGTCTGGCACATTATTGAATCGGACAAGCTCAGAAAGCACGAGCTTACCAAATTCGCTCAAGTAAAAGAGGGAATATTAACCTATCCTCCGTAGGAATCCTTTTCCACTCCGACGTTGCTTCGGATATGATCTTTTGATTTTTCTCCTTTATCGGTGCCTGATTATTTTTTCAAGGCTTTGCTCACAGCGGGAACAGAAAGACATACTTTTTCGATCAGTGTCCCCCAGACTATTCGAGAAATGCATTACACAGTCTGGATCAGGGCAGTGTCTCAATCCAAAAGCATGCCCGATTTCATGGACAGCTTCCTTCACAGTTCGCTCTGTGAAGAGAGTTTCATTTTCTGGCAGGCCATAAAAACTTTGGCGTAAACGTGCCAGCGAGATGATTGCAAAACGCCCTCCTAGCTCTGCTTCGCCAAAAACAAAATTGAGCCCGTTTGCATAAAGGTCTTCATCTGCTATTGCCAACACTTTATCTTGTCTGCTGGGCTTAATAAAAGAATGAAGTTTCTTCAATATATAAGATGAGAAGTATTGATTTCGCTGTTTGTTATAAGCTTCTGGAGGAAGCTCCATTTCCTCATGTATTTCCACCTTGCATTTAAAAGTCTTCTTCAATTGTTTATCCAAGCTATCCAGTATCCAGCCTTTAATAACGCCTATAGGGACAAGGTAAATTTTGCCTTCTGTTTTTCCTTGATTATTGTTTTCCATATTTTGAGCCTGAACTCCACTAAAACAGAAAATAATAAGCAAACATATTATATGATTTAAGTGTTTTTTACCCAACGCCTTTTTCTCCTCTCCTCTCAGATTTTTCGCGAACCTCATTTGCTGAAAATTAATCCTATTCTTTATTTAAGTATAGTTTCTTTTTCTTTCCTTGTTCCGCTATAATATTATACCTTTATAATTTTTTTGAGAGGAGGTTTTCAGTGAAAACATACATAAGCTTATTCCTGGCATTTTTCCTTCTTTTTTCTCCAACTGCGGCCAAGGTGAAAAAAGTTGCCTTTGATGCCCAAGCAGCATGGAGTTACATAAAAGATTTGACTTCAGATTCCATGCAGGGACGGAAGAGCGGCCAGCCAGGAGGTGCAATAGCAGAGGAATACATCGCTTCCAAGTTTAAAGAATGGGGCTTAGAACCAGCAGGTGATGACGGCACCTACTACCAGAATTTTACTATCGAGCACCACAATATCGAACAAGGCGTAAAAATGGAGATAATCACAGGCAAAACGAAGAGAGATTTTTATCACGGTGAAGACTGGAGAGTCGAGGAGTTTTCAGGTTCAGGGCGCTTTACCGCTGAACTTGTCTTTATTGGTTATGGAATCCATGCCCCAGAAAAGAAGCACGATGATTATGCTGGAGTCGATGTGAAAGGGAAAATAGTTGTTTTTTCTTCCGATACTCCCCAAAGACTCGAGAAAAAACTGGGCGTTGCGACAAAGATGGAGAAAAGAATTGAAGCTGCCCAAAAGCTTGGAGCAAGAGGAGCTATCCTTTTCAGACTTTCTAGAACCTTGAGTCGATATTTTCGGCTAAGGTTAAAAAAGGAACAATATAAACCTGATTTTGTGATTCTATCGGTCGAGAGGAAAGTAATGGATTTCATCTTTAAAGACCTGAGTACAGAAATCCGCTACCCAATCCCGGCAATGGGCCGCAGAGCTGAGCTCCCCAAAACCTTAAAAACAGGTGTGAAAGCTTTTGTGTCTGTCAATGCCATCTTTGATGAGCAAAGGCCGAGCAGAAATGTTCTGGCAAAAATAACTAGTAGCGATAAAATCCTTAAAGATGAATACGTTGTCATCGGCGGCCATATGGACCATTTAGGGATAACCCCGATGGGAGACATTATGAGCGGGGCCAACGATAATGCTTCGGGAACCGCAGTCGTTATGGAAATAGCCCGAATAATGAAGCTCAATCGTGCCAAGCCCAAAAGAACAATCATTTTTGGTCTCTGGGCTGGAGAAGAGCAAGGGCTTTTAGGCTCAAGGCATTATGCAGACCATTCTCCTTTCTCGATGAAAAAGACAGTAGCTTACATCAACATGGATATGGTGGGTCATGGCAGTGGTAAGATACCTTTTCAAGGTGTTTACTATGGTCCTCAAATCTGGAAACTTTTCAAGAAGAAACTCCCCAAAGAGATACTTGACTATGTCATGCCTCAGCGCGGAGGTCCTGGAGGATCAGATCATACTCCATTTTTAGCAAAAGGAGTTCCCGGGTTCGAAATAATTACCAGAGGAGCTATAAAATACCACCATAGCCGGGATGATAGTGATTTGATTAATCCAGAGATGTTGAAGAAAACAGGAGATTTTGTTCATGCTGCTGTTAAAATACTGGCATCAGAATCAAGAGACTTTTTTCCTCCACTTCGGCAAGAGACTTATTATTTGAAATACCAAAACCTCATTAATTTCAAACTTTCTCCTTTAAGTGAAGTAGTCGAACATCACAAGGATGCAAAAGATTCCCATGTCGATCTGCAGCTGGCAGTCATGACGGAAGGAGAAGGCCTTTCAGGTGATGGACTCAGGGTAGATATCCTGAAAAAATTTCTGTCCGCATCAAAGAAGATAGAAAAAGCAAGGGGTCTTTCCTATTATTCTTCTTCAGGCAAACTTTGGGGGGACATCCGCCGAGGAAAAACATCGATTATGGCTGGACTAAACGGAATCAATGCTTTTCGCGATGATCCGAGATGGGCTCAAGTTTTGGTTAAGCAAGGACTCTACTTCGCTTTTGTCGAGGATCCATCATTTCTTTTCGGTGAACAAGGATTGAGCGAGGAAGGAAAGAAAATTATAAAAGCAGCGAACAAAAGCGGCCTTCTCCTCCTCGTCAAAGGAGTGGATGGTTCGCAAGCCAAGCTTCTTTTAAATGAGTCCAATAAGCCTCTGGCAATTCTCGATAAGAACTTACCCGATAAGGAAGTCATGGAACTAATCAAAGAAAAAGAGTCTGCATTTGGACTTGTCTGGTCCAGTGGAGTAGACCCTGTTGCTTATTTTAATAAGCTGGATGAGTTCAAAAAAGCCGTTGGCACTGAATATCTGATGATGGTTAACGAGCCGTGCTTATGGGGAAAAGCTGGAAAAGACCCGATGCTCAAGCTGATTACCGAGATTATAAAAGCCAAGTATGAAAGAACGGATAGATCCAACATTTATTCTTCAACTTTTCTAAGAGTGTTGAGTAAGGCAAGAGGAGAGGAGTTTATCCGTGTCGCTCCTTATATTCCCTTCTAAGCTGTTGTAAGGGCTTGATTCTTTGGAAAAATGGGGCAAAAAATGGGGCCAGGCCCCATTTCTTCTGCTTAATTTATTTGTAGAGGTTTGATTCATCAAACTCACCGAATGAATATAAAAATGATTTGTAGGGGCTTGATTTATCAAGCCCACCTTATTTATATATGAATTAGAAAAGGGATAGGCTACTTTTTTTATTGAAATAAGGTTCATATAGCTGTTGTAGGGGCTTGATTTATCAAGCCCACCTTATTTATATAAGGATTTCTTTAATAATATAAGGAGATTGTGCATTAGAGAGCTTATTATCACGGGCATGTTTGCTGCCCTTCTCGTTATCTATCTATTAGCGGAGCGTTTTATTCTTTCTCGAAGAATTCGAAGCATTCCCCTCAGAATTTGCGTTACTGGGACAAGGGGAAAATCGAGTGTCACAAGACTCATAGCCGCTTCTTTGAGAGAAGCTGGTTTCGCAGTGCTGGCCAGAACTACGGGCTCAAAGCCTGTCGTTATCTTTCCTGACGGGGAAGAAAAAGAGATCAAACGCAGAGGCTCTCCTTCTATTCTGGAAGGAAAGAGTATCCTGAGAAAAGGTGCAGATCTTCGAGCACAAGCTCTTGTTTTGGAATTGATGAGTATCCATCCTGAATATGGTTTCTGTGAGTCAGTTCAGATGTTTAAACCTCATATTCTGGTCATAACTAATGTTCGTCTTGACCATTTAGCGCAAACGGGAATTTCAAAGGAGGATGTAGCTTGTAGTTTTGCCTCAAGTATTCCAGAAAACAGCACAGTCTTTATCCCTCAAGAGGAATTTTATACTGTATTCAAAGATGTGGCAAAAAGAATGAACTCCGCAATCACCCAGATTCCTGGAAGTTCCTTTAAGGAAGAACTCAAGTCAAAGAATAATCTTCCCTCCTTTGAGCCGGAAGAAAATATTAGGCTGTCTCTGGCTGTGGCTGAGTTCCTGGGGATAGATAAGAAAGTTGCTCTTCAAGGTATGATAAAGGCTCGACCTGATTTTGGAAGCCTCAGGACATGGACTGTGGATTTAGGTTCACCTCCTCGGTGCTGGTATCTTATCAGCTGCTTTGCTGCCAATGATCCGGAATCCACGCGTCTTGTTTTATCCAGGCTTCTTGAAAAGAAGTTTCTCAACAACAAAGAAATTATTGGACTTCTTAATCTCAGGCGAGATAGAGGAGACAGAACTGTCCAGTGGCTCAGAGCTCTAAAAGAAAAGTCTTTTCCTGAAGTAAGAAAGTTCTTCTTCATCGGTGACCATGCGCGTGCCCTGAAGAGCAAGCTGAGGGTGCCTGGTAGAGCAGAGCTAATTGTGTCGAAGCCCCTGGGTCCACAGAAAATCATGGAAGAAATAGCTGAGAAAGTGAATGCAGAAGCTGTATTGATCGGGATGGGTAATATGGGAGGTGTAGGGAAAGAGCTTGTTGAGCACTGGGAGAATATAGGAAAGTCCTATGACTTTTGAGACGCTTTTTATCGGATTCGTAATCGCTGTCATCTATGTAGAAATCATGGATATCTATCCTGGCGGGATTATTGTTCCTGCTTATGTGGCACTTTATCTCGACCAGCCGCTAAGAGTCCTGGCCACGATTCTCATCGCCCTCTTGAGCCTTTATACTTATAAAATTCTGTCGCGCTATCTCATCCTTTTTGGAAAGAGAAGATTTGTGATGCTTGTTCTTCTGGGTGGACTTTGGGCTCAGATCTGGTTTATTCTCTCACCCAGTTTTTTCGCCGATCCTTTAGGACTTAGAGCCATCGGCTGGGTAATTCCAGGGCTTTTGGCCAACAACCTGGAGAAACAGAAAATTCTTCCGACTTTAGCTTCCATGTTTATCGTCGCTATCATTACTTATTTTCTTGTTGGCCTTATCGGGATTATTTTGTAATGGGAAGTTTATTTTTTAATCGAAAAAGAAATATCCCTAAAGAAGACGCCAGGAAAAAAGAGAGGGCAATCCTTGTCCTTTTTGCTCTGAGTATTCTGTTCTTTGTGCTGGCTAAGTCTTTTCCTTCGAGGGAAGCGGATAAGGTTAAAAGAGAGATGATCAGGGCTTCTGAAATTATGGCCGAAGCTACGGATGTGATAAGAGAGTGTCGCGCGGCAAGAGGCCTTATTCTCGATAAAAACATAGATCTGAACCAGACAGGGCTCATAGGTCTGGATTTTTCTCCGATAACCACATCCATCGGGAGCCTTGAAGCTAAAAGAACCACCACCAATCCCAATTTTGCAGCTCTTATTGTATCTCTTCTGAAAGAAGCGAAAATAGAGAGCGGGGATACGATTGCTGTGGGAGCTTCCAGCTCTTTTCCTGCCCTGATCGTGGCTGTTCTTTCAGCTGCAAAAGCCATGAATCTAAAGCCCATCGTGATTAATTCTTTAGGAGCTTCTCAGTGGGGAGCAAACAACCCTAATTTTCACTGGCTTGACATGCAAAACTGCCTCCTGAATGCAGGCAAATTTGACGCCAGACCGATTGGCCTCTCTCTCGGCGGAGCAAGCGACGAAGGTAAGGATATGAGTCCTGAGGGCCGCTCCTTTCTGATAAATGAGATAAGAGAAAGAGGGAATTTTTTTCTTCATGAGCCTGACCTTATGAGAAATGTGGAGGCCAGAATGCGCCTCTATGAAGAAAAAGCAGGGGAGAGCAAAATCAAAGCCTTTATCAATATCGGGGGGAGCTGGCCAAATATGGGAGAGGACCCAGAGATTTTAAAGTTGAGACCAGGCCTCGTTAAAGTTAAACAATTTCCTCCAGCTGAAAAAAGAGGAGTTCTTTTTGAAATGGCTGCCCTCAATATCCCGGTTGTTCATCTCCTCTATATCAAGGGTCTTGTCGAACGCTACGGACTTAGCTGGGATCCTATCCCCTTGCCCCAGCCCGGGAAAGAAAAGATTTATCAGCTAGTGAGGAAAAAACAATCTTCGTTTTTTTTTCTTGTAGCTGCATACTTGTTACTCGTCATAGCAGTCATGAGTTTCCGCAATAAACTGGGTAAAAGATGAATTCTTTAAAAATGAATAAGTAAAGACTTTTGCTCAAATAAAAGAAATCTATTTAAATTATCTTATGTTTAGGATCGGATTAGAGTATTGCTTCTGATAAATGAAAATTTCTAAGTCATAGGAAAAAGGAAAGACTTCTCTCTATGAAGAAATCAGGACAATATTTACTTACTAATACAAGTGCATTAAGTGAAGTGTCATTGCGAGGAACGGAGGAGATTCCTTCGCTTTGCTCGGAACGGGCTGTGCAATCTCGTCTTTATAGGATGAGATTGCCACGCTTCCTTCGCCCGCTCACAATGACAATTAGAGTCATTTATTGCGTTCGTACTAGTTAATCTATTTGGGAGGTGTATCTTTGAACTTTTCCGAAGCAGGTTCCCCACCTATTCCCCAGTGCGTTTTTTGGATTTCATGAACAATTATTTCCACAGCATGCGCCGGGACGCCTAAACTTACAAAGACTTTGGTAATATCTCGTATTGCAATTTTAGCTTTTTCTTGTCCAAAACCCTCCCAAATACTTACATGAACAACTGGCATTTTTTTATCCTCATTTTGGATTGACTATTATCTCTAGAGAGATTAGCTATTTATTTTTTATCTTAGTCTTTCCGTAGCCCACGGCATCCAGCCATTCCTTGGGGTATCCTGGGGCACTTCTTCCTTCTGGAACATTGACATAGCCGTCGTTATACTTAACGATAAGATAATCGGCCAGAGCCCACCAATCGTTGACCACTCGCTTAGCTGTTTCATTGGAATATTTCGTCAGATACTCACGGCAGGCTGCTGGATTTTCTTTGTACAGGGTTTCCGCTCGAGCTTCCACAGAAGCTTGAAGGTTGAAGAAAGTGTTCTCGAACTCTGAGTAAGCTTTCCTGATGTCTTCACTGATCTGAGAGAATCTTAAATTGGACCAGTTAGAAACAAAGTCAAAAGCCCACCAGGCAGATTTTCTGTTAAAAACGTCTCTTCTTCCGACCTGGTATGATTCAGGAACAGAGGTAATGCCGCAATAAAAGGGAACAAAGCAGCTTGTTTTTGGGTCGTCTTCTGCGAACCAGGCAAGACCTCCTATCCAATCAGGAAGCCAGTCTCTGACTTGCAAGACAATACAATAAGAACAGCGGAAGATGGAAATAGGTCGTTCCCAGCCTATATGACCTTTGGGAGGTCTAGTTCGTGTGGAAAAACGATTGGGATTTTCAAAAGGTCCCGCAGCCAGGCCTGCACTCAAGTCAAATTCAGTTCCCTTGTAGAAGTCTCTATGGAGAGCCATCAGATTCTGGATAGTGACTTTTTTCTCCGGCTTTACGGAGAAGGGGTATCTCACAGCCCAGGGATCAAGCTTCAATCCTGGAGCAAGTGTACTGAGGACCCGCCATTCCCTTCTTCTGCACCCGATAGAATTGCTGGGCGCATAGACTTCGTAGAATTTAAAAGGCTGGCCCGACTTTGGATCATACCATCCCATTTCTTCTCCTAGGGTGAAGACATTCTCAGAAGCCATGAAATTATCCTTATCCTTGATGCTGATTTCACCAATCCGACTGCGGTTGGCGCTCACTGAGACTTCGCCCTCCGGGATCCTTCTGGCTGCCCAGACAGCTCCAATCTCTAATGGGCCAGCTCCCATGATCTCAAAGAGCCAGGCTTCTTTGGTATCGATAAAAGTCAGGCACTCCCCAGAATCACCATAGCCATACTTTTTAACGAGTTCACCTATCATTTTTATTGCTTCCCGGGCAGTGGAAGTCCGTTCAAGGACGATCCTTTGTAAAGCCATGATGTCGAGTTTTCCTTCTGGGTTGTAGAGCTCTCTCCGTCCTCCGAAAGTTGTCTCTCCAATGCCAAGTTGCTTTTCGTTCATGAATGGATAGGCAACGTCAAAACGGCTGTAAGTTTGCTTGACTTCAGGGATTTCGCCGACTATGACAGCCTGTCTCCTCTCAGCCCCGCGTCCGCCTCCTCTGTATACAGGACGCATCTCTCGCTGCTTTGAACTTTTTCCAGGGATAACATTGAGCCGGAACTCCCAGCCGCCATCGCAGGAATGGGTTGTCATGGCTGAGCCATCAGAAGAGGCTTTTTTGGAGACAACAATAGAAGTGCAGTTATCGAATTCAAGCCAAGAATCATTTTCTTTTTCCAGAGTGCTCTTTTTTCCCGAAGGTATAAGCACCGAAAGCAAGAATAAAAAAAGGATGAAAACCACGAAAAATATTCCTTTGTGTTTCACTTCTTATCTCCTTTTCATTTTTTATTTTATTTCTTTTTTTTCCTTATTATCCATGATGAAAACATCGACTGCAAACAAAAAGGGGACAGGCCCCATTATTATGGCCCCATTATTATTCATAGTAAACTCTCTTTGGGTCAGCCTTGGCTGGATCGTGAAGGAAATTGCCTATTCCTTTTTCGATGACCTCAGCATAGCGGGGCACTCCTTTTACTATCACAGATTTTTCGGGATTCTCTTCAGACCAGAGCTCTAGTATCTGAAGTATGGTTGAACAATGCCGACCAACCCGGACCTCAATAGGCCATCCGTTCTCGTCCATTTTCTCAAACAGGAGCCCGTGTTTTCCAGCTTTGACTACAAATTCATCTTTTCCTTCAAGAAGAAGCCTTCTATCTGTTCGGCCCCGGGTTGCATCAAGAAAAGGCTCTGGAGCCTCCAGGAGAAGAGATATGGCCTGGGTGTGGTCGCCGATTTCACGGTGAGATAAGCCATGCAAGGCTGGCGGAGAATATTCCATGCCGATGCTGAATCCTTCTGTGCCTGATATCATCATGGAGGCCATGGCAGCCAGGTTCTGTCCTTTCTCGTGAGCGACTATGGTGCTTATAACTGGATACTGCAGTTCTGCCTCGTGAAGATCGATGACAATATCCACCTTCTCTTTTTGGATGAGCTGGATAAGGGCATAGCAGGTTTTTTCCGTAAGAGTGCCGTTGGCTCGGCCAGGGAATGCTCTGTTCAGATTGCGGATATCGACATAAGCCAGTTCCTGTCGGCTCGGGTAATGAATATAGGCTTCAGGATCGGGCCATTGGTCAAGAGGATTTGACCAACGGTCTCCCATTCGGAATTTTTGCTCTCCCCACTTGGTATGAATTGTGAAATCCGGGGGGTAGCCTCCGCCCAAACGCGTCACTGTGGTGGCGCTTCTGTTAGCAGAGTTGATCACAAAAACTCTTCCTTGATCGGCGACCGCATTCTCTGTGAGAATCCAGGTTGTAAGGCGGCTTCCAGGCTCTTCAGGATGGGTTCCTCCAAGGATGAGAATTGTGCCTCCAGGTTTTGCTCCTTCTAAAACATAGATATTTGAATCGCTTATGGTTCCTTTGACGCCGGGGAAATAAGCACTCAATTTTTTTACCTGGGTTACGCCCCGGCTTAGGACAACAGGCTCTTTGAGATGCCGGCTTTCAAAAAAGCTAACACCAGCAAAAACCATGAGGACGAGGCCCAGAGCGATAAGAGTGAATTTTCGAAGATAAAGCCAGCTCATAGACATAATTCTTCTCTATTTAAGCCGGAACAGCCTTAGAAGAAAAGGCATCAGAATTATTATGTAAAGAATTTCCTCCTGCCATTTTTTCCTTTTCAGAAGGTTCCAGACGATGAGAAAGGCGATATAAGCTGTCAGTACATAATAAAGGATCGTGATAATCATTCGAAAATATCCTTCCTTAAAATGTCCAGTTATATTGATTCTTTGATTTGAAATTCTTAATCATTTCTTTACAAGGCAAAATCCGTGTTCTAATAGCTGTAGGGGTTTGATTCATCAAGCCCACCTTGGACGAGCTAAAATCTTCATTTTTATAATAGAGTAAAGAAAGCTAATTTTTTGCTAAAGATAACCATCAGCGTTCCCACAGCCATGATGATCACTGCCGGAATAATGCAGTATTTTAGAAGCTCGGAGTATGGTTCTTTCATTCCTACGGTATCTGCAGTCAGGCGTCCTATGATTGCTGTGGGAGGGAGGGCGTCGCCCAGAGGCCAGATGACACTCATGCCGGCCAGAGCAATAATGGGATTGAGCCCGATTGTGTTAAAAAGTAGGACAAGAGGAACGCCGAGAACCGGGGCTGCTCCCCACATGAGAACAGCCTCTGAAACGGGAAGAACAAGGCAGAGAGTGATAAAGACTGCAACGAGCGGCAGGGTAACTGTTGTAATAGCTATGAGTCCCCGGACTCCAGTGAGGGTCATAATCTGGACCAGGATCCCGACACAGGTTAAAGTCCCGATTAAAGGAAGGAGCTGATGGACAGTGTCTCTTGAGATTTTGAGAAAATTTATTTTCACGGGAGAAAGCAGCAGGCTAATAAAAGCGGCTGCCATAAACATCATCGGCAATCCCACGACAGGAAGTGAATGAGGCCAGATTCTTCCCGCAAGCACCAAAAAGAGAAAAACAAGAAAAGGGAGAGAGACTCGAATCCAGTTCATCTTTTGGGGCGCTTCGGGGAGCTCTTTTAGTGCTTTTTCCAGATTAACTGGCTTTCCCCGCGAGCCCAGGATAAAGATAGTTATCAAAGAAAGAAACAGGCATGGGATGAGGAGAGGCAGGAAGAAGCCCACATAAGGCATGTTGACTCCTGCTGCGGTGAGCATCGCCCATAAACTTACTGGGGGAGCAGCTGCGCTCATGCCGGCCAGGATAAAAATAATAGCAGCTGTTTTCGGTTTAGAGATCCCCATGTAGCCTAAGACAACGGCTATCATACCTCCGGTTATCAATACTGTTACGCTTCCCGCACCCGTTAGAGCACCGGGGAGAAGTAAAAGAAGAGAAATCAAGACGAAAAGAATAGATTTTCTGCGAAAAAATTTCTTGAGGATTCCTCTCACGACGAAAGCGACACCCCCGGATTCTTTAAGGATATTCATGAAAAGAGTGGCTGTAATGAAAATGAGAATGATATCCAGGTAGGTGAAGGCTCCTTCAACGATGTGCCTGGCAGGGATTCCAACTCCGCCAGCGAGTCCTCCAGTCAGAGCGGCCGCGAACATGGAGAGCTCTGTCGAGACTTTTAAAACCTTGGCGATGATATAAGTCACCACCATGACAGCCAGGATAATTTGGGTAGAAGTAAAAATGCTCACCTTAAATTATAAAGCTGGGACTGTAAAAATGGGGTAAGAAAATGGGGTAAGAAAATGGGGCCAGGCCCCATTTTTCCAGGATTCATTTTTCAAACACTCACTTCCAGCGAAGGTTTAAATCCTATAGCTTATAGACGAGCTCTATCTCGTAAAGAGTTTCTTGAATTCAGAGAGAAGATCTAAAGTCTTTTCAGCCTCGATCATGGGAATTTTTTTCTCGTTGGCGATTGTGGTAAAGCGACCGTCTGCATTTCCTTCCTTTATAATAACCAGAAGGTCAGATTTTGGAGCGACAGCGTCAATGCTTAGCTCATCTGTGTTGTCGCCTACAGCAGCGCCCTGAGCCCTTCTTTTCATGCCCTCGATGTGAGCCCCGATGATGGTGATACCCTGACGGCGTGCTTCCTCAATTAGCTTTGAAGTTCTGGACAATTCATCATCGATGGATATTCCAGCAGCCCCCATGCCTTTAAGACTTGCTCCCATGACGATGATGATGGATTTGTAAGGTGTGCCTGCCTCCTTCATCGCTTTGAGATCTTCAGCAGCAGCCAATTCAATAACCTCATAAGCTTTGGGCTCAGCCTCAAGTTTCAACCTCATAAATACTACTTTGAGCATAATGGGACCGGGACTCTGTCCGCAGGAAGTGATGAGCACAGGAAGCCCGGTCTCGGGTATTTCAGGCTGGCTTTCTGAAATTGAATATAAGGTGAAAACAAAAAGAGTGAAAGCCAGGAATAAAGTGAATAGCTTATGAATTCTTTTCATAACTTGCCCCTTAAAGCACGTGATTTTAATTGCATCGCGCTTTATTTTAGTTAAGTCCTCAGGCGCCGTCAACTTTTTCCCGATTCTTCCCTCCCCTTACCGTCCTTTTCATCTTATGTAGGGGCTTGATTTATCAAGCCCACGTTATTCGCTGTTCTGCCTATCTTGAAGGAGTTCCCTTAATTTCTTGCAGTTCTCGACTGCATGAGCGTGATAGTCATTGTTGAAATAAACATAGCTTTTCACTACCTTTGTCTTTCTTATGGTTTCCGCCCATTTTTCTAATTCTTCCTCTGAATAGCTGTATCTGTAGCCGCCCGTAAGGCCGTGAAAGCGGAAATAAGCACTCTCTGCTGTTTCGACCACAGTTTTTGGCACTTTTTCCGAAGAGACAGTACAGAATATTACATCATAAGATTTAAGGAGCTTGTAGGCTTCATCTTGGTACCAGCTTTCATGACGAAACTCGATGACGTTTTTGTATTTCGGGGAGAGAGTGGAAAGGAATTCTTCGAGCAAAACTGCATCGAAAGTGAGAGACGGAGGAAGTTGGAAAAGTATGCACCCTAGTTTGTTAAGGAGGGAATCTGCCAGAATGTAAAAATACCTGACTTCGTTTTTGACCCCTTTTATTCTTTTCCGGTGTGTGATCTGGCGGTTCGCTTTCAACGTGAACTTGAAATCCTCTGGAACTTTATCCAGCCAACCTTTTAGAGTTTCTGGCTTTGGATAACGGTAAAAGGTCATGTTTATCTCCACAGTGTTGAAATGTTGAGCATAGAATGGAAGCCATTTTTTTTGAGAGATATCTTCGGGATAGAACCTTCCTCTCCAATCATTATAACTCCAACCAGAAGTCCCCAGATGATAAATCATGTGTCACTGATCTGCTTAACAAGAATATGCTTTCGCCTAAGCATCCATATTTACTTTAAGATGCTGCTGAACCTTGTTCCCCGATACAGGAATTCCATAAGGGCCATCGGGGAGAAAGGCGATTTGAGGCTCTCTGCCCAAGCGAAGGCGGAGCTTCTCTACTGCCCAAGCAAAACACATTTCCACCAATTCCTTGAGGGTTTTCGCCTTCGGGGCTAATGTTCTGGCATCTGTTCCTGGAAGCCAGGAAAAAGAATCTTCAGGAATTTCAAACGAGCAGTAGATGAGGTCTTCAGGAGGAATTTTTTTGAAAAGCCGCGCCCACATCTGGGCCTCCCATTGTTCGGGAACAAAAATCCAGGATGGATCAAGGATCATCTTCATAAATCTTTCTTCGCCTAATTCTCCCAGACGCCTGATCATTCTCTTATAGTTGGATCCTCCTATGGGATCAGGATCCGTGTGTTGTGTAGCTAGAACACAGATCCCACCCCTCTTTATTAGCGGAATGCATGTCAAGGCTCCTTTGGCTGCCTGGTAGTGATTGACTCCTACAAAGCCCGTATGACTAAGCACAAGATCATATTCTTTCTTTACAGGGATTTCAGCCCAGGTTCGGAGTATCCTAACGGCTGCTAAATGGGCGGATTCCATATGGCCTGTAAAGACTCCTGTTAGTCTGTAGTTTGAGTCGAGAGTAGCGTTGACTATCATATCACAGCCAGCCATTCTTGCCACTCTGAGTGCTTCTTCATGAACAGGATTTCCTTCGAGGATTAAATCCGCTGCTTTTGGGGAAGAGAGAACAGGCCCGCTGTGGAGGATATAGGTTGAGGATTCAGAAAGAAGACCAGGGCAGATGGATTTCCTTCCTCCCGAAACTCCAGCCATGAAGTGGCTTTCTACAAGACCGGTGAGAATTTTCAAATCGCTTTCCACATAGTAACGATTAAGAAGAATTTCACCGCCAAGTTCTGTCTTGCCTACGGAGATCATATCACTGGATTTCCTGCTATCATGATTGATTACTTGAAGGCCTAGCGTAAAGATTCGGGAATCAAGCATTTCCCTGAGCTCTTTCTCATTCGTCGGCCGGTGGGTTCCTGTTGCCACGAGAAGTCGAATCTGGGAAGGCGGAATTCCGGCTTTTATTATTTCGTCAACGAGAGGAAAAAGGATGCCTGATTCTCCCTTATACGGAACCGGACGAGTGTTGTCTGAAATAACCACAACCGCTTTTGCTTTAGGGTTAGCTTGAAGTTTTTGGCTCACCAATGATCTAATGGGCAGACTGTTCAGAGGCTTTGCGAGAGAATTCCGGATTTTTTCCTCAGGTTTAGTTAGAGGCAAAGCTTTTCCCATAGGGAAGACATCAGTATGGTCAGGAACTCTTACCGGAAAACTACTATGATCCAAATTCAGGATGACTTCTTTCATTTTTCTTCGTTTCGTCTTTGCTGCTTATTCCTTGCTGCTTACAGTTTACTAGTACAAACGCATTAAATAGAATGTCATTGCGAGGAACGAAGGAGATTCCTTCGCTTTGCTCGGAACAGGCTGAGCAATCTCTTCTTTATAAGATGAGATGGCCACGCTCCCTTAAGTCGCTCGCCATGACAATGTAACAATGATAACTGCGTTTGTATTAGTGATGAATTTATTGTCTTGATCATTTTAGGCTTTGCGTCTTGACCTTTTAGTTTTTTTAAAGCGTTTTTATGAGACTAAAATCTCCATTCAGCGCAGCTTCCAGGATAGGCTTCATATATTCGTCAACCATGTCAGCAGTCAAGGGAACAGGCATGTTTTTGAGTTTCGTCTCAAGCTGCGGATTTTTGGCTCCTTGGAGAGCTCTTTCTATGTGAACCCTACTCATCCCGCCAATTTCGCCAAGGGTAGTCGGATAGCCAATACGCTTGCTCAAGGCGATGAAGGCTTTGGCCACAGCCAGCCCTAATTCTTGTCCATCAAGTGTAAACGAAGATTCATCGATCAAGCCGTACTTTGAAAAGAGATGAGCGAGCATTTTGAGCTGTTTCTGGATGGAGGGGGCAAAAAAGACCGTATAATAAGGATTAAGCAAAGCGCAGGCTCGACCGTGACTTAGAATATCCACCAAAGAAAAACTTGTGAGGTGAGCGCCGTTCGTTCCTCCTATCATGATGGCATAGCCGCCGAGGTCGGTTCCTAAGCCAAGAGCTTCTCTGGCTTCTAAATTAAAAGGTTCGGCCGCAGCCTTTTCTATATAGGAAACAATAAGCTCTATCCCTGTCAGCGCTATTTCCTGGGCTTTCTCGAATGATTCAGGGCTTGCGCCGTAGTAGACTTCGAGGCAGTGGGCCAGACCATCAAAGGCGCCATCGGAGGTGAATGAGGCTGACGCGGATTTTGTAAGGCCATAATCAAAAAGAGCCCTTGGAGGGATAACAGCTTCATCAACAATAATCTTTTTCTGGTTTGTCTTGAAATCAGTTATGTTGGAGTATTTTGTCAGGTGGGCTGAGGAGCCTGAGGCAGTTTGGACGGCCACCAAGGGAAGAAGTTTCTTTCCTTCTGTTGTTAATTTTTCAGTCACTTTCCCTATACCGAAGTAATCTTCAATGTCGCCATCTAATATTGCTAGGACAACAGCTGCTTTCGTAGTATCTATTCCAGAGCCGCCTGAGGCGACAAGCACAAAGTCAGGCTTCTCTCGTAGGATTTCTTCTTTTATCCTTGAAACATCTTCTTTTGGAGAGTTTGGCTGAGCAGATGGAGAGGGCCCAGCGATTTCCAATTCAGAATTGACCAGAGATTCGAAAATATTCTGGTAGCTGTGGGGATCGCGCTTTTGAAGATTGGTGATTAAAAGGACTTTTTTCCCAAGAGGTGCTGAGAGCTCGCCGACTCTCTCCAGGCAGGCTATTCCGTGAATATAGTTTTTTCCCTTGAATTCATCAATAAGCGTTCTTGCCTTTTCTTTCAGTTCATTCATCTTTTTTTCTTTTAACTCCAGATTCATTAATATATCATATTTATAACATACAGTTATAAATTTTGACGAAAATGGCAATTTTTATTACACGCAGCTATAAAAAAAGAGAAAATGAACCAAGGCTTTGGTCTTATAGGAACCATAACCTCTGATAAGGTTACCTTTGATTCTGGTCAGACGATCAGAGGCTTGGGGGGAGTCCTTTATCAGGCCGCTGTTCTATGTGGCTTGGGAAAACAAGTGCATCTCTACACAAATCTCGGAGAAGAATTAATCCAAGATGTAGAAAAGATGGTTGAAAATTGGGCTACCCTTCGAAGAGAAGGGATATGCCAGGTTCCCGGCCCAGGAAACCAGGTTCACCTTCATTATCCAGAAAAGGGAGAGAGAGTAGAAACATTAAAATCTGTTGTTCCTCCTTTAAATCCACGCCAGGTTATAGAAAACATGCATAAGCTCGGAATGCTTATTCTAATCATAAATTCGGGTTTTGATGTCGAGCTTTCAGATTGGAGAAAAATAATCACAGCTGCAAAAATCCCTGTATGGCTCGATGTTCATTCTCTTCCTCTATCTAGAGAGCTCAATATTCCCCGCAAGTACCTTCCTTTGACAAAAGGGAAAGAATGGGTAGAAGGAGTAAGCTTCATCCAGGTAAACGAGAAAGAGCTGTCTTCTATGCTCGGTGATCCAGATAAACGATATTCTGAAGAGGATGCTTTATCTTTTGGCAAAGAAGTTTTTAATCTAGGCGTCAAGGTGGTTTTTATAACTCTGGGAAAGCAGGGTGTTTTAGTGATCACGCCTGAAGAGTCTAAAAGAATCCGATCGCCTGAGGTCAAGAGCGTAGTTGATACTACAGGATGCGGCGATGTTTTTTGTGGGGGTGCTGCCGTGAAACTGGCTGAAGGCCAAGATCCGTTCACCGCAGCATCCTGCGGACTTGAATTAGCCACAGAGGCAGTCAGCATTAAGGGCATAGAGGAAACATACATGTTGGCTCGTCGCCGCAAGGAGAAGGAGAAATAGAGCAAGATATACTAGGGATCGGCTGTAGAAAACAGGCCGGAAAAGAGAAATGCCAAGGATTAATAAAGTAAGAGCAGAAAAAAGGGGAAAGGCTACTTTTTTGACGGAAAAGGGCAGGAAAGAATAGAAAAAGGAGTCATAAAAGGGAGATCTACTACTTAAGTAAAAAAAAGTAGCCTGTCCTTTTTTTTCTTTTTTGTTCTGCAGGCTACGTTTCGAGCAATGCCTTAGGCGACGCTTTATTATTTTAAAGGAGATTGACAATGGAAAAGATGAAACACTGGTCACCCCCTGATGATTGGAGAAAAATAACCACAATAGATGCTCATACAGAAGGAGAGCCGCTGCGGATTATTACCGGAGGTTTTCCTGATTTACCAGGAGATACTATCCTGGCACGCCGTAAATACCTAAAGGAAAACCTAGACAACATTCGCCAAGCTCTTATGTGGGAACCTCGTGGCCACGCTGATATGTACGGCTGCGTCCTGACCCCTCCTGTGACAGCAGAAGCTGACCTCGGTGTCCTGTTTATGCACAATGAAGGCTATAGTAGCATGTGTGGTCACGGCATTATTGGCCTGGCAACAGTTGCTCTGGAGACTGGCATTCTGCCAAGGAGCGAGCCTGAAGTCACCCTAAAAATTGATACTCCTGCAGGACTCGTTACTGCTCGAGCCAAAGCGGAAAATGGTCGGATTAAAAGCGTTTCTTTTCAAAATGTCCCCTCTTTTGCCTTGGCCATGGATAAGGTTGTTCAGGTGCAGGGCTTGGGCGAAGTTAAATATGATATAGCTTTTGGCGGAGCGTTTTATGCCTACGTGAAAGCTGAGGATGTTGACTTGGTCTGTAAGCCAGAGGCATACCGCACTCTTATAGAAAAGGGCAGGGCGATTAAACAGGCAGTTGTGGAGAGCTTGCCTGTTGTTCATCCCTTTGAAGAAGATCTAAGCTTTCTCTATGGAACCATCTTCATTGCTCCTCCTCAAGCTCAAGGAGCGCACAGCCGCAATGTGTGCATTTTTGCCGAGGGAGAGGTAGATCGATCTCCTACTGGTACTGGTGTCAGCGGCCGACTTGCGCTTCTGCATGCTCGTGACGAAATTGATATAAACCAGCCTATAATTATCGAAAGCATCATCGGGACTCGCTTTACAGGACGGATTATTGAAACCACCAGCTTCGGCCCTTACTCTGCAATCATCCCTGAAGTTGAGGGCTCGGCCTACATCACCGGACGCCACGAATTTTTGATTGACCCAGAAGATCCTCTACGGCAAGGATTCATCCTCCGCTAAAAACCTAAACATATTCTTTAGGGGCTTGATTCTCATGCAGGGGCTTGATTTATCAAGCCCACAATTTTATAAAAATGGGGGACGTCATACACAAATTTTAACTTTTAACCTCATAAAATCTTTTGAGATGGTGTTTTTTATGCTAGAATAAAATAGATGAAAAGTTCGCTTAGAAGCTCACGTTTTTCTGATTTTCTTCAGCCTTCTCAAATCATTTTCAATCTTAAAGCCAAGGATAATATTCGGGCCATAGAAGAACTCCTGGATGTTTTGGTCAGGCAAAAACTTATAAAAAATAAAAAGGTTGTTTTAACTAGGGTAATCGATAGAGAAAGGTTGGAATCCACCGCACTCGGCCACAATGTTGCTCTTCCCCATGCCCGTGTTGACACTGACGGGGAAATAGCTATAGCCGTAGGAAAATCTAAAGAGGGGATTAGCTTTAATGCTATAGATGACAAAAAAGTCCATCTCATAATACTTATTATCTGGAATCCTTCTCTGCCTGGCCTTTTTAATCATCTGTTTGCTGGTTTAGCCAAGTTCCTGAGGAAACCCGGATTTAGACAAAGACTCTTTGGAGCCAAGAATAAAGCGGAACTTTATGAAGTTCTATCAGAGGTAGCATTAAGCCTTCCTCAAGAGGACACGATTATCAGCCGAGGTAGCCTTCTGATGAAGCTTCAGGAAATCGAGATTAAAAAGGGAAAAGCGAAGAAAGAGCAATTGAAAAAGCTTAAAGAGCATGCCAACTTGATCCGGGAAGAACTCGATGAAGCCCTGGTGGACAGGTTTGATAGGCTAATGGAAAGATACGGATTTGCCGTGGCTGAGGTGGATGCAGGTGCTTGTCAAGGTTGCAATATCAACGTCGCCACGGGATTGAGCTCAGCCATAGAGGGGAGCAACGATATTTATGTCTGTGAAAACTGTGGCAAATTCATGGTTGCCTCTAAGAAAAAGAAAAAATAATTATTAAACTGCGGAAATATCATAGATATTAAACGTTAGCATTATCGTAGGTATTAAACTTTACTATTTTGCCTTTGCCCTCCCGATAACTAACCTTACCCTCAAACTCATCACAGGGCAGCCACCTTTCTGATTATGTTATATTATGTACCACCATATAAATAAACAGGCTATATAAAATTAAATAAAAAAAACACTTGACATTCATAATACATTTATGTATTGATATGTATCATTACATAGGATTATTTAAATGCTTAAGATTAACTACAATTCGCCAATCCCAATTTATCAACAGGTTGTTGATGAAATCAGGAGGTTAATTGCAATTGGAGAGTTGAAGCCAGGTGATTCACTGCCCTCAATAAGAGGTTTAGCAGGCCAATTAGATGTTGCAATTAATACTATTGCACGGGCTTACCAAGAGTTAAATAATTTGAATATCATCGAGGGAAACCGGAAGAAAGGAAGCTTCATTCAAGCAAATATTTCACAGCATCCTCCAGAGTCAAAAAAAATATTCAAAGAACCAATCCTGAAACTCATTCAAGAAGGATTAGATAAAAATGAAATTGAAGCGATTTTTGAAAACAATTTAAATCAGATTTTTGATTAAAGGAGAAATAATGGACAATTTAAGCATTATTTACGCGTTTTCAATAACATTTATCATTTTATGGATTTTTTTACTGGCTACAACCCTTTATCAAATTAACCGAAGGATATTAGAAAACAAAGGATATAATGAAGATTATATAAGGTATATAAGGAAAACAAACATTAGAAGAAACATCGGTATGGCCATTGTTATCCCGATACTTGGAATTTTTGCTGCGCTTGTCGTTTGGGCAATATTCGGAAATTTAAACAAATCAACCCATTTAATCTATGTATACATTCTATGGTTTCTTTTAATTATTCCTTTCCCGATTCTTGAAATGAAGAAAGGAAATAAAAAGCTCAAGGAATTGGCAATCAAAACCAATTCTAACATAGTTATAGATTTCAAGTATAAAACGCTTCATTTAGTATTTGTTCCCGGCCTAGAGGCTATTTTTGCAATAATCTACATTGTCTATTTTATAATTTTTATCGAAGCTTTCCACGTCGCTTTTATTCACCTATTGATTTTATGGCTTCTTTACGGTGCCGCAAGGTTCAGCAAAAACCTTACGCTCCCCAGCTTCAAAGAAACCTACATCTTTAATTTCATCTTTATGGCTTTGAATCACATGATTCTAATTTTTCATGTTTTTCGAGAAGCAGTGATAAGATTCGGTTGTGGAGATTGCAGATGGGGCATTGATCTTATCCTAGGAATATCTCTAGGTGCTGCTTTGATATGCAAGCTCGTATATTATTTGATCAAATTGCCTGAGTTTAATTTAAGGTTAAAGGGTAGAACGGCACAGCAAACTTGATAACTAAGGATTATTTCTAGAATTTTTTTTGATTGCGTGTTATTAAGAGGCTTCAAACATTTCTTGGGGGATTTCCAATAAACACTATATAAAATATCCCTTTGGTCAAATTCTAACGAGCGGAGAAGTCCACCGTTGAAAATACAACAGTCTTTTTGCCTGAGGATCTTCTTGTATGAAATTAATTACTTTATACTCTCTTTCGCAAGGTTTGCCGGCTTCAAGAGCCTGTAGACAGGATAGGTTTGAGGTTCCCGGCGCCACTGGGAAACAAGATAGCGGTCGAAGAAATTCCAGACGAGCAGTCCATCATCGCTTTCTGGTTCTAGAAGATAAGCAACTACATTGGCAAGAGGCTGGGCTGTCGTCACGAAAAGAGTTCCCTCAGGAAACTCTTTTTTCTCCATGAGGTATTCGCCTTTTACTGAATTCAAGTAGTGTCCCTGATAAAGCCTTGAGGCTCCCTTGATCTCTTTTATTTGGAAAGATTCCACTTCTAAACTCACGGATTCTCTCGTCTTCTCCACTAAAAGGCCGTGCTGGAGAAGCTTTTCTGTGATTTCTGGACTGGCTGCTGGGATAAGATAGGCATAGGGGAAGGGGACGGATCTTTTCGGAACAAAGTCAGAGAAATAAGGGATAATGTAGGTTTTTTTCTTGTCTTTTTTCTTCACCCGCGGCCAGCCGCTCTCCCTTGGCATGACTTCCATTTCCCAGCCCCGAATAGTGACTTTGTCTTTAAGAGGCTTCAGTTCGTATTCGACTGCGAATATATCGTCTTCAGAAGGTCTCATTCCTCTCTGGATTGTCTTTCGGTCTGCGTTGCGGGTGAGCTGAACAATCCCATCCTTATTGTTAGAGCAGTACTCCAGGATTGAAAGGAGAAAATAATAACAACCCAACACCCTTGTTTTGTAATCAGCATAGGCATAATTTTCGTTAAGGATGGCTAAACGGTTCCTCAAGCCGATGTAATTGGTAAGGTAACGAGGCTGAGGACCAGAAGGGCGCCATCCTTTTTCTGGATTGTTGAAGTCCATAAAGTTTCCGTATGGAATGGAGAGCACCTTGTATTTTTCCCTCAGGTTCTTGTTTGTCGTGGGCATCATTTTTTCCCTCATGTATTTGATAAGGGATGTGTCGCCGTTAGGATTTAGCCCCCAAACATAGGTGACTGGCTCCTCATGGTAGGAACCGTTGGTGGTATGACAGTCGACAAGGAGGGCTGGATCCCAGCGCATCAAAACGTTGCGAACTAGGCCCTGAACCTCGGGGCTCTCCAGCTTTATTCCGTCCCGGTTTAAATCGAGGTTTTGGCCGTTGTAGCGAACGCCTACTCCTTTTTCGGGTCCCACCTGGTTTCGTCTGTTTTCCGGGCTTATCTTTTCATTGCCATCAGCGTTAAAGATAGGAGCGATGAGAATCACGAGCTTATCCAAAAAGAGAGGTTTTTCTTTCAGGATGATGTCTCTGGCTACCATTAGAGAGGCTTCTTTTCCTTCGACTTCTCCAGCATGGATATTGGCCTGGATGTAAACAACAGCTCTCCCATCATCAGATAGAGCCAGCGGCGAAGAAGGAACAGGCTCTCCGATGACAAGGAGGGGAACCGCTCTTCCTTCTGGGCTGACACAAAGAGTTTCCACTCTTAAGAAGGAAGTTTGGCGCTGGAGCTCTTTTATGAAATTTGTGACATCAGCATATCTTGAGGTTGCAGTGAAATTGCTCATCTCTGCCACTGTTAAAGGCTTTTCCCTTGTTGAAGAAAGGGAAGGAGGAGAGATAGAAAAGAAGAGAAGCAGAATCAGAGAGAAGTAGATGAAAAATACTTTTTTTTCATATCTCTGATCACTTTCATATTTTATGGAATTTTTGTATTTCATGGCATTTTTCCTTACGTGAAATCAGGGAACTTAGTCCAATTATTGTGGGGGTTTGATTCATCAAACCCACCGTTTTTTTCGTCTGTAGGGGCTTGATTTATCAAGCCCACATTATAGAGTGTACGAGTTTATAAGAATTTAATTTTCCAGTCAACGAAATCAACATCTTGTGCAGAAAATTGATTTGTTCTTGATATAAAAGGGATTGGTCAGTTATTTCGTAAAAGGCTATTCGTTGCCTTTTTTTAATAGAGGAAAAGTATTATACTCAAAATGAAAGAAAAGGCTGTCTTTCTTATAATGGTTACTTTTAGCGTGAGCAAAGAAAAAGAAGATGCTCTTCGCCAGAGGATGGAGAACTTGGGCATCTTCGAAAGGGATATTGTGGAAAAGTTTATCCGCTCCAGCGGAAAAGGGGGGCAGAAGGTTAATAAAACTTCAACCCGCGTCTATCTGAAGCACGTTCCTACCAAAATAGAGGTGAAGTGTCAGAGGGAGCGCTCTCAAGCAATAAACCGATTTTTAGCTAGAAGGATTCTCACAGATAAAATTGAAAGGATGATTCGAGGGAGAGAAAGCGAAGAGCAGCAAAGGATTGAAAAAATCCGCCGCCAGAAAAGAAAGCGTTCAAAAAGAGCCAAACTCAAGATGTTAGAAGAAAAGAAGAAACAGTCTCAAAAGAAAGAAGCACGAAGATTCCGTCCCCAACTAGATGATTTAGATTGAACATCCTAAGAAACAAACGGAGAAAATTAAGGCGAGAAAGCCTTGCCACTGTGAGGAGGTCTTTCATGTTTCAATCTGCAGAGAAAGATAAAAGGACTTCCCGAATCTTTCTTATCGGAGTGATACTGCTGATTGTGGGCGGGGCGATTACTATCGGTGGAGCACGGAATCAAGTGCGACCATCCTCGAATTCCTATGCTATCACTAGCGTTGCTGTCGTGGATGTGGAAAAGGGCATTATCCTCCGCGATCACGCAGTTATTATCACGGGTGATCGGATCGAGAGGGTTGCCCCGCATTCGGAGGTATCCGTTCCCGAGGGGGCGCAGCTTATAGATGGGAAAGGTCTATACCTCATGCCCGGCCTCGTTGATTCTCACGTTCACTACTTCGACCAGTCCACGTTCGGACGCTTGATGATCGCACACGGTGTCGTTTTGGTTCGAGATATGGGAAATCCAAACCTTTTGGCACTCGGCTTGCGCGAGAAACTGAAAAGGAAAGAGATATTGGGTCCCGAGATGCTCACCACCGGATCAATTCTTGATGGTGATCCGCCGTTTATTCCCTCGATCTCTCTTGTATGCAAGACCCCTGAAGATGGACGAGCGATGGTCCGCTTGCAGGCAAAAGCTGGGGTGGATCAAGTTAAGGTCTACAGCCGCCTTGAAAAAGATGTATTTCACGCCATCATCGAGGAATCAACCCGGCTTGGCCTCAAAACGGTCGGCCACGTTCCTGAGGCGATCTACCTGGAAGAAGCGGCTAAGGCAGGACAGAAGAGCTGTGAGCACCTGTTTGGCTTTGGAAAAGTGATAGCCAAATTGCTTGATGAACCAGTCGAGCTTAAGAGTGGGGGCATGGGGACGGATGTTCCTTATCTTAGCCGGTTGGCTAAGGTGGACCGGAAAGAATTGAAGAAGGTACTGCAGCGGGTTCGTGATAGCGGAATGGCTGTCTGCCCGACTATAGTGGTCTTTAAACACGGAGCTCATCTGAAAGAGATCATGGCTGGTGAATTTCCGATGCTTGAATATGTATCACCCCTGATACGAGGAATATGGAAGTCTACGTGGGATCCTTCTAAACAGGCTACTGAAACGGCAGGGAAAATATGGCCCCATATGCGAGCCTTTGTCAAGGAACTCCATAAGGCTGGGATGACACTTATGGTCGGTACTGATCTTCTCTTCCCGGGCATTATCCCCGGGTATTCTGTTCACGAAGAAATGATCCTATGGCAGGAGGCAGGTATCCCGCCGGCTGATGTACTGCGAAGTGCCACGGAAGTGCCAGCACGATTTGTTGGCTTGGACAGCCGCCTTGGTACAGTCGCTGAAGGCAAGACTGCTTCTCTGGTTCTTGTTAGTGCCAATCCATTAGAAGACATCCACAATGCGAGTAAAATCGAAGGCGTCTTCCTGCGAGGTCGTTACTTCAGCCGTGCTGACCTGGATCAGCTCCTGAAAGAGACAAGAGAATTATGTAAGCGCTAGCGATCATACACCCTCTTACATCTCGCAAATTGAAATTAAATTTTTGATTTGATTTTTTTTAAAAAATAACAGCATAAGTCAGCGCAAGTATCTCTGGGGAATCGGGTTATCTTTTGTTTCATCCTGCCATAATATGCAGCTTATCCACCAGCGCTTGCCATCATGAAATAATTGAATACTGTTAATGCCTCGTACCGTTGATTTCGGATCTTTTACGTTAGTGCTTTTTTTGTAGGTGGTGAAGACTTGGGCAATGCTCCCGAAAGCGTGAGTTTTTCGGGAGATCTCTCCTTCATAGAAGCTTTTCATGGCGCCAGTTTTTATCCGTTCACTGAAAGAAGAAGTAAAGCTGTCAAGGTCCATTTTATTTACAGCTTCTGGCGTGATGCGAATGAAGGAAGCTTTTGGATTGAATAGAGAGCGTAATCGCTCCAGGTTTGGCTTCTCTCCTTCTTGAAAAGTTATGGATTCATAAACCGCTTTAACGATCGCATCGATTGAGGATACATCAGCTTGGTCGACTGCAGGGCTGGACTCCCCGATATAAGAAGCATTATTTGATGAGTTTATTGATGCAATCGTCAGGTCATTATTCGTTTTCGCTCCATAGGAAAACAAAAGAACCCAGGCAACAAGAAAAGAGAGTATGGATTTTTTCCAGTTCGAAACTAATTTCTTTTTTTGGATGGTACATAAATAATGAAACATTGAGTTCTCCTTTCTTAAATTTATTATTGCTATGAATATTCCAAGTCTATGAATATTCCAAGGCAGAAATAAGCTTGAGATGATTGATGATTCTATCTCCTACAGAGAATTCTTTGATAAAGATTAACTTGCCAGCCTTAGGAGGACATGGAGGAGAAGGTTTGCGCCCTTTTCTAAATCCTCCCATTTTATCATCTCCTGCGGCGAGTGGCTTATTCCGTCCAAACAGGGGATGAAAATCATTCCCGCTTCGGCAACACTTGCTAAAATCTGAGCGTCGTGTCCTGCGCCGCTGGGAAGTGTCATGAACGGGTATTCGAGCTTGTCGCATTCTTCCTTCATTATATCTATTATCCGAGAAGGAATGCTTACAGGATCTGTCCTATCCACAGTCTTTGAATTGAAGTTGAGTCCCCGCGTCGAGGCAATATCCCCAGCAAGAGCCAAGAGTGATTTTTCAAGCTCCTCGAGCGTTTCCTTTGATGTGCTCCTGAAATCAAGCGAAAAATCAACTTGGCCAGGAACAACGCTGAAAGCTCCGGGTCTCACGTTGACTCTGCCTATTGTCACCATGCTTCCGTAGTGTTTTGTCGCCACATGCTGTGTGCTCTTGAGAGCAAAGTCTGCTAAGCCCAGGAAGGCATCATGACGAAGCTCAAGGGGAGTGGTTCCCGAATGGCTTGCCTCTCCTAAAAAGGAGCACAATTTATGATGCTTTCCGGCAATTCGGTCCACTATTCCTATGGGCTTGTTTTCTGTCTCAAGCACTGTGCCTTGTTCGATATGGATTTCAAGGAAGGCTTCTATGTCCGGCCTCTGCTTGTAAGCCTCCATGATGCTTTCGATGGAAAATTCAGTGCCTTTTAGAATTTCTGCGAGAGTAGTACCGAATTGGGTGAGATCTTTTTCTAAAATTTCTCGATTAAGCTGTCCGGTGAAAGCGCGGCTCCCCAGGAAATCACCCACAAGATTTCCTTCTTCATCCGTAAAGGAAGCAACCTCCAGAGGTTTGGAAAGGCTCAGACCTTCCTCTTTGATCCTTCTCAAGCATTCAAGAGCCGACAGAACTCCGGCCGGGCCGTCAAATTTTCCGCCGTTAATGACAGAATCTATATGGGAGCCGGCCATTATTGTTTTTCCTTTTCCTTCCAGGCGGCCAAATATGTTGCCTGCTCCGTCCTGACGAAGAGCAAAACCTGCGCTTTTTATCTTCTCTTTGAGCCAGGCCCGCGCTTCAAGGTCAGCCTTACTGAAAGAGGGCCGAGTTATTCCACCATTTGGATCGCTGCCGATTTTAGCTAGAGATTCAATATCGTCTTTCAATCGATCAAGATTTATTTTGATGTCCATGTCGACCTATCTCAATATTTTTCGATGAGAGCTACCATTTCTTTGACAGCCTTCTCTATCCCTACCATAGCGGATCGAGCCACGATGGAGAAGCCGATGCTGAATTCTTTAATTTCAGGTATAGCAGCAACAGGAAGGACATTTTTATAATCCAGTCCATGGCCAGCGTGAATTTCAAGGCCCAATTCATGGCCGTGTTCAGCTGCTTTTCTAATCTCAGCAAGAGCTTCCTGCCGCTCCTTTCCTGGTTTTAAATCTGCGTATTTTCCAGTATTTAGTTCGATAAGAGTTACGCCAGCCTTGTGACAGGCTTCGATTTGTCTTAGATCGGGGTCGACAAAAATACTGACTCTTATCCCTGCATTTTTTAAGTCATGGATAAAAGGAGCCAAGTGCTTCTCGTTCGACACAACATCCAGCCCCCCTTCTGTAGTCAATTCCTCCTCACGCTCGGGTACCAGGGAGACGATATCCGGTTTTATCGAGAAGGCAATTTTCTTCATTTCTTCTGTTGCGGCCATCTCTAAGTTGAGCTTGGTTTTGACAACTTCTCTTAGCACCTTTAAGTCTCTTTCTTTGATGTGGCGTCTATCTCCTCTTAAGTGACAAACAACGCCATCTGCTCCCGCCTGCTCTGCCAGAAGAGCCACCAAAACCGGTTCTGGCTCATTGCTGCGCCTAGCTTCTCTTATTGTCGCAAAATGATCCACATTGACGGCGAGTTTCATTTTCTCCTCCCTATATAAATGGGGCCAGGCCCCATTTTCGGCCCCATTTTCATTCTTTTTAATTTCCGAGATGCTTCGAGATGATATCAGCCAGCTGGCGGGCGTAGTCTTCTATCTTGCCTTTATCCTGGCCTTCGATCATTACTCTGGCGACTGGTTCAGTTCCTGAGTAGCGAACATTCAGGCGTCCAGAGTTTCCCAATCGTTTTTCAATCTCTTCTTTGGTAATTATTATTTCTGGAAATTGATCGAAATCGATCTTTTTTCGAACCGGGACATTCAGGAGAATCTGAGGAAATTCTTCCATATCTTCCACTAACTTGGATAAGGGAAGATCGTACGCGACTATAGCTTCGAGCATTTTTAAACTGGTCAGGATTCCATCTCCTGTCGGGCAATCATCCAGGAAAATCGTATGACCCGATTGTTCACCGCCTAGGTTGGCTTTCAACTTCATCATTTCTTCAAGGACATATTTGTCGCCGACCTGCGTTCTCAAAAGCTTTAAATCTAATTTTTCTATGGCTTTCTCTAAACCCATGTTGCTCATGGTCGTGGCTATGACGTAATCCGATTTCAAACGCCCTTTTTCCTTCATGAATCGGGAGAGGACAAAAAGAGTGTGATCACCATTCAAGATTCTGCCCTTTTCATCAATCCAGATGGCTCTGTCTGCGTCTCCGTCATAAGCGATTCCTATATCCGCCTTGCTCTCAACTACCTTTCGGGCCAGCTCCTGGGGATAGAGAGAGCCGCAGCTGGCATTGATGTTTTTTCCGTCAGGAGTGTTACCCATAACGATGACCTCAAAATTCAAATCTGAAAAAACTTGAGATGCAAAGAAGGAGCTTGCCCCATTCGAGCAGTCGAGAACAACCTTGATTTTTCTTTTGAGGTTGATGTGAGAAAACTGGCTCTTCAGAAAATCCATGTAGTCTTGCCCTAAAGAGGACCGCGGGATTATCCTGATGCTTTCTCTTTTGATATTTGAAGGCGCTTTTGTGACAGCCTTTTCAAGTTTCCTTTCCCACGCATCCGAAATTTTTATCCCTTCAGATGAAAAGATTTTGATGCCGTTATCTTGATAAAGATTGTGAGAGGCGGAAATGACAATTCCAGCAGAAAAGGAATATTTTTTTGTCAAGAAAGAAACCGCAGATGTAGGTATGATGCCAGCTGAAACAGCTTCTCCCCACCCTTCATTTATTCCCTGGAATAAAGCCTGTTCAAGCCATTCTCCTGACTCTCTAGTATCCCGGCCGATGATAACCCGGGGTTCTAGCTTTTTTTCTTTAAGAAGGGAGATCAGCGCTTTCCCCAAAACATATACAGATGAATAATCAAGAGGCGGCTGGCCAGCTACTGCTCTTATTCCATCTGTCCCGAAGAGTTTTTCCATTTTGAGGTTGATCCCTTGATTCAAAAATAGATTATAGCTAAATAACGCGCGGATTCAAGGATAAAGATTATTTCTTCTTTGTTTTCTTCTTGCTTTTCTTAGCTTCAGGATTTGCTTCCTTAATCACTATCCTGACTCTTACTTTTGTCTGTGCGGAGGCCAACCTCAGGTCAGGATTAGGAAGGATGAGATCTGCTTCAAGCTCTGCGGTCTCGGTGACCTCGGAAACGTCGATAGGGCTAGTTCTCACTTTGTAGCGATCCTTGACCTTACTTTCTGGCCCCTTGATGAGAACCTGAGGAGGAAAGATCCCCACGTTTTCTATTTCAAGTCCTTCCTTTAATTTGCCGATGATATTTGCTTCCACGTCCAACAGGATTTCTTTTGTCCTTTCTAACTTGAGACTCACCTGACTGGGATAGATTTCTCTTACTTCTGCTCCGGAAGGAATACTTATCATGCTCTTGTTGAGGGGATAATCCTCTTGGTCGAGACTGGCCTTTTCGAGGTTGAGCACAGCATGAACATTGGCTGAAGTTATATTATTGATTAGGCTTTTGGATGCCCTGATTTTTACATCAATAGTCGCAAGGGGCCTTTCGATAAGCTCCATTTCAGAAGGGATGTTGTGGAGTTCTAAGGGGATGGTCAACGTTTTTTCCGAAAACACCTTCTCCGGAGTGATCAATGTCAGCCAGAGAATCAGGGCAAGAAGAAAAGAGAAGAGTTTGAGTCCCCAGTTTTTTAAAAACAGGTTTTTGAAAAATCTTTTCATCTTACTTGTAAATAGCTGAGCATCCTTTCCTTGAGGTGTTCTTTGTCAAGCTTTCTTTCCAATCTACCTTTGGTAGCTAAAGAGACGGTTCCGGTTTCCTCAGAGACGACGATCACCGCAGCATCTGTTTCTTGAGACAGGCCTATAGCAGCTAAATGCCTTGTCCGAGGCAGGTACTCCTTTCCCAAATTGTGGGAAGCAGGCAAGGGGAGGAGACAGCCAGCAGCAGAGATCCTGCTCCCCTGGACGATGACTGCTCCGTCATGAAGAGGGGAATGAGGGAAAAAGATGCTCACCAGAAGGTCTTTGGTGAGATCGCCATCTATTTTTGTGCCGCGGTCAGTATAACTCTTGAGTGAAATTTCTTTTTCGATAGCAATCAGAGCCCCTATTTTCTTGGAAGCTAGATAATCAACAGCCAAAAAGACATTTTCCAACTTTTCTGTGAAGGATTTGAGAGAAAGAGGCCTCCGGAAAGAACGAGAGCCCAGAGTTGTTAAGAATCTTCTTATCTCTCCCTGGAAGAGGACAATGATAGCGATAATCAGAAACGGAGAGAAAATCTTAATTAGCCAGTTCAAGACGACTAAATTTCCCCATTCAGAGATCAAAAAGGCAACCCCGATTATCCCTATGCCGATTGCCATTTGATAGGCTTTTGTATCCTTTACTAAGGAAAATATGTAGTACAGAATAAAGGTCACAATTATGATATCTATAAAGTCTCCGATGTTAAAACGAGACAAGGCAGTAATAATATCAGCAAACATAGCTACTTTTTTTCTCTTTACTTACTTCAAAAGTTGTGGTGGATTGGCCTTCTTTTATGATGGCCTCAGCCACAAGTACTGCTTTTTTGACCGAGGCGACATCATGGACTCTCAGGATATGAGCTCCGTGCATGATGCTCAATACGGCAGAAGCAATAGTTCCTTCGAGCCTCTGCTGGGGAGGAGAATTTAATATTTTCCCGATAAAGGACTTTCGCGAAATCCCGATGAGGATGGGACGATCGAGGTCCTTGAAATAATGAAGGTTTTTGATCAAAACAAGATTGTCCTTATGCCTTTTGCCAAAACCGATTCCTGGATCGATGATGATTTTCTCTTTTTTGATCCCAGCAGCTTGAGCTACTTCGATTTTCTCTTTTAGGAAGGATCTGACTTCAAGCAGCACATTTTCATAAAAAGGATTGATCTGCATATTTCTGGGTATCCCTTTCATGTGCATCAGAATAACGGGCGCACCATGTTGAGCTGCCAGAGAAAACGTTTTGGGATCGAAACTAGAAGAGCTTATATCGTTAATCATATCAGCACCTGCATCCAGGGCAGCTCGAGCCACTTCTGACTTTGTTGTATCTATGGAGATCAGGCTGTCCGTTTTCTTTCTTAAGGCAGAAATTACTGGAATAACGCGCCTTAGTTCTTCTTCTTCGGTGATGGGTTCTGAACCAGGTCTGGTGCTTTCTCCTCCTATGTCGATAATATCAGAGCCTTCTTCTCGAAGCTGTAATCCTCTTGCCACAGCTTTATCTTTATCAAAGTAAAGCCCCCCATCAGAAAAAGAATCAGGAGTGATATTGATGACACCCATTATCCAGGTTCCTTGGCCTAAAATGTATTTTTTGCCGTTAACCCAGAGGGCGTACTCTTTTCTCAACTTTTATGCTTTAGCCAAATCGGGCTTTTTTATAGGTTGAATCTTTCTTGCTTCTTTTTTTGGCTTTTCTTCTTTGACTTTTGAGGCTACAGATGGCTTTTTACCCTTGGCTATTTTTTTCCCTTTTATAATTTCTTCTAATTCTTCAGAAGTTAAGACTTCTTTTTCAAGAAGAGCCTCTGCAACTTTGATCAATTTATCCCTGTGTTTTTCTAAAAGTTCCTTTGTTCTGTTGAAGTTTCTGCTGATAATTTTCTTGACTTCGGCATCTATCATTTCAGCTGTTTTTTCACTGAAGTTTTTATGCATGGCTAAATCCCTGCCGAGGAAGATTAAATCGTCCCGTTCGCCGAATGTGACAGGGCCTAAATCGGACATTCCCCACTGACATACCATTTTTCGGGCAATTTCTGTGGCTTTCTCAAAGTCGCTGGCCGCTCCTGTGGTTGTTTTATCGAGGAACATTTTTTCGCTGGCTCGTCCGGCCATAAGCACAGAAAGCTGTGCTTCCAGATATTCTTTGGAATAGGTGTAGCGATCGTCCAGGGGTAACTGCTGTGTTGTCCCTAAAGCAAGTCCTCGGGGGATGATGGTCACCTTGTGGATGGGATCTGCCTCTGGTAAGAGAGCAGCTATGAGGGCGTGACCTGCTTCATGGTAAGATGTGCTTTTTTTCTCTGCTTCGCTGATGATCATGCTCTTTCTCTCCACTCCCATCAGCACCTTATCTTTGGCGCTTTCCATATCCTTCATGATGACTTTTTCTCGGCTAAGGCGGGCGGCAAGCAGAGCTGCCTCGTTAACAAGGTTAGCCAGATCAGCTCCAGAGAATCCGGGTGTAGAGCGGGCAAGCACTGATAAATCAACTTCCTTGTCTAACGGAATATTTTTCAGGTGAACTCTCAAGATATCCTCTCTCCCTTTTACATCTGGCATATTGACCACGATTCTTCTGTCAAACCTTCCCGGTCTAAGGAGAGCGGTGTCCAGAATGTCGGGTCTGTTTGTAGCGGCAATAAGAATGATTCCTTCGTTGGAGTCGAAGCCGTCCATCTCCACTAGCAGCTGATTCAAGGTTTGTTCGCGCTCGTCGTGTCCGCCACCCAATCCTGCGCCTCTCTGTCTTCCCACAGCATCAATTTCATCTATGAAAATAAGGCAGGGAGCGTGCTTTTTTCCCTGGTCAAAAAGATCCCTCACTCGGGAAGCACCCACTCCGACAAACATCTCCACAAAGTCAGAGCCGCTTATCGAAAAGAAAGGAACATCTGCCTCCCCGGCTACTGCTCGGGCAAGCAGAGTTTTTCCTGTCCCGGGTGCTCCAACTAAAATCACTCCCTTCGGAATTCGGCCTCCTAATTTTTGGAATTTTTTAGGATCTTTCAGGAATCCAATTATCTCCTGAAGCTCTTCTTTGGCTTCTTCCACGCCAGCTACGTCTTTGAACGTTACTTTTTTCTGCACTCCAGAAAAAAGCTTTGCTCGACTCTTGCCAAAGGAGAGAGCCTTGTTACCTCCTGCCTGCATCTGCCGCATGAAGAATATCCAGAAGAGGATGAGAAGAAGGATAGGAAACCAGGTGAAAAGATAGGAAAACCACGGGCTTCGGGCGGGTTTCACAGTGATACTGACTTTGTGTTCCCGGAGAATATTGACCAGATCATCATAATTAGCAGGAGCTGTAGTTTTAAATGTGGTTCCGTCAACATACTTTCCGTTGATTTGATCTCCGGCAATAGTGACTTCTCCAACTTGATCGTTTTCAACTTCTAGCATGAACTCACTGAAGGGCGGTTCTTTTTTCACTCTTCCTGCAGATTGAAGAAGGCTCCAGAGGACGATAAGGACAACTCCGAGAGCAATCCAGAAAAGAATGCTTCTATAAGATTTTGTTTGTTTCTTTGGT
>JABAOH010001643.1_pt2 | contig 50621 bp, 47 predicted proteins | sample 7062181 | NCBI WGS metagenome assembly JABAOH01 (sample SAMN14538630, study PRJNA623070) | marine sediment metagenome | biome: marine biome [ENVO:00000428]; feature: marine pelagic biome [ENVO:01000023]; material: deep marine sediment [ENVO:00002113]; isolation source: pool of 5 deep marine... | reverse complement strand
CAAAAAAAGGGAGATCCCGTCGTCTTTGACACCGATGAGAGACCCATGGATACCAGTTTGGACAAGATGGCGCGTTTACAAACCGTCTTCAAGAAGGACGGCACTGTAACAGCGGGAAATGCCTCTGGCATCAACGATGCTGCGGCAGCCCTCGTGATCATGTCGATGGAGAAAGCAAAAGCCCTCAACCTCAAACCGTTGGCGAGAATCCGTTCATACGCCTCCGGTGCGATCGATCCAGCCTTTATGGGATTGGGTCCGGTTCCTGCAACGAGGAGAGCGCTCAAAAAGGTAGGGGCTACCTTAAGCGACGTTGGCCTCGTCGAACTGAACGAGGCCTTCGCTTCTCAGACCATCGCTTGCATGAGAGAATTCGACCTGGATATGGATAAGACCAATGTGAACGGGAGCGGAATTTCAATCGGCCATCCGATCGGATGCACCGGAGCGAGGATCGTTGTGAGTCTCCTGTTCGAAATGCGAAGACGGAACGTCAACCTCGGCCTTGCAACCCTATGCATCGGGGGAGGACAGGGCATGGCTATGGTGCTGGAAGCCCTGTAGGGGGTAGAACATGGCATACCAGAATCTTCTATTCGATATTGCAGATGGAATCGGGACCGTAGCAGTTAATCGGCCGAAGGCACTCAACGCGCTGAATACCGAAACACTCCGTGAACTTCAGCGAGCTTTGCAAGAATTGGAGAACAACCCAGAGGTTCAGGTCGTCATCCTGACGGGAGTTGGAGATCGGTCTTTCATTGCTGGGGCGGATATCTCCGAAATGAGGGATATGAATTCCCTGGAGGCCATCCGTTTCTCAAAACTCGGCCACACCACGCTGGATCAGATCGAGAGGCTAGGAAAAGTCGTAATCGCTGCTGTGAACGGGTTCGCTTTGGGAGGAGGGACAGAGATCGCTCTGGCTTGTGACTTCATTTTCGCCTCGGAAAATGCCAAGTTTGGTCAGCCAGAGGTCACGCTGGGTGTATTTCCAGGATTCGGAGGGACTCAGAGGCTTCCCCGGTCAATTGGCAAGGCTAGGGCAAAGGAATTGATCTTCACTGGCGCGATGATTTCGGCTGAAGAGGCAAGGGACTTTGGGATCGTCAACCGAGTTTTTCCGGCTGAATCTCTCGTAGAAGAGACAAGGAGGGTTGCCAAAAAAATCGCCTCGAATGGACCCATCGCGGTTCAGCTGGCAAAAGCGAGTGTCGACAGGGGATATGACGTACCGCTCAGGGAAGGTTGTCATATGGAAGCGGTTGCCTTTGGGGCATGTTTCACTACGATGGATCAAAAAGAAGGCATGACAGCGTTTCTGGAAAAACGGAAACCCCGATTCAAAGGGAAATAAGAACCGGCTGAAATCAGGAGTTTCCCAGGCGACATCAGGCAGGGAGGAGAGTCGTGAAGATTGTGGCGGCCGTCAAACAAGTTCCAGATACGACCGACGTGAAGATCAATCCTGAGACTGGAACCCTGATTCGAGAGGGTGTTGAGAGTACGACCAATCCGTTTGATGAATTTGCCGTAGAGGAAGCCATCCTTACTCGAGAAAAATGCGGGGGAGAGGTTCATGTCATCAGCATGGGGCCTCCTCAGGCCATCGAGGTCCTCCGTAATGCACTGGCCATGGGCGCCGATCGAACCTATCTGATCTCTGATAAGGCTTTTGCCGGCGCCGATACTCTGGCCACAGCTTACACCCTAGCCAAGGCTATCGAGAAAATCGGTAATGTGGATCTGATCATCTGTGGAAAGCAAGCCATCGACGGTGATACTGCTCAGGTTGGTCCTGGAATCGCCACGCGATTAAGAATTCCTCAGCTCACCTATGTATCCAAGGTGAGAGAGATCGATCCCGAAAAAAAGAGGATCGTGGTTGAAAGGATGCTTGAAGATGGGAAAGAGGTTGTTGAGTGCTCTCTTCCCGCACTGATAACCGTGATGAAGGACATCAACGAGCCCAGGCTTCCCTCCCTGTTGGGAATCAAGAAGGCGGCCAAAGCTGAGATCCCAACCTGGACGGCTGCTGACTTGGAAGTGGACTCGAAAAAGACAGGTTTTGACGGTTCCCCCACCTGGGTGATGCGAGTTTTTACGCCGGAACAGCGGGGAGGAGGGGAGATCCTCGAGGGAGAGATCCCAGAGGTGGTTTCCCAGTTGGTTGACAAGTTGCTCGAGGCAAAAGTCTTAAAATAGAGCCGCAGGAGGAAAAGGAAGATGCCGAAGCTGATCATCGACAAAGAGACCTGCACAGGATGTGGCGCCTGCATCGAGGTCTGCCCTTACGACGCCCTATCCTTGGAAGATGACCTGGCTGTCGTTAACGAGAAGTGTACTTTTTGCGGGGCCTGTGTCGAAGATGTCTGCCCGGTGGATGCCATCACACTTGAAAAGGAAGAAAAGAGAGCCGAGGTCGACATTGGGCAATACAAGAACGTATGGGTCTTCATTGAACATGAAAGAGGCAAAGTGTCCAATGTCTCTTTTGAACTTCTTGGGGANNACAGCCTTGAGTGCAGTCTCTGTGGGATGCTTATCGGAAATGAGGCCGAACCATTTGCTAAGCAAGCGATCGCCTACGGAGCTGAAAGGGTCTACCTCACCGAAAGTCCTGTTTTGGAAGTCTATCGAACGGAGCCTTATGCGGCCGCGGCTGTCAGCCTGATTCAAAAGCACAAACCTGAAGTGGTTCTCTTCGGTGCCACGACCCAAGGCCGTGATTTTGCGGGACGTGTAGCGACAACTTTGGAGACAGGGCTCACTGCCGACTGCACCGGCCTCGAAATCGATACCGAAAAGAAACTCCTTAAACAGACCCGGCCAGCATTTGGTGGAAACATTATGGCCACCATTCTTTGCGAGAGCCATCGGCCTCAGATGTCTACGGTCCGGCCCAAGGTCTTCCCCATGCCTCCAAGGGACGAATCGCGAATGGGCGAGATTATCCGAGAGTCCTTGGACATGAGTGAAGAACACGTCCATACAAAGGTATTGGAATTCGTCAAAGGGGCAGAAACGGTCAATCTGATGGATGCTGAGGTCATTGTATCCGGGGGGCGAGGCCTAGGAGGTACGGACCAATTTAAGGTGATTCGGGAGTTTGCCGATACGATTGGAGCGGCTGTTGGAGCGTCCAGGGCCGCAGTCGATTCGGGGTGGATTCCCTACGAGCATCAGGTGGGACAAACTGGAAAAACCGTCCGCCCCAAGATCTATTTCGCGTGTGGTATCAGCGGTGCCATCCAGCATCAGGCTGGCATGAAGACTTCCGATATCATCGTTGCCATCAACAAGGACCCTGAGGCACCCATTTTCAAGATCGCCACTTATGGCATTGTGGGAGATATTTTTCAGATCCTCCCCAAACTGACCGAGGAGTTCAAGAAGAAGCTCGGAGAGGCATGAACGAGCGCCCTATCATCGGATGATCGACATTTGAGATTCGATTCGAACCGACGTGGGCAACACCGGAGCGAAGGTCACTGCTCGTGGTCCGTTGTCCGTCGTTCGTTGTTCATGGATTGGAACCCGCACATTCATGATGGGGATGGCGAGATTTTATTTCGAATTGGCTGATTCGCTGGGCTTATTGCAACTGACCACGGACAACCGGCAACTCACATTCCCCGAAAGCCTTCCGACGAGCGAAAGGCTTCCTTTTTCGGCGACCTGCACAGACTTCATAGAGGGCGAAGACCTCTCAATTGGACCCCGTGGATTCCTTTATGTTGAATCAAGACTTTGAAGGTGTCTCCCATACCGCCGTTCGGAAGGACCAGGTTTTTCATTGTCAGGCTCTCTCTGAGGGACGCCTCAGGGCACTGAGCTTCTCTCGCCGTTCGCTCCAATTCATCGAGAAAACCGAGGGAGAGCAGAAACTGATATTGAGGCACCAAAGCTGTCAAAGAGAATCCCAGAGACGCCCCTTTTTTTACTAGCCCCGTGAAGTTCACGTGGGTGGTCATGTCTTGGAGACCGATGTGAGAATAGGGATCGTCTGAGCAGGTATGCTGGTAGTAGCACAGTAGGGTCCCGGTTCGTCTCTGAGAGCTGTATAGATCCGGGGCGAGATACCCGTAGTCAATGATCATGAGGAATCCACGGTCCAATACCCTTCCGATTCGGTCATACCATTCGAGGACCTCCAGATTGACCTCAGCCTCCTGTCCTTCTTCCAACCGAACGTCCATTTCATCGAGGTAACGGGAAATCTCATCGGTGGTGAGTTCTCCCAAAACTTCGCAGAACCCCCCATTATCCTCAGTCACGTAGATCTCCTGAAGTTGTCCTTTCCGAAACACAACGCGATGGACAGGAAGGGCATCGACAAATTCGTTGGCTATAATACAACCCTGGAGAGGGCCATGCTGAATCTCCTCTAGGTCGAGCCAGGCCACCTTCCCTGCGTAGGGGGCCAACCTTATCCTCTGCTCTTCAACAAAACGAGGACTGGTCTCAAGGACACCGTACTCTACCCTCTCGAAAAAGGCGGGAAACTCCCGAGCCAAAAGATCGAGAATATCCCTTGCTAAATCGCCTCTTCCGCCTCCTGCCTCGACAACCCAAAACGTCATCTCCCCCAGAAGTTCATCCATTTCCCTCAGTTGCCTCGCGAGGAGGCGGCCAAAAACAGGGTGAACACTCGGACTCGTATAGTAATCTCCCTGCTTCCCGATCTTGTCTTTCTTGGTCATGTAGTAACCATGAATGGAATGATAGAGGCAGAGTTCCATAAACTCTGAAAAAGGAATTCTGCCCTTTTGACGGATTCGATTGAGAATGATGTGTTTGAGTTGCTGATTCTCTTCAGGAGATGAGGAATTCACAGGCCGACCCCGCTGATTTCCTCCCCACAGGCCGGACAGTTCCCTCCCGCGATGGCGTAGGTTTGATTCGTGTAACCGTATCTCTCGATCAAGAGTTTACCGCAGCCAGGACAATACGTGTTTTCTCCCCCAGCTCCGGGAACGTTTCCCTGGTAGACGTATTTCAGCCCCTCCTCCGTGCCGATCTGCCTCGCTCGCTCCAGGATACTTAGGGGCGTCCTCGGTTGATCCTGAATCTTGTAAGTCGGATAGAATTGTGTCACATGCCATGGTACGCTTCGATCCGTATCGGCAATGAACCGGGCGATCTTCCTGAGTTCTTCCTCGGAGTCATTGTAGCCTGGGATCACAAGGGTCGTGACCTCAATCCAGATGCCTAGCTCCTTGTAAAGCCTGATGGAGTCGAGGACCGGTTGAAGTCTCGCACCGCAAACCCTTCGGTAGAAGTCGTCGCTGAAGGATTTCAGATCGATATTCGCTCCATCCAGATAGGGCTTTATCGCCCGGAGGGCTTCAGGGGTGATATACCCATTGGTCACAAAGACGTTCTTCAGACCTGCCAGGCTCGCGAGCTTGGCCGTATCCATGGCATATTCGAGAAATATTGTTGGCTCTGTGTACGTGTAGGCGATGCTTTGGCAACCCGTCTGCTGGGCTAGGAATACGATTCTCTCCGGCGGCAGGTTTTCACCAGGAATTTCACCGTGACCCTCGGGTGCCTGAGAAATACTGTAGTTTTGACAGTGTAGGCACTTGAAGTTGCATCCCACCGTGGCGATGCTGAATATTTGGGTGCCCGGCAAGAAATGAAAGAGGGGTTTCTTTTCGATGGGATCGACGGCCTCGGAGATCGACTTACCATAGACTAGGCTGAAAAGGGTCCCATCACGGTTCTCTCTGACGCCGCAAATCCCACGACGGCCATCTTTTATCAGACACTCATGGAAGCATAGATGACACTTAACTCGTTTGCTCTCTTGCCTTTCGTAGAACCTCGCCTCATTCATGGGATTCCTCGACACCATTATAGCTTGGCTCCTCCTGATTATCAACGAAGCACGTCCCGACGAAAAGGTTCCCCACTGAAATTAGAGAGTTGCGCATCTATTCCGACCCGATCGGACCCAACAATCTTCGCGGCTTCAAAAGACCCAAACCTCTACCTTCCAATTAAAGGACAGAATGGAGATGACAGATTTCAGGTTTGCTTCACGCCTCGGTTTTTCTTAAAATAGGAAGAGGAAGTAAGGGGGTATTCGCGACCCAATACTTTGGTCGTCACAGAGACGGGAAAGAACAATGCTCCCGGTGGAAGAGGCCGTTCATCGCATTATCCAATCTGTGAAGACGAAGGGCACTGAAAATGTCGCCCTTGTTGATGGACTAAATCGCATACTGGCGGACGATGTTGTGGCCCCGATGGACTTGCCTCGCTTTACCCACGCTACCGTCGACGGATTCGCGATTGGCCGTCAGGGGGCCAAAGGAGCATCAATACCCAAGGGATCACGCTTCAGGGTGATCGAAAATGTTCGTGCTGGATCGGTAGCCAGGAGCCTTGTGAAACCAGGGCTTGCCATTCGGGTCATGACTGGCGCGCCGCTGCCACCCGGGGCAGACGCGGTGATCAAAGAGGAAGACACGACTCTGAGAGGATCGAGAACGCTCATTCAGATCGAAAGATCCATCGCTCCCTATGAAAATCTGGCTTCCGCCGGGGAGAGTGTGCATCGTGGGGAGCTCATCTTGCAAAGGGGAACGAAGTTGCGTCCTCGTAACATTGGGATCTTGGCCTCTTTCGGTATTCACGAAGTTGAGGTGTTCCAACAGCCTGCAGTCGCGGTTTTTTCTACGGGCAATGAGCTCGTCGGACTCGAGGATCGCCTCGAATCGGGCAAGATTTTCGCGAGTTCCCTCTATGTCCTTCTCGCCAAACTCAAAGCATCCGGGTGCGTCCCTGTTTCTCTTGGCGTCATCAGAGACGACGCCGCTCATATTAGGAAACAGATTCGATCCGGACTCGTTGCGGATGCCATCATCACGGTTGGAGGTACCCAGCGAGGAGATTCAGACTGGGTCCGAGATGTGTTTCGCCAGATGAAAATCCATACAAAAATCGATGGGGTCGCCATGAGCCCCGGGAAATCGTTTACCTTCGGTCTTTTGGAAGAGAAGCCTATTTTCAGCCTCCCAGGAAGCCCGACGGCCTGCATTGTCGTCTTCGAGGAATTGGTGAGACCCGCCCTGATGAAGATGAAAGGGGAGATCGGATATCAGAACCCCGCAGGCTCGACAATCAAGATGATTCTGGACGGAAAAGTCCGCGGAAAGCCTAAGCTCCGTAAATACGTTCTCGCCATGGTGGTTCTTCGGGATGGGAGACTCACGGCCATTCCCATCAACAGAGGACACCGGGGGTCGCTGATGCCAATCGCCAAGGCCAACGGTGCCATTATCCTTCCCGAAGACAGCCTCGAGATGCGATCAGGAAATGAAGTCAACGTTAGGTTTTTTGATGGTGGCCCCTAGCGGCGAGGGGTGCAAGACGTCACTCAACACCTAGCTCTTCTCTGCTAAAAAGCCTTTATGCGACAGTTCCGGAACTCCCTTCGCTCTAGGTTTACTCACAAGGGCCCCGTCGTGTCAAAACGTGCCCTCGCGCTCAGAGCTTCCGTTAACGGTTCTTTTGGCATCTTTCTGCTATTTATAGAGATTCACGCCATCGGCGACAACTCAAAGAGGTTTCGGCAATGATTCCCATCGTTTCGATTGTTGGCAAATCTGACAGTGGAAAAACGACTCTCATCGAAAAAATCGTTCCTGAGCTTGTCCAGAGAGGCTATCGGGTAGCCACTGTAAAACACGATATCCACGGCTTTGAAGTAGACAAAGAGGGCAAGGACAGCTGGCGCCACCGAAGGGCCGGGGCTGAAGCGGTTATCATCTCCTCACCGGAGCAGATGGCCTTGATCAAGACTGTAGACCGAGATCAGACCCTCGCGGAGCTACGAGACCGCTTTGTTGACGACGTCGATATCATTATCTCCGAGGGATTCGTGAAGGATGTTCACCCAAAGATTGAGGTCTTCCGAAGAGAGAGACACCGCGAACTCCTCTGCGCCGCGGATGAGCGTCTTGTAGCCGTCGTAGCCGATCAGAGATTTGACATTTCCGTCCCATGCCTTAAGCTAGATGATGGGAAAGGCGTTGCGGATCTGATCGAAAAGAACTTCCTTCAAAAAAAGGAGGACGAAGGGCTCTCTCTTGTGGTCAATGGAAAGCCAGTTATGTTAACCTTTTTCGTTAAGAATTTCCTGATGAAAACGATCCGGGCCATGGTATCGACACTAAAGGGCTGCGAGGATCCAAAGACAATCAGAATTTCAATAGGCTGAGGAGAGGCAATCGGCCGCGACTGTCAGCCAGAGGGAGGTTTAACGGTTTTCGCCATGGAATCTTGTCTCAAGAGAAGAGCACATTGGGTGGAACAAGGGCTTCCCAGTCGTGTCGGAAAGTGGAAGATCTCTATGAATGCGGGACTCCTGATCTTCTTATCCTTACTGCTACCCGTGCGACACGGGTTTCCAGAGGATCTCCCGGAGATTCCCACCGAGGTCGAGATCGCAAGGATTGAAGAGTTTCGAAAAGTAAGAAACGAGTTTTTGAAAAAACATCCACGGTCACCTCTGAGAAAAGAAGATCGGAAAGAATTCCACGGTATCGATGCATTCCCCATCGATTTGAAGTACTTTTTTGTCGGAAAAATCGACCGGTACCACCTGAACATCCACAATCCAAACTACTATGCGACCTTCCCGACCAACAAGGGGACAAACAAGCGCTATGTTCGGTACGGTAAATTCAATTTCGAGCTCGATGGAAAAGCCTACACACTCGAGCTCTACAAATCGATATTGAGCGACTCTCTCTTCGTCCCCTTCAGAGACGAAACCAATGGCCGGGAGACTTACGAAATGGGACGATACATCGATGCGGAGATACTGCCCGGATACCACACCATCATCGATTTCAATATGGCCTACAGTCCAAATTGTATGTTCAATGAGAACGCCACATGCCCGATACCACCGGAGGAGAACTTCTTGCCCACGCGGATCTTGGCTGGCGAGAAAAAGTATGAGGCTAAGAAAGGTCTCTCAATGATTTCCACCCAGCAATGATTCAACGAGGGCAAAAGCCTCCTCGCTAGCCCAATCCCTCGGTCCCACACATTTCCCGACGATTCTACCATCCCGGTCGATAAGAAAAGTCGTTGGAAGCGATGTGACGTGATAAAGGGATTTGGCCTTGCCGGTAGGATCGATCCCGATAGGAAAGGTGAGGCCCTTTTTGTCGACGAATGATTGGACAACTTTCGCCCCTCCCTGGTCGAGTGACACAGCTAGAATCACGAGACCCGCTTCTCTGAATCGCTGATAAAGGGTTTCCATGGGCACCATCTCTCTCTTACAGGGACCACACCATGTGGCCCAGAAATTGAGCAGTACCAGGCGTTTTCGGAACTGTCTCAATTGGAAGGGATTTCCCTTCAGGCTAAGGACCTCAAAATTTTTTGCCGGCTGTGGCTCCTTATACTTCAGTACTCGCATCCGGAAAAAGAGGGTCTCCTGGCCAAATGAGGAATGATAGATAAGAAAGAGAGAGATTAGAGAGGTAAAGATGGCAAATGCGCTTTTTCGTCGCAATCTGTCAGGGAGAGGTTTCATGATAAATGGAAACGATAACAACAAACGGGATCATTCATTCTGGATGCTATATGTTCCAATTCTCACCCCGGTCTGTCAAGATTCGAGTATGTGGAGTTTCCTGAGTTTTCATAACAAGAAGTTTGTAACCTTCTGATGTTTGACGACAATTTTGAATGTTTTGATTGGACCCTCATATCCCTTCGCTCCCTTGCTCTCGCGTTGACCCTCTCGGGGCTCACAGGTGGGGAATTCTTGCCCCTTCCCCGCTCTGAAGGCGGGGCTTTCCCCCTCCTGCTCGCCCTCGATGGGTACCCCAACGCTTCCGCAAACATCCCTCAGGGACATGAGCGTCCACAAAACTCAGGAGACTTCACTCGAGTGTTACCTTTTGAACCGCCTCTTTCAATTGACAGCTCACGGAAAACCCGATAACCATATGATCTGGAGGAGGCGTCAAAGGTGAATGCAGGCTGATCAATAAAGTTGGGATCTCTCACGGAGTTTCCCATGACCAGGATTGAGGAAAAGATTGGTAATTTGCTCAGAAGAGCCGGCATAACGATTTCCGTCGCAGAATCCTGCACAGGCGGCTTCGTAGCCCATCGAATCACCAATGTCTCTGGGAGTTCGGACTATTTTGAATCGGGAATCGTCACTTATAGCGACAACGCAAAAGCCGAACTCCTAGGAATTGCGCGGCTTCTAATCGATCAGCACGGCGCTGTTAGTGAGCCCGTTGTGGGAAAAATGGCAGAAGGAATTCGCGACAAAAGAAAAACCACCCTCGGTCTGGCAACAACGGGTGTTGCGGGGCCTTCGGGTGGAACACCGGAGACTCCCGTGGGCACAGTCTTTATTGCCCTTGCGAGTCCCGTTGAGACGGTGGTGAGACGATTCCATTTCACAGGGAAAAGAATAGAGATCAAGAGGCTCGCCGCAGAAAAGGCGCTGGAAATGGTCCTGGAGTATTCAGAAAGTCATGGAACCAAGGCATGAGAAACTGAGGCTGGACCGGTTCAGGAGGATCATTAGAGCTGTTCCCCTTGAGGGGCCTCCTATTTTCCGGTGGATAAAAAGGGCGCCTCAGGGTATCAAAAAACCGGGCAGGGCACTCGGAGTTCTACCCTCATCATTCAACCCCCCAACCAAAGCCCACAGGATACTCATCGAGAAAGCCAGGGACTTGAGGCCCATCGATGAGGTTCTCTTGATTCTCGACAAGAGGCCTCTCGACAAAGAGATATTCGGAGCATCTCTGGAAGAACGACTCTTGATGATCCTGCTCTGTTTTCAGAAGGATTCCGCCGTGTCCCTAGCTTTTACCAATAGGGGACGCTTCGTTGAGAAACTCGAACTCATCATGGACGCCTACCCCAAGGACACCCTAATCCGATTCATTGTAGGATACGATACAATGGTCCGGGTCCTCGATGCCAAATACTACGAAAACCGGAATGCTTCCCTAACCCGCCTGTTTGCTGGTTCTGAATTCTTGGTGGCAACCCGGGGAAATGCAAGGGTCGATGAAATCCGAAGACTAGCTCTTCAGAGGGAGAACAGACCTTTTGCCGAGAAAATCATCCCCCTTGAAATTCCCCTGCCACACAGGCGGCTTTCGTCAACTCAGATTCGAAACGCGATACGCCAAAGATCTGAAATTGATGAATTCGTTCCCTCGCAAATTAAGTCTTACCTAGAAAGAAGCCGACTTTATAGGAATTAGAAGAGTTCCCCCATTTTCTAAGGGATATGTCTCACAAGTTACAGATTTCTTTGGAAATTTACAATTTCTCAAGTGGAAGCCTCCTGTCCCTTCACTCCTGAGCTCAAGCGGTGACCCTATCGGGATTCGCCGGCGGGGAATTACAGACCCTCACCAATGAGCAATCACTCATCAGGAGAATCAAGACAAACAACGGGCCGCCATCGGCCGGAGAATTTGGAGCGAAAATCGTCCAAGAACTGAAGATACGGAAGGGGGCGCTCACCCGGCATTCAGAAAACTGACAATGCCATTCAGGAGCTCCGCTGAGCGGTTTCGCCAAAACAAAAGGCTTGCGAGCAATCTCATGTGGGCCCGAAACTCCCAGGTACGGTGCCGGGCCAAGATCTCAATGAATCGATTCCTTGTGGACCACAGTTTTGAAAACTCTCACCACCTCAGGGTCAAATTGAGAGCCAGCATTTTCTTCTAATTCCGTCAAGGCTCTTTTCGATGACAGGGATTTGCGGTAGGGTCGGGTGGAGACCATTGCGTCATAGGCATCGGCAACGGCGATAATCCGTGCCTCCAGAGGAATCTGACCCCCCGTGAGGCCATCAGGATATCCCCTCCCATCAAAGCGTTCGTGATGGTTCCGAATGATAGACCGGATCTCCAAGGGCAGATTGAGGGGCCTCACGATATTGTCTCCAATGAGGGGATGTTTTCGCATCATCTGCCACTCGTCCTTGTTCGGCATCCCCTCCTTTTCGAGGACATCAGGTATCACTCCGATCTTACCGATATCATGAAGGAGGCACATCTGGCGGAGGTGTTCAATTCGCTCTTTTGAAAGTCCGAATTCTCGGGCGATCTTTACCGAGTACTGAGCGACGACTTCGGAATGGCCTCTCGTGTATGGGTCCTTCGCCTCCAGTGCGTATGCGAGTGCTTGAATTGAATTGAAAAAATTCTTCCTGAGATCCTGATAAAGTCTTGAGTTCTCGATGGCTATTGCAATGTTATTCGCAAAGCTCACCAGATAGTCTCTGTCTTCCTGGCTAAACGCCATTTTCTCAGCCTTCTTATCGGCCGCAAGAACCCCGATGATCTTGTTCTTGGCAATGAGCGGAACCACGACAAAAGCTTTTGGCTGAAATAGCTTGATAATCGGATTCCTTACATTGAGGGATGATTTCCGCACATCCTCGATGATGGCTGGCACACCCGTACTGGCCACTCTTGCCAGAATATTGCTCAATCGGGTCAAAGGCACTTGATAATTCTCGATCTTTTCGATCAACTCCTTTTCCGGTGCAATGGCATGAAGAATCTTCAAAGCTCTTTCCTCTTCATGAATGTCAAAAATGACAAGGCGGTCGAAACCGAATAGACTTGCCAAGAGGTTGGAAGCTACTTCCAGAATATTCTTCAAATCGAGCACCGAGACAACGGCCTGGCTGGCCTCCTGGATCGAGGAGAGCTGTCGGACCTTTTTCTGAAGCTTGAGGTTCAGCTCGTGTATCTCATCGTACTTACTCTGGAGAAGTTGCTTGTCCCGCTCCAATTCATCGATACTATCTTCCAAGAGCTTTCTTCTGCTTACAAGACCGGAAGCGAACTGGAAAAAGTAGGGTCTGTTGCGCCATCTGATCCGATACTCGCAATAGTCAGCTCCTTCGAAAAAGCAAGCCACCTCCGCCAGCTCTGCCGGATCCATTTTCCATATAATTGGAATGGCCTGAATGATACCCTGCATGTAGTCACAGAAATTCTTTACCGGCTTGGTCCCCTCAAACCAGTGCAGACGGATGGTGGCATGGCTTCTCCCCCGCTCAACCAGTTCTACCCTCTTGTTTCGATTGAATTTGTCATTTATCTTCTGGAGTCTCGTAAGAATGGTCTTGGGTGAGCCGAAAAATCGTATCAGGACCCACTGGATGTCACTCATCCGCATTTTGACAACCGAATCGTGGCCGATATGGAAAGCGGTGTAGGGGTCGCCAAGAATATTTTGAGCCCTTTGGAACATTTCCGCACAGACCTGACTCGACACCCAGTTGTTGCTATCCATCAGGTAGGCCCGAGGGTCAGGGAGGACGTCGAGTTCTGGATGGAGTTTTTCGACGAGTTCATCGACGCTCCCGGGGCACCGAAAGCCGACGTAGTCCAGAATCGCACGGGTGATAAGGCAGCTATGGATCTTTTCCAATGAAAAGCCTCACGTCGGAGCGTTTAATTTTTGATCTCGCGGGCTGTAATAATACATGCAATTCCTGTCAAAAGCAAGTAAAATAGGGCAGAACGGCGTCTTGAGCGGGGAGGGGGAATGCCCAAACTCAATATCTAAAACGCTTTCCCTCGGATGGCTGTTAGGGATAGTCCAGGACTTGATCTTGATCTCGCAGCTCCAGAGATTCCAAAATTTTTGGGCAGGCAACATCATGCGATCGAAATCGACAATGCACATTCGAGAGGATGCATGTCCAAGCTGAGTATCCCTCGGGTAACAGGTCTAAAACCACCAAAGGGATCAAATCGTATTGAAAACAGCCCTGATTAACGTCTCCGGTCCACTTTCTTCTGATGGCTCCCGCCTCATTTCGGCCTTGCTGAAACGAGGGGGGCACCATGTCAAGAGCATTTTCCTGGTCAGACGAGAACCCGTGGAATACGAACCGAATGAGCTCGAGCAGCTCGAGGATGTACTGAAAGAGACCGACTTGGTTATGGTCGCCGTGTACAGTAGTTATGCTATTCGGGCAGTCCAGGTCACCCAATTTGTGCGCAAGAGATTTCCAGGAATGAAAGTCATTTGGGGGGGACCGCACTGCGTCTCAGCGCCGGAACTCAGCCTTCGCCATGCCGACGGGGTCTGTTTCGCTGAGGGGGACGAGGTCATCGTTGATTTGGTAAACAAGATGGAGGCTCAGGCCGATTATCTGGACACACCGAATATGGCTTTCAATGCGAATGGAACTTACTTGGTCAATGACGTCTTACCACCCTTTTCTGATCTCGACAGCCTTCCTTTTTATGACTACAGCCTCGACGATCAATTCCTCCTGGACGGGACACTTTCCCAGATTACAAAGGAGACCCTCAAGGAACACCTGGCAGGCTATCCGTATCACATACCGATCCTGTATTTTGTGACCACCCGGGGCTGTCCTTATCGCTGCTCTTACTGCAACAATTGCAGGTACGTTGCGATGTTCGGCGGTAACACCTTGCGGTTCCATAGTGTCGACCGTATCATCGACGAGCTGGAATACACCCTGCAACATCTCGATTTCTTCAAGTTTGTAGGTTTCGGGGATGACGACTTTTTGATGCGACCCAGAAAAGAGTTGGAGGATTTCGCCAAGAAGTACAAAAAACGGGTGGGACTGCCCTTCGGAATTGCTTTGAGCGCCCGGGCGTATACCCGGGAAAAGATGGGCATACTCTTAGATTCAGGGTTGAAGGTCATCCAAATGGGTGTACAGTCGGGAAGTCAGAGAACCCTCGATGAGGTGTACAACCGTAAGATCAAAGTATCAAAGACGCGGGATGTCGTTCATGGGATCGAGCCATATATGAGGACTCATGGTCTGGATTTTCTTCTCGATTTCATCATTGATAATCCATATGAGAGTCGAGACGATATCATTCAGACTTACCAATACCTCCTCGATTTGCCGCTGCGTGTCAGACTCAATCTGTTCTTTCTGGCATTCTTCCCAGGCACTCCGATCTATGAAAGGGCTCTCGAGGACGGTATCATCAAGCCCTTCAGTGAGAGTGAGTTTCGATTTATTAACAGGGGCCGTCTCAGATACCAGAAGAACTACGAGACTTTTCTGATTCTCTTGGTTAGATCCCTGAGGGGGCGGGCGCGACGATGGAAGTGGATGCCGAAGTCTGTTCTCCGTGGTTTGGGAAGTCGGCCGGTTCGAAGTATCGCGTCCACCTTACCCAATTCACTCTATGAATTCCTGAGTCAAATCGTTCAATAAATCTCGAGCTCGGGGACGGAAAATATCTGCAAAAGGAGAGAAGACTGTCATGCACAACCGGTTTCTGATCTGAGTATTTCCCCCTTTCTCCGCTGGCCCTCATCGATGGCCGGCGGATCTTGACTTTTGGCCTGGTTGGAGCTAAATTCGTGTAGATTCGCTAGGGGAGCTCAAAGGGCTGAGAAATCCGTCCTGCTGCAAGGGCGGGATGACCCTCTGAACCTGTGTGGGTAATTCCAACGTAGGGAAGCGGAAATGATAGAGAGATAATGGCCGTAATACCTAAATGGAATTACGGCCTCTTTTGTTTGGTCTCCGGACGGGGCGTTCTAATCCGTGCTTGAAAAATCAGAAGAGTTCATTAAGAGAGAACCCAATTTGTCGAAGGGGCATAAGTTTTCCTTACGGGAGATCACGAAAAGCTTTCCCAAGGGAAACTCCTCCATTCTGATCCTCCGCAATGTCTCTCTTTTCGCGCGCCATGGAGAATTCATTTCTATCCTCGGCCCGTCAGGATGCGGCAAGAGCACTTTATTCAACGTGCTGGCCGGCCTGATTAAAAGGGATGGTGGAATCATCTCGATCGACGACAGGACTGTTGATAGCGGATTGGGCGAAGTTGCCTACATGCAGCAGAAGGATCTCCTCTTTCCGTGGAGGACGTTGAAAAGAAATATACTCTTGGGACCCGAGATTTCCGGCGACTACCAGGAGGCTGCGGAGCGTGAGGCAGAACAGCTCATGGTTCGGGTGGGCTTAAAGGACTTTGAAAAGAACTATCCTGCCGAGTTATCTGTTGGAATGCGCCAAAGGGCTGCCTTGGTAAGGACCCTCCTCTCCCACAAGGATATTCTTCTTCTGGATGAACCCTTCGGCGCTCTTGACGCCATGACGCGATCGGTCATGCAACGCCTTCTGCTCGAGCTGTGGGCGGATTACCGCAAAACGGTCCTATTGGTCACCCATGATGTTGAAGAGGCTCTACTCCTATCCGATCGGATTTATATATTGACGGCTCGTCCTGCAAGCGTCAAGGGGCAAATCGCCGTGAATATTCCACGCCCCAGGAAAGTAATCGATTCAAGGTTTGTCCATTTCAAGGCAACTCTCCTCGACTCGTTGGAGGGAGAAATTGAGAGGGCATTCGCATGACGAGGAGAATCCTTTATCCCGGTATCCTATTGTTGCTTTTCGTCCTGCTCTGGGAGTTGATCGTCTGGTACGTGCAGATCCCCCGCTATATTCTACCCGCTCCAAGTCAGATCGTGAAGGCGCTGACCTCGCAACAGCCCCTCCTCATCCACCACACCCTCGTCACTCTCAAGGAGATTATCGCTGGATTCCTTTTGGCCTTTGGAGTCGGCGTGACTCTGGCTTTTCTGATGTTCCATTTCCCGATTCTAGAGCAGACATTCTACCCCATTGTTATCGGATCCCAGACCATACCCGTCTTTGCCATCGCTCCTCTCCTCGTTCTCTGGCTCGGCTACGGCCTTCCATCAAAGGTCGTCATGGCCGCTCTGATCGTCTTCTTTCCGATCGTCGTCAATACTCTGGACGGATTGAAACGGGCCGATTCTGATGCGGTAAACCTGCTGAGAATCCTTGAGGCGAGTCAGTGGCAGATTCTCTGGAAAGTCCGGGTTCCCTCGGCCCTGCCCTTTGTTTTTTCTGGATGCAAGATTGGGGTCTCTGTCTCAACAATCGGCGCCATCATTGGAGAATGGGTGGGATCAAAGGAAGGACTTGGGTATCTGATGCTCCACGCCAACGCTCAGCTCCAGGTGTCTCTGATCTTCGCCTCCCTCACGTACCTGACCATTCTCGGGGTTGGTCTCTTTTACCTCGTTGTTTTGATTGAAAGGTGGTCAATGCCATGGAGAAAATTCTCCGAAGTCAGGTGATAAGCGTCTGTTTGCTGATTGGGTTTTGTCTCACATTTTCCTTCAGTTCCCAGGGATTCTGTCAGCCGTCCAGTCCGACCCAGTTAACACTGATGTTAGACTGGTTCCCCAATGCCGATCACGTCCCCATATATGTGGCCCGGGATAAGGGATTCTTCAAAGGAATGAACCTGGACGTTGAGCTCCTCATCCCAGCCAATCCCAACGATCCGCCCAAGCTCGTGGCCGTCCGTAAGGTCGACTTTGGAATCAGCTACCAGCCCAGTGTCACGGTCGCACGATCTCAAGGACTCCCCATAAGAGCCATTGGCGTCCTCATTGAACATCCTCTAAGTACGATCACCTTCTTGAAAGCCTCTGGGATTCGAACCCCACCTGATTTGAAGGGAAAGCGAATCGGCTATTCCACCGCTCCCACCGAGGTGATTCTCTTTGAAGCTGTGGCCCAATCGGCCGGTCTTACCAAGGATGACTACGAATTGATCAATGTCAGCTTCAATCTCACCCCTTCGCTTCTCACCGGAAAAGTCGATGCTGTTGTGGGGGCCTTCAGAAATTACGAAATCAATGAACTTGCCTTGGAGGGAGTGGAAGCCGGATTCTTCCCGATCGAAAACCATGGTGTTCCCGACTATTATGAGTTGGTGTTTATTACAAGCGATGAGATGTTAGAAAAGAGGAGACAAGTAGCCAAGAAGTTTATAATCGCGATTGACGAGGCCATCCAGTTCACAAAGCAATATCCCGAAAGGGCCCTTGAAATCTATTTTCGTGCAAACCCAAATGTCCGGAAGGACTTGGATGCAATGGCTTTTCGAGATACCTTGTCGGTTTTCGCACCATCTCAGACGCAGTCGCCAAAAAAGTGGAAAGACTTCATGGAATTTGCCTTCGAAAGAGGGCTGATTCAGAAAAAACCAATTCCTGAAACACTCTATGACAATTTGATAAAGTGAATTCAGGATATTCCCCAGGAGTATTTTTCCGATTTTCAACGGAATGGGGGAACATATTCCCATGGTGGCGTTGCAGGGAGATCCGGCTGAGAGAATCATCGAGTTTGCCAGGGAAAAAAGCGTTGATATGATTGTCATTGGAAGTCGCGGTCTCGGTCCTGTCAAGGGGCTTTTTCTCGGAAGTGTCTCCACCAAAGTCTGCCATCTGGCCGATTGCACGTGCGTGACTGTCAAGGAGACCTCCCCGTTGTGTTATGACCCAAGGCTGACCTCTTATCCTGAACAGCTCAGCCCGCTTCTATGACCCCTGAGTCCTGCCAACGGACAACTGGCAACCCCACAAAACCTGGCTTCAGCCCTCGAGGAGTCGTAATCCCTTATCGATATCCGGGATGTGGACGACAAAGAGAGACTCTTTGGCATCTTCCATGACCGATCCATAGACATAGTCGATGTTGATATTGGCCTGAGCGAATTTTCCGGCGACTTCCCCGAGAACTCCGGGTTTGTTGGTCAGGCTCAGGCAGATGACCGGCTCAATATCGACAGCGTACGCAGCCCGGTGGAGAAGTTGTTCAGCTTTTTTGGGCTCGTCGACAACCAGTCTGATCACTGAATAGTCAGACGACTCTCGGAGGACACCTCGATAGCTCTCTGCAAGCACAATCCGTCGTCCACTTCTCTCCCTCGCTCGATATAGCTCTTCCACATAGTCTTTCGCATTCTGAATGCTGATGGCCAAGATATTGATGTTCTCGCCGTTCAGCTGATCACAGAGCTTTAAGAGTTCCCCAGGGGTATTAGGAAGAAACACCGAGATTTGGTTTGTCTTGGCCATAGCAAACTCCTCCACACCGGGTCAAGGTAAGTCCAGCCAATTGTTCGCCTACTGTGAGACCCCCCTTTTCCGGGGTGAGAAAACCAAAGGGCGATGAAGGTCCCTTCACTGAATCATTCGCTCGCATTCTTACCATGAAAAAATCCCGGGTTCAAGGCCTTATACTGATGAGTTTCCTCAGCGTTGAGGACGCTCATGTCCCTGAGGGACGTTTGCGGTGGAAGGGTGTCAGTATTCCTCGGGCCGTTCCGAAAAACCTTTAGAACACTCAGGTCACGGCTTTGCAAGCGTACTTCGCCAGAAAGTGGGAAGGGAGGCTCTGAACCAAAAGTCTTTGCTCGTGGTCCGTCGTCCGTCGTTCGTTGTATGAAGACTAAGATTTGCGCATCCACGGCTATTCAAGTAACGGGCCCAGGGAATTTGATTTTCAATCGAATGACGTGAATGGATCGTTACAACTGACCACTGACAATTGACAACTGACAGCACCAAGAAAAGTTTTCGGAGCAGCGAAGAGCGCTCCTTTTCCACTTTCATCAGACAAAAGTCGAGAAAAGGGATTTGGGCATCAGCCCGTCCCCGTCTGTTCCGCCGACGGCGGGAAGAGGGTCAACGCGAGAGCAAGGGAGCGAAGGGATAGCCGCTTCCCATTCGAGAACTCGGAAATATTCAGAGAGATCGGTAACTCGTGAGACCTATCCCTTGGCAAATGAGGGAACTCCTCTTTATGGTATAATCTGCCTGCTCCATCATAATTCTTGCCCGATTTTGAAATATCACAGTACTATGCAGGCTGTGAAAGATTCTAAACCGTCAATACGGATTCGAAAGGCCTTCCCCGACGATCTCCCCTTTCTTCGTTCGCTTGCCTTGGAAGCTTTCTCCACATACGGAGATTACGAGACCATTCTGACAGGCTTTTTTCTGTCACAAGGCGTCTACACCTATGTGGCTGAGGAGCTCTGCGAGGATGTGGCCACTCCAGTGGGCATCCTCATGATGGTGATCGGAAATACGAAAAGAAGGGGGCCCTATTTTGTCGAAATTGTGGCCATCGCGGTGGACCAAGACCATCGCAAACAGGGGATTGGATCTCAGATGATCGATTTCGCCAAGCAATGGCCGGTCGCTCTATCGGAAGAGATCTCCATTGCAGAAATCCAGCTCTCTGTCGCCGAGCCGAACCTCCGGGGCCGCTCCTTTTTTGAACGACTCGGCTTTGTATTCCTGCGAAAGGAGCCGTGGACGTACCCCGCAGGCCAGAAGGCCCTCAGAATGCAGTACATCCTGAAAGACGGGGATTAGCTCCCTTGTATCGAACGGAGCTCCTCTGCGACCTCGTCTATGAGTGTCTCTACCGTATTCCGGCTGAAATCGAAACGGATGCCGCAGGTCTGAAATAGCGCGGGCAATGGCTTCGAGCCGCCAAGAGAAAGAGAGTATCGATATAGTTCAACGGTCCGCGGGAGGTCTTTCGTCGCCAACCGCCACAGCTGGAGGGCTCCCAGTTGGGCGATTCCATATTCGATGTAGTAAAAGGGGTGGAGGAAAATATGGGGCTGTTTCTGCCATAGATATGAGAGGCCATCCTCAAAACCTCGCCAGTCCTCGATACCACCGAATCGCCGCCTGAGATCGAGCCAGAAATTCCTTCTTTCTTCGCCATTGTGGTTCTCATGAGTGTAGATCCAATGCTGAAAGGCATCGATGGTCGCAATCCAGGGAAACAGCAGGATCACCTCCTCCAAAAGATCCTTGTAGGAACGTCGAGAGCCCTCTTCACCGTAAAATTCGTTCAGGAACCGCGACCCTAACAGCTCCATGCCCATGGAGGCAACCTCGCAGAACTCGATCGGGGCTTCTCGATAGAAGTATACCGGTTCCTCTCGACACGCGAGCGTATGGAAGGCATGACCACTCTCATGGAGCAGGGTCCGCACGTCCCGGTCGATGCCCACCGCGTTCATAAAAATGAAGGGTAATCTCACCTCGCTCAGGTTACTCTGGTAGCCTCCTGGTGCCTTGCCTTTGCGACTCTCAAGATCGAGAAGGCCTTTCTCTTTGAGAAAGCCAAAATGTCTTCGAAGCTCTGGATCGATACGACCAAAAATCCTTTGGCACCCTTCAATCAGTTCCTGTGACCCCTGAAACGGTCGAAGCGGAGGCCTACCCTCCGGGTCCACATTGAGATCCCACGGGCGGAGAGGATCGATGCCGAGTCGATTCTGACGCTCTTCCATGATTTCCCTAGCCAGGGGGACGACAGAGTTTTCAATGGCCTCGTGAAACCGGAGACAATCGTGCGGTCCGTAGTCGAATCTTTCCCGGTGCCGAAAAGCATAGTCCCGATAGTTCTCGAAACCCGCATTTCTCGCGATGCGGTTCCTCTGCGCGATCAGCTGATCAAAAATCTCTTCCAGCTCCTCCCGATCCTGAAGGCGGCGAGTTGTGATGGTCTCCCAAACCGTCTGCCTGATCTTCCGATCGGGTCGTTCCAAATATCTTCCAAGTTGCTGAAGGGTTTGCTCTTTTCCTTCGAACCAACCCGTCATCGCTCCAGTGATCTTTTGGTACTGTTGAGAGAGTTTTGCCTCTTCCACCTCAAGAGGAACATTCTCCTCCCTAAACAAGCGGACCTGATTCTCGATCTTGCGATCCAAAACCGCATATCGCTCCCCGTTGAGATTACTGCGACAGGGGTGTTCAGTGTACTTTCTGAATAGCTTCTGCCACCACGGCTTGAATCGGGGCTCGATCTCTTCTATAAAATGGAGATGCGCCTCCTCCGCCACCGGATCCTCGGTGTGGCAGGTCATGGAAATGTAGCGGCGGCTGCCTTCCTCATCAACGCAAGAAGCCAATTCACTCAGGTCCAAAAGCCATTGCTCCATGTCAGCCCGGGTCTTTATCTGTCTCGAATTGAGGGCCGCCAAGAGAGGTTCGATGTCAGCCCATTGACCGAGGTCTGCATCCCGGCGAACGAACTGCCTTGGGAACTCTTTCTCACATTGAACCCTCTTCTCCATATACACCTCGTCAAGGATTTTAGACATCTCGCCGGGGTTCATACGAAATGACAAGCTCCATGGCTCTTCGTGCTATACAGGACCTCAAAGCCCATCAAATGGCATGGAGGTTGCTCAACCCAACGGTCGTGTCCAGCAACGGAGTAACAACTTACACTATCGAGCCTCGCGAGGGCGCCTAGTTTGCGGAGCTAATAATCGATTGAAATTCAAAGCATGTGCGTATTAGGGCATATTCGAGTTAGGCAAATCACAAGTCGTTGCAGCGGACGCCTGACAGCGCCGCTGAACTTCGGTCGTTAGCAACCTCAGTATGTCAAAAATACGAGCATATGAACATTGTAAAGAAGCTAACACAACCGCCGTGGAGAACTCTAGTGGTCTGTCTGGGTTTTCTCACCGTCGCCCTCATTGGCTGCCAACTCTGGGCGCCTGGGGAAATCATCACTGATGGGCGGCATTCCGTACATGACCGTCCGGAGTCCACTCGCTTATTCTCTTCTTCGCCGACAATGGCAACCGGAGCCCGTTGCCCATTTCCCAAGGCCGGTGCCTAAAGGAGCTAAGGCGATAGGGTTCTATTTCAATGCCGGAACGCTGCAGGCTGCAACAGAAATGGAGCTCTGATTACGGTCCGGACTACAGGAGTACAGTCGCGAATTCGTGCGATTGAAGAAGTTCCACTTGACTTCTGATGGGAAGCAATTCTCGCCGATCTATGCGAAGAAATGGTTTAGGACTATTGACGACGCGGAGAAGTTCAGTTTCCATGTCCGCGTCTTGCATTGTCGTCCAACTTTCTACGATGACGAGCCATCATGGAACCACGGTAACGCGTACGGATAGGCGTGGGATAAGGAGGCTAGAGAAATGATGTACTGGACGAACTCGTGGTGATAAAAAGGGAACGACGCCATGAACATGGATGCGCCACAGCGCACCGTTGATGTCCATGTCCCGCTGCGAAATCAAAATGAGTTCAAACAAACCTATTGAAGTGGGGTCACATCCTAAATACTAACTCTTTGGAAATCGAATAATGAGTATTTAAGATGTGGCTCCAATTCCACTGCTGCCCAACGGGCCAGGCTTCCGCCACGCTTCAGCCTGAATGTTAGCTCTAACGTCATCCCAGGGGAAAAATCAGCACCAACTGATGCTCTCAACTCACCGCTTTCAGCAACCAGGTTCACCGTGATTCCCGCAACAACTTCTACGAGTCAAAATTTTGCGAATATTGTTCTGGACAACCAGGGTAATCTTCTTGGTAAACGGCATCGGGGTTGAGAGATTTGCTAGGAACTCTTTGACGTTTGGTTTCCTGTCATCACACACCAGGATCCTCCCGGCAGAGATTGGTCTAAGGAACCAAACCTAATCTGATCCCTTATTGATCTTCTTCAATTTCTTAAGGAGAGATTTATTTTCCGGAACCCCTTCAAGGAGCCTTCTCACCAACTTCAAGTCCGAATACAATCAATGGGAAACATGTCACAATAACGATAAATATCCACGACAAAAGTTTCTTCATTTGCCACACCCTTTCTTCTATAACTCACTGAACATTGCTATTTATCTATGAAATCTCTTATTATCGTATTTCAACTTACCGAATAGGGTCTTGCTAGCTCGACATGTATCAGGCCCGCACGTGAACTCCAGCGTCAGGCATTCGTCAGCGGCAAAAATGAGGTTAGCTTTGGAATTCGGATTGTTTGCTTTCATTCGTATCACTCTTTTCATTCTATCATCTGTTTTTTTGGTTGCTTTTTCTTGGCGATCTTTACACAATCCAAGATCTCATGGTTTTTATCGGTTTTTTGCGTTTGAAGGAATCTTAATACTCGTTCTGCTTAATATCCCATTCTGGGTTAGAAACCCCCTTTCTCCTTTTCAATTGATTTCGTGGACCTTTCTCTTTTTTTCTATCCTATTCGTTATTCAGGGATTCTATTTACTCAGGAAATTAGGAGGTTCTAGAGATAGAGAAATAATCTCGGAAAATCTTGCTTTCGAAGATACGAGCAACCTTGTCACAGATGGTATCTACAAGTATATTAGACATCCCATGTATAGTTCCCTGCTATTGTTAGCCTGGGGGGCCTTCTTGAAACACGTAACGATCTATGGAATTTCGGCTGTTTTGATTGCGACAGCGTTTTTGGTGGCCACAGCAAAAATGGAAGAGCGGGAAAATATCTCATTCTTTGGTTCTCGCTACAAGGAATATATCAAAAGAACCAAAATGTTCATTCCTTATTTATTCTAGTATTAAACGCCTGACCGCTGAATAGAAACGGATGCGGGTCCGCGATCTTTGCAATCATGGAACCAGGATCATCGAACGAACCGATCGAGGCGACACAGTAACCCACGCCGCTGAGCTCCAGGGTCAGACATTTTAGTTTTAAGGGGAAGGAGGGCAACGATGCTATCAGATTATCCGGAGATATCACAGATCAAGCGGTTGAGCGAACCACTTTACAGAGTTAAAGGATGGATGAAATTTGCTGGGATCTTGTCAATTATCACGGGAGCGTTACAGGCCCTTAGCCTATGGGGTATTGTGATCGCATGGTTACCGATTTGGATGGGGGCTGTTCTCTATTCCGCGTCTAACCATATCCAAAAAGCCTACGAGACTGAACAGGAACAAGACATGGTGACCTCACTGGGCAAACTCGGCAAGTACTTTAAGATCTTCGGGATCTTCACGCTCGTGCTTATGGCGGTAGCGGTTATCGGCATTATTGCTGCCATTTTGATTCCAACCTTAATAAGGTCCCGTCAGGAAATGATGCCCAGCTAGCGAGTGGGGACGGTCGTTTCTCAAATATTGGGCTTTGAAACCCGAATCGTTAATATTTAAGATGTGACCCCAACTTTACAACTTGACGGTCTCGATTTTGGGGAGAATACCTTCCTAAGATGCGAAAATAGAGACAGATCATGGAAGAGATTCTATTTTGGCTTTACTTGACCAATTCCGTGCTCCTGATAAGCCACGAGATTGACTCGGCTTATTGGAAGGAGTGGGATCTGTTCCGATTGCCCGGCGGTATCGCGGGCTTTTTGATTTTACATTTCCCGCTCCTCTTTCTCATCATGTATGGATTGATCCTCGTTTTTGAACGTTCTTTCGCAGGCCTTATGTTTTCCCTGATACTCGGTTTCGCTGGCATGTTCGCCTTTGGAATCCACATGTTCCTTATCAGGAAAGGCCGAAGTGAGTTCAAAACACCAATTTCCCTGTTCATACTGATAACCGTACTGATTGTTTCGCTGTTTCAAACGATAATTACTCTCTATTTGTTCTAGGACAAAATCCTTTGCGTCGGTACACATTGACGAGCCGCGGCCCAAATTCCTTTGGAACCATATGGCGACGCTTTTGCAAGAGCATTTTGCCACAAAGTAGGAAAGAAAGCTCTAAACCAAAAGTCGGTGCTTGTGGTTCGTTGTATAAAGACCAAGATTTGCGCATCCACGGCTATTCAAGTAACGGGCCCAGGGAATTTGATTTTCAATCGAACGACGTGAATTGATCGTTACAACTGACCACTGACAACCGACAAGTGACAGCACCAAGACAAGATTTCTGGGCAGCGAAGAGCGCCCTTTCCGCTTTCATGAGAGAGAAGTCGCAAAAAGTGAGTTGAGCACCAGTCCGTTGAACTTTGACCCCTGTGTCCGCGCCAGTCCATTACGCCCTAAATCGGACATGACGAACGCGATGGGCCACAGGTCTTCACAAAGGAGAATCATCATGATGAATCTGAGAGAGAATTTAATCAGCGTCTTCTTGCTACCGCTCCTACTGCCGTTGCATCCTACTGTCCATGCCGGTCAGACACCAGAGGGTTTAGCGATTGCAGCTTCTGAGGTTTGGCTGTCACTTGTCGATGAAGGCAGATATACAGCCAGTTGGAATGAGGCAGCCCAGTTGTTCAAAAGAGCTATCACGGAGGAGCAATGGGAGGCGACATTAAACGCTTTCAGAAGTCCACTTGGGAAAGTCCTTTCCAGAAGAGTCATATCAAAACAATACACCCATACACTTCCGGGTGCTCCGGACGGGGAATATGCCGTCATCCAGTATGAGACATCATTTGAGAACAAGAAGTTGGCGATAGAAACCCTAACCCCCATGTTGGATGAAGACGGAAAGTGGAGAATATCGGGTTACTACCTCAAGTGACGATTCGAGCCCGTCCAAAATGCTCTGATTCTGCCTATTTTCTTTGAAGTCGGTCCCTGGTTTTGATAAATTTAAGGTGGCCTGTAGAATGGAGGACTGGTTTTGATGTCCTAAGCCGAGAAAAATGAGAAAAACTGAAAGTGGGCAATGGCAGAGGTCGACCTACATATCCATACAACAGCCTCAGATGGAACGCTAACTCCTGCACAGGTGGTTCAACTGGCGAAGAAAAGACGCCTAAAAGCCATCGCGATCACAGACCATGATACTGTGGATGGGGTGAAGGAAGCCCTTGAAGAGGGGCAGAGAGTGTCACTCGAAGTGATTCCAGGTGTTGAAATCAGTGCTAACGCGAGGACGGGAAGCGTCCATCTGCTCGGATATTTCGTCGAAACCGAGCGGGGCATTCTCAAGGAGAAGCTAGAGCGGCTAAAGCAGGCCAGAGCCGAGAGAAATCCGAGAATCGTGGACAAGTTAAATTATCTTGGCGTCAATCTCACCTACGAGGAGGTTGTCGCAGCCTCAGGAGGCGGCCAGGTCGGGAGACCCCACTTTGCTCAAGTATTGCTGGATAAGGGATATGTGCGTTCTCTCGACGAGGCGTTTCATCGCTACCTGGCACAGGGCGCTCCCGCTTATGTCGACAAATTCCGGTTCGATGTGCGGGACGCCATAGACGTCGTCCTGAAGGCTAAGGGAATTCCTGTTCTGGCTCACCCTTTCACACTGAATTGCATGCCAGAGGAGCTGGAAACACTGGTGGCCGACCTTGCCAAAGAGGGCCTAAAAGGTATTGAGACTTTCTATCCTGATCACACCTCTGAGCAGACTGTCCAGTACCAGAGACTGGCCGACAAACTTGGACTGGTGAAGACCGGCGGATCGGATTTCCACGGCAAACTGTTAGAGAAAGCAGAGTTGGGCATCGTCGGAAACGGGATTTGCCTCCCTTACAAGATTGCAGAAGAACTAATGCGAACAAAACATGAGATGATCCAGCATTCTTGATCCCTTTCAAGCCAGGCGATTTGGATTTTTCGATGGCACGAGAAGATCTGATTCTCAATTCGGAGACTGCTTCAGGAAGGGAGCCTAGCGAAAACATCGACATCGCTCTCAGGAAGGCCATCGCTGATCTTCAGGCCAACTTTTTCGATCTCGACGAGGGAAGGATCAACTACGGTGCCGTGCGGGGCACATCGCAGTTCAACAGCTATGTGAGATTGGCCGGCTTCCTGAAGAAATATGACCTGAAATCCCTGCGGGACCGAAACCAGCGTCTGGCTTTCTGGATCAATCTGTACAACACCATGGTCGTCCATGGGGTTGTGGGACTGGGCATCAAGCAATCAGTCAAGGAGACACGGGGATTTTTCAATCGCGTAAAGTACGATATTGGAGGCTATCTGTTTTCTCTCAACGACGTTGAGCATGGAATTCTCCGAGGAAACAGGAGAATCCCTCATCGACCCTGGAGGGCATTCAACCGTGACGATCCGCGATGTGATTTCATTATCTCGCCTATGGACGTCCGGATCCATTTCACCCTTGTCTGTGGCTCCCAGTCATGCCCGCCCATCGGTTTCTACTCTGCCGATGGAATAGAGGAACAGCTCGAACTGGCAACTCAAACCTTCATCAACTCCAAAGAGGTTGAGATCATCCCCGAGGGAAAAATTCTCAGAATTTCAAGGATATTCAAATGGTATCGACCCGATTTTGGAAGGAGGGATGATCTCGTCCAGTTTCTTATCCGGTACCTCGATGCCGGGGAGAAAAAGGAGTTCCTCCAAAACAACGCGAACCGGATCAGGATTCGATACAATCATTACGACTGGAGCCTCAATCACTGAGGAACGACAAGATTCTCGTGTGCCTCAAAGGAGACTTAAGCGTGAAGGGTTCACAGAGCAGAAGGCTCCCTCCGAAGATGGTCTTGGCAGACCCGGAAGGTCGTATTTTCGATCATCCGAACCTACTCATGGCCGCCCAGTCTGGTATCGAAAAACGGCTCGGCAACGCAAATGGACTAATGCCAATGCCTGAGGGAAGCCAACTGTTCACGCTCCCCGGACGTTATCCTGTGGGATGGGATCCAGAGTCGGAAAGGTTCGTGACAATCAAGGAAATCGTGATCGATGGCCGCAAGCTGGAGTGCACCGCGGTGGCTGCCTTCCTAGCCCCTGGATATCTGCGATGTTTACTGCCTGCCACACAGCTCAAGACGGAATATCCTACTCTGCCTCTCTGGGCCTATGGAGCCGTTGGATTCAGGGATGAAGGTTTTTGCGTTTCCGGGATCTTTGTGGATCCCAACCCCCATTGGCATCCGCGGTTTTTCAGGGCCGATGACGAACTAAACGCTCGGGTTCAGGACCTTCAGCAGCAATATCCCCGAAATCGTCTCGTCCAGCACCTGTCTCACTGTGCCCTGGGCTATCGTTGCTTCGCAGCGAAAAATGCCTTCTATCAACGGTGGGAGATCCCGGTCCCCACTTCACCCGGGTGCAATGCGAAGTGTCTCGGATGCCTATCCTCTCAACCCTTCGAGGGCTGCGAGGCGTCCCATAAGAGAATCTCTTTCATTCCCACCGTCGAAGAAATCGTCGAAGTGGCACTGCCCCATATGATGAAGGCTGAGGATCCGATTGTCAGTTTTGGTCAGGGGTGCGAGGGCGAGCCACTCCTGCAGGATCGTCTATTGGAGCAGACGATCGCGACACTCCGAGAAAGAACCTCCGAGGGTACCATTAATGTCAACACCAACGGGAGTCTTCCGCAGGTCGTTGGACGACTTGCTGCGGCTGGCTTGGACGCTATACGGATCACCCTGGGCAGTGCCAGACCGAAGTATTACGAGTCGTATCACAAACCGGAAGGTTACCGGTTTGCAGATGTTCTGGAATCGATGGGGAAGGCAAAGGAGAAAGGGATTTACCTCTCCCTCAATTTGCTCGTATTTCCAGGATTGACCGACCAGGAAGACGAGATCGAGGCTCTATTGAACATGGTCAGCATGACAGGGGTCGATATGATCCAGATGCGGAACCTCAACATCGATCCCGAATGGTATCTGAAAGAACTCAGGGATCCGAGAGCCCCGGGTATCGGGATTCCGAATATGCTCACCCTGTTTCGAAGGGCTTTTCCCCATCTGGTCATCGGCTATTTCAACCGGACCAAGGAATCTTTCCAAAAAAACGCTGGGGCCGGTGAAGCAACCCAAACCTGAGTCCTTTCACCTGGGCACGCTCTCAAACCCATTGAGATTTCCATGAGAGATGGATGCAAGGACGATGTAGATGGCCCCAATTCCCTAGGGACAGGAAATCGCACGGATGGGAAGACTTAGGGGTGGGGATGCTTTCTCTGTTCAAAATACTTATCTAAATCCGGTTGTCTCTGAAAGGGAACCATCTTCCCTGGCGCCTCTAACAGCCTCCGCATCAGCCCTGAAAGGCCATCAGAGAGGGACACATAGGGAATTCCTTCTACCGCAGGCTCAGCAATCGTCCCTTTCACGTAGAGATAGTAATGAATGAAACTTCCTCCATCGCCTGTGACGATCTCCCCAAAGATCGGCACCGCCCTGACGATCTTCCTCCCAGGACCCGCACGGCGGAGCCCAAGCCTGAGATCCAGACCGCCAGAGGGGATCTCGAGGTCTCCCACTGCAGATATCTTCATCGAATCACTGTCTAACAAGAGATCACTGGTCGAGGCCGTCCCATTCCTCAGTGTGACCTGTCCCGTGATGGTCTTATAGCCTATCCCCTCGTTCCCTGGATCCCGAGAATTACCACCCTCACCGTAAGAAGAGTCCACGAGGGACAATACCCTGGAAAAGACGGTGGATTGTCCGATCTTTCCCTCCTCGAGGGAAAAGCCAATCTCTCCGCTCAGTGACCGGGCAATCTCCTCGACTCCATTCCCGCTTCCTCTTATGACGCCACGTGCAGACCCTAGCCCGGTTAGTGCTCGCTTGCTCCCCTCACTCTGAAGGCTCGCAACAATCGGACTCGTCTGCAGTCTTATAAAATAAGGTCGAAACTCAAACGATACCTCACCGTCTTTCCCAACACGGAGCCATCCCATGATTAGACCCTGTCCCTCGGCAGAGAAGAAAATCACCTTTTCAAAGTTCATTACCGCTTCTTCAAGCCTCAGTCTTGCCTCAAGATCGGAAAAGGGAATCGCTCTGAAGCGCCCTCTTCCGATCCGAACTTGAACCGTCAACGGGGATCGGGTCTTTCGGCTGGAGAGAAAACCCTTCCGCCAAGGCCAGGAAAGAACTTTTTCGAAGTCGACCTCCTCGGCCCGGACAGAGAGAAAGGGCTCGAAATCCCCAGACCTTGTGGCTAGATCGCCTTGAATTTTCACGAAACTCGAATCATATTTTCCTTTCACATCAATCGTCTTGATGCCCCCTCCACCAAAAGAAACCCTTCCTTCCATACCGGTGAGAGAGGGGAAAACCGGCATATAGCGAGCCGTGGCCTCCTCGAAAGTAATCTGCCCATCCACGGTGTTCTCGTCATTACGCTTCCTATGGGTCACTTCCACAAACGCCCTTCCCCTTTGAAAATCAAAGGGTTTGAAAAACCTTTTCCAGGTTCTGAGGAGTCCGTGGTCGAATCTCTCTGATGCGATATCCCTGAGATCGAAAGCGCCCGAGAACTTCAGATCCGTGAGGAAGTTCGTCCCAGATCTTATCAACTCTGTGCTCAAGGCTACGTCCGAATTTTTCCATACCCCCTCTAATTTGGGAACCAAAATTCTGCCTTTGGAAAAGAGAATCTTACCACTCACCCCTTTGACAAGATACCCATTCCAGAGGTGAAAAGATCCTTCATGCACCGACAGTTCTCCACTCACGTCCAGGTTCTCGCCTGAACCGGGTCGACCTTTTATCGCCATAACGTAGTTCCCCTCGCCCGAGGGAGAGGGGATTTCTCGGAGGACCATGCGGATGTCAGTCGGGAAACCCTCCCATGAGGCCATTTCACCAAGGTTTTTCAGGTCGAGGCGTCCCTCGACTGAAAGATCGATCTCTGGGCGCTCCGAAAACGGAGCAACGATGGAACCGCTGGTCCTCATACTCGAATTCCGCCACCTACCTTGAACATCGCGAACAGAAAGCTCTGCAGAGGAGAACTCTACGACACCATTCAGTCTTCTAAACGTCCCGGGAAGGCTTCGGATCCGAATAGCCGCATCCTCCAGGGCCAGTCTACCGGCGAAGGCAGCTGGGACGGACAGTCCGAGAGATTTCTCGTATCTCAGATTCACATCCCCCTTGCCGGAAACCAGTTCCATACGCGATAGGGGAATGGCCAGGTCTTTGGGAACCAAACCCGTGGAAATCCATCCTGGAATCTCAGAGAGATTCAACTCGCCTTTGAGGGACATGTCGATTGACGGATTGCTGAACGGATTCGAGAGGGAAAAGTGAGAGATCTGCAGATCCGAACGGCCAAGGCGGAGACCGACGGCCTCACCGAAAATACGGCCCCCGTCGATTTTCACGGTACCTTTTTTGAACTCAACATTGTCTCTCCCCCAGGGAATAAGGATATTCCTGAACCCAATACTCCCGTTCCAGTGACGCAGAGACTCTTCATTTCCCGGAAATCCGACACTTTCGAGAGGACCCGTAAAACCCATTGACACGAGGGTCATCTCCCCCCCCTTGACCGATCTGAGAAAGGAACGAACATTTTCCGGAACAAAGGAAAAGGCCCTTTCGAGCCTCTCGATCGATACCCACGGGCAATCGACCTGAAAGGAGATCACAGGATTCTCCCGTTCGTGGCCTCGAATCAGGACCCGGCCTTCCAGGGGTATTGACGGAGTTTTGAGGCGAATCCTCTGGAACTCTAGCTCCTGGTTATCCCAGCTGAGCGTGTAATCGGCACTCAGCCTTTCCATCCCCTCCAAAAAACGAGCATCCGTGATGGTCACGGTTCCGGAGGACTTAAACCGACCTCTAATCACACCGTCAAAGGATCCCACGACGGTCAGTTTACTCCCAACGAGTTGCGGTGGAACCAACCGGGCCACTTGTTCTCCGAAACAAACGAAATCGACGCCTTTCGCTCGAATCTCTGCGGAGAGTTTAAGATCCGAGAGATCCCATTCGTCGGAGAGACGTTGAGCCAGTCCACGGGCGGAGATCGCAGCAGGCGATTCATTTCCCAGCTTCAGTGCGCCCCTTAACACAAACGGAAAGGGTCCGGACGTTGAAAGGTGGTCGAGAGAAACAAAGAAATCCTGGATTTCCCTGTCATTCCATGAAACCCTTCCGCTTCGAATCTCAAACCGATCGAACTGCGGGAGCATCGAGAGCAGATTCTCAGGGCGAAATTGCCCCCCCTCTCCGGACAACTCCACCACAGGATCCTCTAGTTCGAGGCTTTCCCACTTGAAGGATTTTGAAAAAACACTCCTCATTTTGGGTCTGACAATAACCCTTCTGACACGAAGCCAGACGGCTTCCTCTCCGCCGTCCCAAATGGACAACCCTCGGTATTCAATGCGAGGTCGACCCAACCAATGAATGACGGTCTTTGAAATGGTCGCCTTATTACCATAACCCGACTGAATCAGCTCTTTGAGGCCCTCCTCTGCCAACTTGGCCCCTAAATAGAAGCGGATATAGGCCGCTCCGATCCCGCAAAAGACGAGAATCACTAAGCCGGTCAGAAAGAGTGCGGAAGAGCGTCTTTTCAAGTTGATATTAAACCCTTTCCGGTATCATCGTAATGCAACCCTGCGATAATAGACCGGCGCGAGGATTGCTCATTTCAAAACCACCCTCTTGCTGATATAATGTTGTAGCAAAAATGACTGGACCGCGTGAAACAGGGCGGGGGCGTCTTTGAAGGTCGGAAGATCGTGATCCGACTTACCCAGTGGGTAGTCAAAGGCGTTTTTCAACAGACAATCCCGGCTGCAATTCGCCCATGGCAGGATCTGATTCCAGAGTGCCGTGCCAGTTTTCTCGGCGCATATTTCGCTGAAGCCGATCCCCAGTGTCATGGACTCTGGGGTTGCATGACAGCTGAAAGATTCGAAGTATCCAGAGAGTAGAATTAGATTTAACAAAAAAACCCCGAAAAAAGCAAGGAAATTCTCAGCGGAGTTTTCTGAATTTTCAAAACGATAAGTTTGTAAGCTTTTGATGTTTCAAGACAATTTTGAATTTTTTGGTTGGGCCCTCATATCCCTTCGTCCCCTTGCTCTCGCCTTGACCCTCGCGGGGCTCACAGGGTAATCAAAAGAAGGATCAAGGTCAAAGGACAAAGGAAAGAAGACCAAGAAGTGCAAATCGCTGATCCTTTGACCTTTCGCCTTTAACGCCGTGTTCGTAATGTTGATGCACCCATGAGCTACAAAGATAGACTGAGAACCCCAGAGCTTATTAACATAAATGCTCCCGCAAACGTCCCTCAGGGACATGAGTGTCCACAAAACTGAGGAAACTTCACAATTCTGAGTCTACAACTCTTAGATCATTCCCATGAAAGAAACGATTCTATCTGCCTGCACACTTGACTGCCCCGATGCTTGTTCCCTTCTGATCACGAGAGAGGATGGTCAAATCACAAGGATCAGGGGAAATCCAAATCACCCCTATACGGATGGCTACTGCTGCGCAAAAACGCAACGGTTCTGCAGTAGGCTCAACTCGCCGAGCAGAGTCAAAAAACCCATTCTCAGAGAGGGGAAAAAGTGGCGAGAAATCAATTGGGTGGAAGCAATCTCCCTTTGTGCCGAAAAAATTCAGAAATATCGTCAAGAACCCGGCTCGATCCTTCATCTCAGAGGAGGGGCTGCCAAGGGTGTGAGTAAGCTTGCTGAGGTCGTTTTTTTTGCTAAACTTGGCGCAAGCCGAATTGCTCACGATGGTGTCTGCGACAGTACAGGCATAGAAGCCTGCATTGAGGATTTTGGCGCCCTCCAGATGAATGATCCTTTAGATCTCCTGAACGCCAATGGAATTGTGATATGGGGAAAAAGCCTCGGAGTCAGCTCGGTCCATACAGGGGGTCTCGTAGGCAAGGCGAGGAACCGCGGGGCAGCGGTGTTCTCGATCTCCCCCCGGGGTAATGAAAACGGAAAATTCTCGGATAACACCGTTTGCATCAAACCGGGCAGCGACCGGTTTTTGGCAATTGCAGCGGCAAAGGAAACGGTTCAAAGATACGGCCTTTCTCCTCAAATTCAGGAAAATTCCCAAAACCTCGATCGTTTCCTGGCGCTCTTGGAGGGGTATTCTCTCTCAGAGCTCTCACAATTTTGCGATGTTCCCCTCCGGGATATCGAGGCCCTTGCCGAATTCTATCATCAACATTCTCCTTGTGCCACGGTTCTGGGTATGGGCCTTCAACGATATCCCCATGGAGCAGAAAGTGTCCGGGCCATTAATGCCTTGGCCTTCATGACCGGGAACATCGGATGCCGAGGAGGAGGAGTCTACTACAGCGTCCTTTCGGGACAAAACCTCAATCTCCAGTGGCTAGAGGAGGAAGGGTATTCGAGAACCTTTCCTGTGGCTCATATCGGTCGGTCCATCATCGACACATCAGATCCACCGATTCACATGGCCTGGATATCCATGTGGAACCCTGTTAATCAGACGCCGGAATCCCTGGTCCTTTCTGAGGCCCTGGCAAAGACGCCGTTTGTTGTCGTTGTTGACGCGTTTATGACAGATACGGCTGAGACCGCTGATTTGGTTCTGCCATGCACCATGATGTTCGAGGAGGAAGATGTCGTCGGGTCATGGGGTCACCACTTTGTCAACTACGTCCGTTCCGTGGTTCCACCGCCACCTGGAGTGAGGAGCGACCTGGAAATCCTCACCGATTTGGGGCACCGCCTGAACCCGCCGATCGAGCTCGAGACGCGGGAAGCCTATCTAGAGAGGAGTCTCAAAAGTCCCCTTCTCGATACCCTTCTCGAAGAGCTCCGAATGAAAGGAACCGTGCGGGCGCGCCGTCCCATCATCGCCTTTGAGGGGCATCACTTTGCCCATCGAGACGGGAAGTTCCAATTTCTCAATGGGATTTCACCGGATGAACCGATGGATGCGAACTATCCCATGACCCTCTTGACCCTCGTCAGAAAAGAGTTCTTGCATTCCCAGATCCTACCCGAGGAGCATGAATCCCTGATTCCGGAGGCGTTCTTGGCCCCATCAGCCCTTGAAAATCTGGGATTCAAGGCGGGAGATCAGGGGGCAATCATCTCGCCTCTCGGAGCGATCACGGTTCAACTTAAAGCTGAAAAAGGACTCCATCCCTCGGTGGTCGTTGTGGGTCGCGGGCCATGGTTGAAGTTTGGTTGGGGTAGCAATCGGCTGATCGAGGGAAAGTTCACCGATCGCCCGGATGGTGTTGCCTTCTACGGCCAGAGTGTGAGAGTGGAAAGACGCTGAGCTCTCTGGTACATCTCTTGCAAATTCTGAATGCCCATGTATCTCAGACCTTTTCTCCTGATTCAGGGCCTCGCCTTTCTGACCATCCAAATCTGGTCTTACTTTCGACTGAGAGCCTTTGGCTTCGAGTTCATGTCGAAATTGGAGACCCTGGCCACATCCGGGTATATCCCGATCCCTCTGCCCAGTGAGGTGTCAGATTATCTCCAGATGAGTTCACTCCTAAAGGCGGGGATTTTTTTCACTTTCACCCTCGGTTTTACATTTGGTGTAGTTGCCTTTGCTGGATCCCTCTGTTTAAGCCGTTTTCGCCTCCCAAACCCAATCCGTTTGGGATGGACTGTTCTCGTCTCAGCCTTGTTTTCTCTCCTTCTGGGATTTTCACCGATAGAGTTCCTCCTTTTTGTTGCCTTTTTTGGGGTGGCCATAGTCGCTGTGAAAATGCCCGATCCGTCCTTTCACAAGGTAGCGCTTTTCGTCCTCGTCCCCCTCGTCATGGTTTTCCTCCTTTTCCGGCAGGAGGGCTTCTTGGGGGTTCGAGATGATTTACTCCAGAATTCCTTGGGGCGAAAAGTGGTTAGCTTCTACTACCGATATTCCCCGATATCGGCCGAACTTATCACCCCTCCCAGAGAACGAACTCAAGTCTCGATTTGGACGGAGACACCTCTAAAACAAAGCGAGAAATCATGGCTTCTCAAGAAGGGTATCTACGTCGTTTCAACCCGGGATGCGGCCGATTTTGACCTTTCCAGCGAGCTGAGTGGTCCTGAGATTCTAAAGGCCGTCGAGAAACGGACCGGTTGGGAAAATACGCAAAGGCTGAGGATAACGATCCTCTATTCCATCCTCATTGCCTCACCGTTGGCCGTTCTGCTATTCGCCTTATTCGCTGTGGACCGCCTCCTAGCGATCTCAAAGTACTCGAGGATCATTTTGATCGTTTGTGTTGCCTCTCTTTCTGCCCTTCTGATTTACAACCTTTTTTCAAAAAATGCTTCGAAGTCCGGCGAGGGTTTTCCCACTGAAAACGCCGAGGAGATCCGCAAATGGGTGATCTCTGAGAACAAGACACGGAATCTTAAGCTAAGAGAGACCTTCATCGCGCACCTGGGCAGTACCAACCCGGCAGTTCGTTTGTGGGCAGCGACCGCCCTGGCCCATCTCCCATCCAAAGAAAACGTAGAGATACTGGCTACCGTGGCGCGCCAGGACCCCGTCACCATTGTCCGGTGCAAGGCCATATTTGCTCTTTCCTTTCAGGGAGACAGAAAGGTAGTCCCGTTTCTCGAATCCCGACTCAAGGGAAAAGAGGATTGGTACGTCAAACATTACCTCCTTCGGGCGCTCAGGAGATTTGGATGGAGCGGATAAAAGAGAGCGCATTGCTTGCCACCGCAGCTGCGCTGGTTGCCCTAGAGCTTGCAGTCGCTTTTTTGCAGCGCCTCGCCTTGGTGAGAGGCTTCAGTCCCCTTACCTGGATAGCTGCGGTCCGGTGTGCAGATATTATTCTGTTCTTTACGCTCTTCAGAATCCTATCCGTTCCTTTCTCGACGGCAGGCCTGAGGAGATTCGTGAGGGGTTCCCTCATGGGTATGGGAGTCTCTCTCGTCCTCGGATCGGGTTTCTTTTTGCTTCTCTATGTCGTCCAGGTGCTCTGGGGAGTGGATCTACGGGCTTTTGTCAACCCAGGGTTGAAGGTTCGGGGGGTTGTTCCCTTGGCGGTGCTCTGTCTCCTCGGGCCTTTTGTCGAAGAGATCTTTTTTCGCGGGCTCTGCTATACCCTGATCAGGGTTCACTGCGGGGTCTGGTTATCTGTAGTTCTTTCGGCTCTCATTTTCGCTGCCAGCCACCTTCTCGGCGCCGGAACCGTCGCTGTGGTTCTTGTCCCTTTGATGGGTGGAGTCATATTCGCCCTCCTATACGAGTATACAGACAGTCTCTTCGCCCCTTTTGTCTTGCATGGCGTTGGCAACTTCATCCTATTTTCAAGAATCATTTGATTCTAACGAAAACGTGCCGTATCTAGGGGACGTTGGTAGGAATTGAAGGTTATATTGACATGCTTTAAGCGAACGCGTCGCAGCGTGCCTGAAGGCTGAGACGTGCAAAGTTAGGCCTGTCCGGTGTATCACAGGAGGGACGTGATGGGCTACACGATAAAGAGCCAGGATATCTTTCGTGACGAAGAGGACCGGAAAGTCATGTTGTAGTGAAGAAGGAAAGAACCATTAACCTTCAAAACCTACCTACGTCCCCTAACCCCTTTCATTCTCGTTCAGAATTCTTTCATCAACATTCCATTGATCTCTTCAGGGAAAGCCATGCAAATCGGCTCATTGTAGAGGTTTCTGATAGCTCCAACGTCAGTTGCCCCTAAGGCCTGGTTGAAAAAGGTTCGTGGAGAGAAGAGCAAGTGAACCCGAGCATGGTCATCCCCCTTGGCGCCAGTGAAAAAGTTCATATTGAAACTATAGATTCCCATCTTGTCATAGGCTGCCATGGCTTTGGTTAGCCCTGTGGATAGATCCACCAGGTCATCGGCAGTGAGCTCAATGGTAGACCGAACGCCATCCACCACGGCAAGAACATCTCCTGCCACCCCTATGGGGGCATAGGCCGTCAGCCATGTGGTGCGGCCGATTCTACCAAGGTAGCGTTCTCCCTTTGCCTTTTCTGTCTCTGCAAGGTCGTCCCAGTAGTTGGTTCNNCGCATGAGGTTAGGAGCAACAGAGCAGGCAAACACCTGCAAATGTGCATGTATCAGCGAGCTCCCGGACGGAGGCATATAGTTCCAGTTAATCAGATGATAGACTGACTCTGGATTGCCGGTGCTGTGAACCTTGCCAAAGAATTCCATGGCGAGACCGAAGGCCTTTGCGATGAGCTCCGGCTTGATCTCGTTCATGGGAATGAAATGACGGCTCCCCATGGTGGCCACAGCACCCAGGCTGTCGTAAGGAGCAATATTGGGAAAAAGAACCATGTCATCCGACACGAGCCTCCCTTCGGAGAGGATCTCCTCTGGAAAGAAAGGCGTCACCTGAAGAACTTTATCGGGGCAGAAAGGGCACCACTCCTCCGTTCCATCGACAAGTTTCTCGAAATCAGGTTTTTCCCACTTCAACGCCATGAAATGGCAAATTCGTGAGTTCCGTCCGGTCAGCGGGTCCTTCCGGATCTCACTCGGAATGGTCCTGCGAGACATGTTGTTCTTTGGGTCGAGTATGAGGGTTTCCTTTTTGATGACTTCGAACTCCAAACCTTTCATGGGGCCTCCTCATTTCCTGTTGGGTTAAACTCTTCTACGCTAGACTTCCCGAAAAATCAATAGGGACTTCTTCGAGGGGTCCCTCCGGTTCCAATTCGACAAAAACGTCGAAATAATGCATTTCCGTCGAATGCCCATAACCCACTGAAAGCGAATCAAAAATACGGAGTCGGACCTCTCCAACTTCGACAATTTTGTCGAAAGGAACCGGTTCAAAAGATCATGCCTCGATCAACCTAGACCAAATAATCTATTGATATCAGATGCTTAGGGGAACTTCTCATCTTTGGCACACACATTGCGTTTTTGCATTAATAAATCGAACAACTCAAACCAAACAAGGAGGTAGAACGATGAGGAAAACGAAACGCACCATTTCAACCATTGCCGTGATCACGGCACTTGTCCTCACGAGTGGCTTGGCTTTTGCCCATGGTATGTGGGGGAAGCGGGGCTACGGGTCCCCTGGATCCGCCTATGGGGACTACGTGGATCTTTCGCCGGAACAACGGGAGAAGATCCAGGCCCAGGAGAAAAAGTTCTACGAGGAAACCATTGAACTCCGCCGGGAACTCTATCAGAAGCGGCTCGAATTGCAGGGTCTTTGGGCCGACCCGAAGAGTGATGCAGAAAAGATCAAGGCAAAGCAAAGAGAGGTCAGCGCGATACAGCAAAAGCTCGAGGAGAAAGCCCTTGAATATGGACTGGCCATGCGAGAAATCGCTCCCGAAGGTTACTTCTGCGGTGGTCCGGGGGGTCATGGTCCTGGCATGGGTCACGGTTTCATGCATGGAGGGGGGGGACACATGTGGGGGCCTGGTTCCGGCCATATGAGAGGCTACGGAGGCGGTTATTGATTGTAGTGTGGTGGGAAGGCATGGGATCAGGCCCGCAAGATTCGGTCTGATCCCATGCCTATTGATTTTCTGCATGGGTTGGGGTAATCAAGGTATGTACAAGGTATGTAAGGCAAACACATGAAGTTCGGGGCTATTTTCTTCTTCTTACTGACCCTTTTCCTCCTTGTCAGTTCCCTCGGTTGGGCTCAATGGGTTCAGCCGCTCATTCCAGAGGGGAGAAGTCAGGGGGAACCTCGATCTTTACTCCCCAAAGATCTTAACCTCACAGACAAGCAGATAGAGCAGATGGGATCCACTCAGGATCAATATTTGAGGGACATGACCGCCCTGAGAAACGAACTCTTAAACAAGAGGTATGAATTGAGAAGGCTTCTTTCCGATCCCAAGTCGAAGGCATCTAAAATCAGATCGAAGCAAAAAGAGGTTTTTGCCTTAGAAAGCCAGGTCCAAGAAAGGATTCTCGATTACCAGCTCCAGATGAGAGATATCCTGACCCCCCAGCAGTTCGAACTCTGGGTCTCCAAGCATGGAATGCCTTTCGGCCATGGGATGCACCATGGGCCTGGGATGGGTCCCATGCATCACGGGTCTGGGATGGGCCCGAAGCATCAAGGATCGGGAAAGGGGAAGAAGCGTCCATAACACCCTCGGTCGACCATGAGGATGGCAAAAGAAAAGAACTCTGGCCTGTATAAGCTAACCATAGGCCCTATCCATTTCATTCTCATCTGTTGTCTCATCATCATCATTCTGGTTGTAAATAGCTTTTTCGAGCTCAACCGGACCCGGGAAAGCCTGAGAACCATTCTCGAAGATCAAGGGGCAAACCTTCTCAGCGGACTGGAGAGGGAAATCCAGAATTCGGTCTCTGTCATCGAGGTGATGGAGGGAGTTCCGGGAGCGCATCTTCTTAACATTTCCTCCTCGAGGAACTTTTTTGCCCTCGAAGACGATATCGTGGATTATCTCTTGGAAGTTGCGACATCGGTCGACCAGAACGATGCGATTCGGACCCTTTCCCCACCGGAATTGGGAAAGACGGCGCAGGCCAACGGACTCAAAAAAATCCAAATCCTCAGAGAACCCTCCCAGTCTCAAATCGCTGAAGAGAGCCTCTACTATTACCTTCCACTCTTAGAAGGGACTCGAAACATGGTGATCATTCCCTTTAAGAAATTCCTGCCGGACGAGGGAGACCTCTTCTCGGTCGCTATACGAAGAACAAACGGGGAGGGAGTCGTCGCCGTGAGTATCGATGACTCGCAGATGAGAAATCTCAGGCGCAGATTCGCCATCCAGAATGTTCTCGAAACCATGGGTTTCGCAGAAGGGGTCCTATACTTATCCGTTTTCGACCGTTTCCTCTCCCCTGTTGCACAGATCAAAAGTGAGGGAATCGGAGAAATTCCAGGATCGCCTCTCCTCTCTTCTGTTCAGGAGGCAAGCCAATTCGAATCCCGGCTCCAGTTCATATCCGGAAAGCAGAGGATATTCGAGGTAGCAAAGATCCTCCACCTCGATGAAAGCCCTTATGGAATTATCCAGGTTGGCCTATCCACCGGAGAGATTCAAAGGATTCTTTCTCTCTCGAGAAGGAATGTCGTCTTCTCAGTAGCAGTTCTCCTGGCCTTGAGTATGGCAGGGGTAGCCCTAATCTATGTCAATCAAACCCGACACCTCAGAAAACTGAGAGAGATGGAAGACAGGGCGCAAGTTGCCGAAAGACACCTGGCTATCGGAAAACTCGGGGCGGGACTCGCTCACGAAATCCGCAATCCTTTAAATGCCATTGCGATGGCCATTCAGCGACTGCAAAGGGAATTCCTTCCTCGAGAGCAAGACCAGGAAGAGGAATATGACCGTTTCTTGGGGGTCATTCGCGAGGAGATCAACAGACTCAACCAGATCGTCGATCAATTTGTTCTCTTTTCCAGCCCTTATAAGCTGACCCTCGCCTCCCTGTCTCTTACCGAGATTCTCGACAGCATTTCCGTTCTTTTCGCCGAGGAGTTCAAAACGCGATCGATTATGATGAAATATGAGTTTGACCCGAAACTGCCACCCTTGGAAATGGACAAGGGGAAGATGACCCAGGCCCTTATCAACATCGTGACCAACAGCGTTCATGCCATGGAGGCAGGGGGGAGCATCCTCATGAAGGCGGTCCTAGACCGATACGACTGGGTGAGGCTCACGATCGCTGATTCGGGAAGCGGCATCGCCAAGGAGGAAATCGAGAAAGTCTTCGACTATTCTTATACGACGCGAGAAAAGGGTCTGGGTTTGGGTCTTCCCATTGCGCGTAAGATCATCGAGGAACACGGGGGGAAGATCCATATTGAAAGCCAAATAGGAAAAGGGACCGTCGTTTCTATCCTCCTCCCTGTCAGGGCACCATGACGGTTTATGTCAACCATTGATCAGGTGTTTTATGCTTACCAAAGACATGAAATTGCTCATCGTTGAGGACGAGAAATCCCAACGGGAGATGCTCGAAGGGTTTCTCATTCAGCAGGGTTTTTCGGTTTCATCGGTCGAAAGTGGAAAAAGGGCCCTGGAGGCTGTTCGACAGGAGCCTTTCGATCTTGTGTTCCTGGACTACAAAATGCCTCAAATGAATGGACTCCAAACCCTTCAAGAGTTAAGAAAGATCAACCCTGAGCTGACGGTCGTGATGATGACCGCCTATGGAACGATCGAGACAGCGGTCCAATCGATGAAAACGGGCGCGGCAGACTACCTTACGAAGCCCATCGACCTGGATGAGCTCCTCCTTCTCATCGATAGAGCGTCTCAGAGAATTCTTCTCCAGCGTGAAAACCTTGAACTGAAAGAAAGACTCCGGGAGAAGTATCATTTCGATCAAATCGTTTACGCCAGTGGAAAAATAGAAGAGGTTTTAAACCTGACGGGAAGGGCCGCCAATAGCGAGGCTACGGTTCTCATCCGCGGTGAGAGCGGGACGGGAAAGGAACTCATCGCCAATGCGATCCATTACGCGAGCCCCAGAGCGAGCAGACCGTTTATCAAGGTCAATTGTACCGCTTTGCCAGAAAACCTTCTGGAGAGCGAACTTTTCGGTCATGAACGGGGTGCTTTTACCGGAGCCGTCCAAAGACGAATCGGCCGATTCGAGCAAGCCCATACGGGAAGCATCTTCTTGGACGAGATTGGAGACCTTTCACCGTCCCTTCAGATGAAACTACTCAGGGTACTCCAGGAGAAGGAGTTTGAGCGGGTCGGAAGCAATCAGACTCTAAAAACCGATGTCAGGGTCATTGCAGCGACCAACAGAAACTTGGAGGAGGCCCTCCAAAAGAAGATCTTCCGGGACGACCTGTACTACCGACTCAACGTTGTGACCATCTTCCTGCCTCCCTTACGGGAAAGGCGCGAAGACATCCCTCCATTGATTGACCACTTCCTGAGGAAATACAGTGAAAAGAATCGCAGGACCATCCCGAGAATCTCGAAAGAGGCAAGAGACCTATTGCTGCAGTATGACTACCCTGGAAACGTCCGAGAACTGGAGAACATCATCGAGAGAAGTCTTGTCGTGAGCCGAGGCGATACCATCACGGTCCAAGACCTTCCTTTTCAGATTCGCGAGGAATTACAAGAGGCCAAACTCCATCAAGACGCGGAGGGAGAGTCTCTCAATGCCATGCTCTCAAACATCGAAAGGGATCTCATTTTGAAGGCCCTCGAAAAGCACGGAGGCGTTCAGACCAAAGCAGCCCAGAGTCTCGGGCTTAGCGAACGCGTCCTCCGGTACAAAATGCATAAATACGGCTTATCAGGGACATGATCCCAACCAAGATCGAGACCAGAAATCGCGCGGCTGAGCAGACACGAATCGCAACAGCTCGGAGGTAACAGGAAAGGGCACGCCTCTATCCCGTCGCTTCCCACGCTTCGAAGGGGGCTTCACATTTCTCGCTCGTTGATTTAACCTTGTAGAATAAAAAGCTCAATCGAGAAGGACAAAGTCATGCTGAATGACAGGACGGTCTATCTCAACGGGAAGTTCATCGAGTGGGAAAATGCCACGGTCCACATCATGTCCCATAGTCTAGCCCGCGGATCAGCGATCTTTGAGGTCATGAGTTTCCATGAGACAGACAAGGGGACGGCAGTATTTCGGCTCGATGAGCATGTTTCCCGCCTTTTCAGGACAGCGGAACTTCTCTCCATGGACCTTCCCCTCTCAAAGAAGGCCATCCAGGAAGCGGTCCTCGCAACCGTAAAGACCAATCATTTGAACACGGGAATTGTGAAACTTGTCTGCTACTATCACGAAATTGCCTTTGATATCCTCTCTACTCAAGAGAAGCTCGACATCTGCATTGTAGCTATCGACCCCGCACTCGATCTCGGGGGGCTTTCCCTCTCACGATCAGAAGACGTTTCGGCCTGCATCTGTAAATGGAGAAAACTCCATCCAGAAACTGTGCCAATCGAAGCCAAGGTTGCAGCAAACTACCTCAATGGAATGATGGCAGGACAGGAAGCTATCCAAAGGGGTTTCGACGTGGGCATCATGGTTGACACGGAGGGCTTCATTGCTGAGGGAAGCATTCAATCCGTATTTTTCGTGGAGGACCGGGTACTGACGACGCCCGCCCTCGGAACGGTTCTCCAAGGGGTGACCCGGAAGTCCATCCTTGAAGCAGCGAGTCACGTCAAGCTCAAAACCGCCGAGAAGCGGGTGAAACCCGAAGCCCTCATGGATGCCGATGAGATTCTGATCTGCTCTTCTCCCGAGAAAATCGTACCCGTCAAAAGATTCGATAGTAGGGTTATTCCACAGGTACCCGGGCCGGTTACGAAGAAACTCGCCGCCCTATTTGAAGAGATATGTTCTGGTCGGAATTCGCGATTCAAAAAATGGCTCTTTCCCATAAGATAGGGCCAAATGTCTTTCTATCATTCTGTGCAGATCACTCGGCGACTGAACAATCGGGCCCTGGGGCCAAAGGAGCGTTCTCCTATCGATATCTCTCTGCCAGTTCCTGGAACTTTGCACCCAATTCTTTTGCCCGCTCTTCGGTTTCTTCAAGCCTCATGACCTTACAGTCATAGCCCAGCACCTCCTTCATGATCGCAACAGCCTGGTCGGTAAAATAAGTGGTCCCGTCTCCATCGACGCGATCAATACCATCGTATCGCTGTGCCTCCTCGTTGATGCCAACGGCCGCTTCAAGGGAAAAATCTGCTGGGAGAACGACCTCTCCACCTTCACCGTTCACTCGGACAGGGTATCCTCCTGGCAGCCCTGAAGGACCTGGGGCGTGCATGAAGTCACCCGTATCATCGGCCATGGCCAAGATGATCCCTACCGCTGAAGAAGCCGTGAGGATCTGCCCGTCACGGCCGCCAGTCCGGCGGAATCGGGTCGGTAGATCCTGGAACACCTGCTTCATGTCCAGATCCTTTGTCACATCTCGGTCATCGACCACGGCCCTCAAATAACACGGTGCTCCTCCGGTAGTCCCGAAACGAGGCAAATAGTGACTCACATAGTGTTGCGCGACAAAAAAGACCGTCACATCTCTCATAGACCTACCCAGTCTGTAAGCAATCGAACTCCTGATAGCAGGGATTGTATTGGCAACATTGCCAATCCCGATTGTGGGTGCCAGGCCAACCCTGTCAAGGACGGGATGAACTCCGTCCGGGAAGGCTGCGTTGATCACTGGGATGTCCAAACCCGTCTCCTTCACCGCTTGCATGAGCTTATAGACTAGCGTAAGTTGCAAGGGGAGCCAGGGACCGAACCGCGCCTCGTCCAAACGCTCAAATACATCCTTCGGTAGTGTACTGATGACCCACCAGGATTGAAGGGTGACCGCACTGAAGATAATGTCTGGCTTAAATTTGCCTATTCTGTCAGCCGTCTCATCCAAGTTGTTGAGATCGATTTTCGTGAATTCCACCTCTGGATAGTGACCTAACTGCGATGCACCAAAGACGGCGATGTTTGTTTTTCGATATCCCCAATCTTCGTTGACATCGGCGGTCACGATCCGACGGCTCCCTGGAACTCGCACCAGTAGCTCCAGAACATGTCCTCCTAAATCACCCATCCCGATCATCATGATCGACGATTTTGCCATTTATCTCTCCTTTCCTCGTCTCTTTAGCGGTTTATTCTGACAGTAGATCCAACATGAAATCTCTGTAAGATCCTAAGAAATCACCCCAACTGCCTGCTGGCAGATGACATCCTGGGGGGAGAGCTTCTGAACGACGAAGGGCAACTTTTCCCAGAAACATCTCCATGAAACCGGAGAAATCAAATCGAATCCAGGAGTTTTTCGATATTCTCCAGCCGCGCCACTCTCTCATATCGCGCTAACTTTTCCTCGTGAGCCCGCATGAGTTCGGGTTTCGTCCGACCTTCCTTCAGATCACAGAGCTTGCCTGCTCCCCAGAGGATCCAGTGGAGTGAAACCAGAGGTTCTCTGACCCGCACCTTCTCGAAAAGAAGATCCGCTCTTTTCCCCGCAAGGCTGGCATAAGTTTCGAGGAACCTCTGTCTGTTCTCCGGCGTCAGGATATTCTGAGAAAACCAGAGCTGGGCAGGCTCAGAGAACAAACAAGCAATATCGTAGCTGCAATCGTCCACCCGAGGTTTTTCCCAGTCGATCAGCCGCAGTCCCTCGGGTGTCTTGATGAAATTGTCACAGACAACGTCCGTGTGATTGAGACTGTCTCCGTCGAATAGCTCTTCATAATCTCTCAGAAGTGCCTCGGCTCTGTTCAAAACCTCTCTTGCCAGGCCGATCGTTCCCTTCTCTGATGTCCCTTTTCGCTCATAGCCGATCAGGTCGTTACGGGCCAACTGATAAGTATGGATCAACGGGCGCCTCCAGGCTATGAAGGGCATATTCCCAGGCTTAAGAGAATGAAGCCTCGCCAACAACTCCGCCAAATCCGGAATCTCTCCCCTTTGGAGGGTCACGTGCGGGCCTTCCAGGTAATCCTCGATCAGGATTCCAAACTCGAAGTGATTTCTGGTGTTGTCAAAATGATAGGCTTTTGGAGCAACACGATGATTCTCCAAAAACTTCAGTACAATGAATTCATACTCGATCTGGTTGGGTAGCCCACTCTGTTGTTCAATATTGATACGAAAGATAAACTCCCTCTGGTTCACCTTTATGTGGAAATTCAGGTTGTAGGTGCCTGGTCTCATCCCCAGGATTTCGACCGAATCGATGCTCCGGAAATTGAGCACTCCAGGTGGCAGATCTCTCAGATATCGTTCAATTTTCTGTTCTGCAATGGACAACGGGCCTCCTTTTCCCTCCTTAAAGCAAGGCTCATTCACGATATCCACTCCTTTATTTCTTCCAAAACCTGGGAGAGATATCGATACCTGTTCCCCCACGATGGGCGCTACTTGACTTGCAACCCCTATTATGCTAACTCGACCGTATCCTGTATATATACCTTTGAGACAGTATGTCAATCGATTCAGGGATGAGAGAAACAGTTCAAAACACTGCCTCCCAACGAAATGGGTGGGTGTAACGCTCTGTTGATATACCACTGAAGGTACAACATGAAAGGAGGTTCGGCGTGAGGAAAATTCTCCTCTGTATGACCGCCATCGCCATGCTATGCCCATCCCCTTTCGATAAAGCAGTGGCCGCTGAAATAGAATTGAAAGCTGTCTCATCTCTACCAAAGAATCATCCTCTTGCCGTGATGACAGTGGAGTGGGTCAAACGGATCAACGAATACGCGTTGGGGGAATTGCGTGTCGAATACCTTGGAGGGCCGGAAGTCATTTCTCGCCAGAAGCAGTTTCAAGCGCTGAGAACGGGCACCGTCCAGGTGGCTTTCAGCGAGGCGACCGACTATGGATCGATTCTGCCCGAGACGGCCGCATTCACCCTATCCAGGCTCACCCCCTGGGAGGAGAGAAGGCCCGGAGGGTTTTACGATTTTATGGTGGAGCGCCACAAAAAGATCAATGCCGTATACCTGGGACGATGGCTGCACGGTCCGTATTACCTCTGGCTCAAAGATCCCGTGAAGACACCAAAAGATCTAAAGGGGCGGAAGATCCGGACGATGGCCCTTTATGAGCGTTTCATGAGAGCCCTTGAGACGATCCCTATGCCCGTAGCACTCATTGAAACTCAAGCAGCTTTGGAACGCAGTACCGTCGAAGGGACTGTCTGGACAATCATGGGTGTCAGACAACTCCGCTGGGCCGAGGTCTGCAAATCAGTCATTGATCATCCATTCTACGGTCAGAACCGCACCATCCTGATCAATCTTGATACCTGGAACAGCTTTCCCCAGTCTCTGCAGGAGAAGGTTCGGAACATCACAGCCTGGTTCGAGCCTTACATGGTTGGGTATTTTGATCGTGCGATTGCCACAGAGTGGGAGGAGATGAAAAAGATGGGAGTGGAAAAGATTCGCTTTTCCCCCTCAGACGCCAGGTCCTATGTCGATATAGCCTATGAAGTGGAATGGAAGGCACTCCAGGAAAAAGTCCCGGACCTCGCACCTTTATTGAGAAAATTGGCCGAGTATTAGCAAGGGATAATGCCGGCCAAATCGAATCTTACGGCATTTCGAATTTATGCCTTGGATGTCTCACCGTCAGAACGGGGCATGGGGCCTTCCGGATGACCTTGCTCGTCACACTTCCGAGAAGCGCGTATTTGAGAAAAGTCCTGCCGTGGGTTCCCATGACAATGAGGTCGGCGGACTTCTTGCGGGCTTCAGCGACAATCTCCTGAAAAGGCATGCCAGCCCCCACTTCTCGGACGACCTCGAGCTCGTCGCACTCCTTCTCCATGAACCGACCGATAGAATTCTCGGCTTCCGCTTTCACCTCTTTTTCCAGGAATTCTCTGTCTGGGCCTGTGGTCGCCGTCCAGGCCACATGAAGCACGTGGAGCTGTGCTTCGTATTCCTTGGCGAGTGCGCAGGCGTAGCGCGCAGCATAGGCAGAGGGTTCAGAGAAATCCGTCGGCATGAGAATGTTTTTCAACCCCACAACGCGCCTCGCTCCGATAGAGCACTCCACGAATCCATGTTCGGGTCGTCTCACGGTAAGAACTGGAATCGGCGCTGTCCGAACAATCCGTTCGGCAACACTACCAAAAAAGACGCGCTGCGGGCCGCTCAGCCCGTGGGTGCCGAGAACAATCAGCTCAGCCCCGTAGTCTTTTGCAGCCTCGATGATCTCATAGGCTGGTGTCCCCTCCACAATACGCGACTCAACCTCAATGTCCGCCAAATCTTCTAGTTTTATCAGGCCTTCTAAGTAGTTTTGCTTGTTAGCCTTCAGTTTCACCGTAAGATCCTGACCTCCCTCGATGGCTCGAAAAGGGGCCATCAAGTCAGATTCCAAGACATGGAGCAGAAGGACCCTTGCTTTATATCGCTCCGCAAGGGCACCTGCATAGCACAGGGCCTCTTTCGAAGATTCTGAAAAATCCGTTGGAACGAGTATTTTCTCTAATCTGATCATTTATTCGTTCCCCTCCCTCTAGCGATATCCTGAGCTTATAAGCTAGGTACTTTCTCTCGAAGACTGAAAAAGGTAGCTCTGAGCGCGAATCAAGATTTTTTCGCTCGCTATTCTCGGCGAGGCATAACGGCAACCCCACCCTCGGCGGGATTTGATCCGCCACAGGCGGAAAGTTTTGGATTTGCGGTGCAGCTGAGTCTTAGAATCGTCGAAAAAAGATTCTAAGCAGCGAGGGCGACTTTTCAGCCTCTTTCCAATAATTATCCCACGCCCAACAGCAAAAGACCATGTCGGCAGAAACTATCCCCGAATGGCAAGGGTTGCTTCCATATCGACCTCGAGAGTTTCCGGATGGATCACCACCCCGTAATCATCGCGTGCCTTCTCGACAGAAATGATTCCGTTTCTTACCTCCTCCCGAATCTTCTCGATCGGGCGTTTGTAAGGATCCCCATACCCGCCACCACCCCCTGCCTCTTGGTAGTAGATGGTTCCTGGGGGGACGTTTTCAACCAGATCCTTCGTGGTACACTGGTAGAGCTTACCCTCTGGATAGTGAAGCTCGATCTTGTTCAGTGTGCCTTGCTTCCCGCCATGAACTCCCAAAGGAGCCTCCACATCGCCTTCGCCGAAGGTCACCACTTTCGTATTCTCCCCGCCGATCTCAAAGACCGTCACCACACCGAGACCACCTCGCCACTGACCAGCCCCAGCAGAGTCCCTCCAGTACTCGTGCTGTCGGAGTAGATGGGGGGTTTGTTGCTCGAACATCTCATAGTCCTGGTCCAGGACACCTCCGGAAGCGTCGATCATACCGATATGATCATAGCCATCTGTACCCTGAATCGCCCCTGAACCGCCCTTGAGCCCCATGAACCCGATATCCACGTAAGGAGCGTTTTTCCTCGGGTCGTTTCCCGTGGTCAGGCTACAGAGGAGGGCATTCCACTCCGCGGTCACACGTGCAGGGATCACTGGGCTAAGGGCCCTCATGATCGCGTTGGCATTGATCGGGCATAAATGGTTCCCGTAGGTCGTCGCCGCTGGATAGGCAGCGTTGAGAATGGTCCCCTCCGGGATAACAATGTCCAAAGGACGAACCATTCCATCGTTATGAGGGATGTCAGGGTTAACCATCTGGAGGAAAGTGAGAAGCGTAGCCGAGGCACTCGACGTGTATGTCCCGTTCACAAATCCAGAAGTCTGTGGATCCGTATCCGTGTAATCGAACGTGACATGGTCGTCCTCCACGGTGATCTTAACCCGGATCGTGTATTTCGAGCCAGGGGTCCTTCCATCGTAGAAGCCCGTTGCCTCGCCGGCGTAAACCCCATTCGGAATGCTTCGGATCTCAGCCCGCATCATCTTCTCGGTCGAATCGAATAG
>JABAOH010039283.1_pt2 | contig 50653 bp, 54 predicted proteins | sample 7062181 | NCBI WGS metagenome assembly JABAOH01 (sample SAMN14538630, study PRJNA623070) | marine sediment metagenome | biome: marine biome [ENVO:00000428]; feature: marine pelagic biome [ENVO:01000023]; material: deep marine sediment [ENVO:00002113]; isolation source: pool of 5 deep marine... | reverse complement strand
AAGATTTGCACATAAGGATCCTTGTTTAATGTATTTCCCTGCATGTATTCAATGTTATTTCTTACGGTATCTATTGCGTATCTGTATAAAATTGGTTTCCAGCTTGACTCACAATTACTAAATTCATGTTTTAGTTCAACATATGATTTTTGATTTTGAAATTGTAATTGGTTGTAATTGTGATCAGTGACCAAGGATGTTTGTATGGATGGATCATAGTTGAATGTGTTTAAGCTTGTTTCAGGATCAGGGTTTGACCAAACATTGGTTATTTCATAAAGAACATTACCCGGATAGCTTTCCCAGTTTGATTCCAAATGAACATAGATAGAATACTTGTTAATGTCCTGGTCGTAAGGTGAATTGTATAACAAATGGCCAAATAACATATTTAGTAAAATTAAAGAGAAAGCCAATGCCGGGAAAATAGCATAAAAAATTGTACGCATTAAAACACCTTTTTTGAGTTTTCAAAAGGAGGTAAATATTTCATTACAAAAAATTGTATCTATTCTAGGTTAGGAAATATGCCAGAAAAATGAGCTTAATTAAATATTAGGATGATGGATTGAAACTATGGGAAAAATTAGAGTCAGATCCGGTAGGGGCACAGGAACTGTCGATGTTGAAGATGAAGGCAAAAAGTGGGCAGGAGATGCCTACAGAAAGAAACAGGCCGAAAAGAAAAAGGCTGCAGCAAACCGAATGGTTCACACTGGCAGAGGAACAGGTTCGAAGAGATATGGAGATATACCAGATCCAAAACCAAGGCCTTCCACAGAAGGTATGACTAGAGTTACTGGAAGAGGAACCAGTAGCAGAAAGAGTAAGAACAAGGGCGGATAATAAAATCCCCTTTTTTGATTTTTGAAAAAGTTTGTTGTAATTTTTGATTAAATTCTAATGTCTGGATTTTCTGTCTTTAGTTTTTCCCAGTCTGCTAGGAAGTTTTTAAGACCAATGTCTGTAAGTGGGTGTTTGAGCATTTTATCAAGTACTGCTGGAGGTAACGTTACAACATCTGCACCAATTTTTGCAGCCTCTACAACATGCATTGGGTGTCTGACACTAGCAACAAGAATTTGAGTTTTAAAATCATAGTTTGAAAAAATTGTTTTGATTTCTTTTATCAAACTCATTCCATCTTGTCCAATATCATCTAATCTTCCGATAAATGGACTAACATATTTTGCACCTGCCTTTGCAGCAAGAACTGCTTGATTTGGTGAAAATACCAATGTCACATTAACTGGAATTCCTTCTGCAGAAAGAGCTTTGCATGCCTTTAGTCCATCAGGAGTCATTGGGACTTTAACTACAACATTGTCACCATAATTTCGCAGAGTTCTTCCCTCCTCAACCATTCCTGAGTATTCAGTACTCAAAACTTCAAGGCTTACATCGCCTTTGATTATTTTTGTAATCTCTGCCATTCCATCTTTTGGGTTTCCTCCCTCTTTTGACATCAACGAAGGATTAGTTGTAATTCCATCCAGCAATCCCATGTCGTTAAATTTTCTAATAGATTCTAAATTGGCCGTATCAAGAAATATCTTCATAGTTTTTTACCTCTTATCTCCTTGACTTGTTTTACCATATTAAAAGATGTTATTCCGTGTTTTTCTAACAACAATGAAACTTCATCCTCACGAGCAGATTCTCCAAACATATCTTGGGCACCAATTCTATGTATTGGCACTGGATATCTTTCTGCAACAGACTCTGTAACTGCAGAACCCATTCCACCAAAAATATTGTGTTCCTCGGCAGTAACAATACATCCTGTCTCCCGTGCTGCTTTTTCTAAAAGGTCGCCATCAATGGGTTTCACAGAGAATATGTCAAGTACTCTACAAGAGATTCCTTCCTGTTGTAATGTTTCAGCAGCCTCTAGAGCCATCCTTACAGTAATACCACAAGCCGCTATAGTACAATCAGACCCATCTCTAAGTGTAATTCCTTTACCAGTTTGAAATTCAGTGTTTTCAGAATGGACTATTGGAGTTTTGGATCTGGCCATTCTCATGTAAAATGGTCCATATTCGTTTGCCATCAATCTAACAAGTTTTGAAACTGCAAAAGTATCGGCAGGAATAAACACTCGGAAATTGGGAATTGCTCTCATTATGGCAATGTCTTCAATTTGTTGATGAGACCCCCCATCAGGTCCAACAGAAAGACCTCCGTGAGAGGATACTAACTTTACATTAAGACCTTTTTTTCCTGGGGGAGAAGGATATGCAATTCCGTTTCTAATTTGGTCTACAGCTCTTCCAGGAAGAAAGATTGCATATGTGCTTGCAAAAGAAATTTTTCCAGATGCGGCCAATCCCGCTGAAACTGAAACTAAATTTCCCTCGGCAATTCCTACATTGAAAAATCTATTTGGAAATTCTTTTCCAAATCCTGATGTTTTTAGAGAATCAGTAGTATCTGCTCCTAAAACAACAACGTTAGGGTTTTCCTTTCCAATTTGTATAAGAGTTTTTGAGTACTCTGATCTCATGTCACTCATTTCAGGTGGATTCAAATCAAATTCTCCTCCTTTGCGATTTTTGTAATTTGATCTTTCTTTTCTCCCACTACATGCAAACCAATCCATTTGTTTACAAGATCAGGTCCTCCTAATTGATGAGCTTGCTCAATCAAAACTTTTCTTCGTGCTTTTAGAACTTGGTCTCTAAAATCTCGTATTGTTTGGCGGACATCAGATTGGCCAATAATTGCACTCCCGCCGACAAAGGCTCTTGCACCATCTTCAAAGCAGGAACCAATGTTTTCAAGATTGACTCCTCCGTCTGCTTCAATATATCCTCTAAAATTATGATTTTTTAGGATAGGGCCTAGTTGTTTCATTTTATCATGAGTCTCAGGGATATACTTTTGACCTGATTTTCCAGGCACAACTGACATAACAATTAGTTGGTCTAATGTGGGCAAGAATTTGTAGGACCATTCTGGGAGGTTGGTGTCGGGATTTATTGCTAAACCTACGCCCACTTGATTTTGTTTTAGTAGATCATGAATTTCGCCAAAACTAGATTCATCACACACTTCAGTGTGGACTGTAATAATGTCACTACCTGCTTCAACATAATTCCGTACATGTTTTACAGGTTCATCTATCATCAGATGAGAATCAAAAGGAATTACGGTTAATGGTCTTAATTCTTTAATTTTTGTGTGATCAAATGTTTTAGCTGGTACAAACTGGCCGTCCATAACATCAAGATGAATGTAATCTGCTCTTCCATTTACACATCTCTTTACTTCATTTTCCAAATTTGTCATATCCCCAGCAATGATTGATGGCGCAATCATAAATTGTGAGTCAAGTTCTAAATTAATGAGAGGTACCACGTCTTTATCAGGAGCTTTTCCATGCCAAGCAGGATTGTCTTCCATATGTTCTACAGATTTTCCTTTTATTGTTCTGGAAATGATAATTGTGGGAAGCCCTTTGGTTGCAAGTGCTTTAGAGATTGCCGAATCAATTTGTTCAATTCGGTGGCCATCTATTTCAATTACATTCCATCCAAAGGATCTCCATTTATCTCCGGTCTTCCATCGTGAAGCATCTTTCCACATTTCTGAAATATTATCTCCATTTAGTACTTCATCAAGTGGCATGACTTTTTCAGTGTAAGAATCTTGTTGAATGAAATTTCTATCTAAAAACACGGTAAGATTATCTAATTTGTATTTTGAAGCAGTCATTGAAGCTTCCCAGATTTGTCCTTCGTCTGATTCGCCATCACCAATAATGGTATAGACATGATGATCTTTATTGTCAATTTTTGCTGCAAGTGCAACTCCAATAGAATAAGAAAGTCCTGTACCAAGAGATCCTCCACAAAATTCAACTCCTGGACATTTCAAATCAGGATGTCCTTGTAATTTACTTCCAAATTTTCTCAGGGTTTCAAGTTCTGATTCTGGAAAATAACCTGCTACTGCCATATTGGAGAAAAGTCCAGGGGCAGCATGGCCCTTTGAGAGAACTAAACGATCCCGGTCTTCCCAAGTGGGGTTTTTAGGGTCAAATTTGAGATATTTGTAAAATATACAACCTAAAATCTCTGCCATTGAAAATGAGCCTCCTGGGTGGCCAGACCCAGCAATACTAGTTGATTTAATAACCAATTTTCTTGCTCGTAAAATATTCTTCTTTATGTGGTAATAATTTAGGCCCATGAATGAGTGGATTTTTTGGAAATTTAATAAAAATCTACTTCTGTTGTTAGAATGTTAAACGAAAAACTGTATAATTTCTTTTATTTTTTAAAAAATTTTGAAATTGGGTTTAAAGTAAAATAATTTTTACTATAGACAATAATACAAAATTTCACCAATAGGTACAATGACAATAGGATATTGTGTAAAATGTAGAGCTAAAAGAGAGATCTCGGGGGCTCAATCTACGGTGTTAAAAAATGGAGCATCGGCAATAGAGGGAACTTGTTCTGCTTGTGAAACTAAAATGTTCAGAATTGGAAAAATTGAGATAATTCAGCCAGTTTTGGAGCAGACTATTGGCGCACCTCAGCATGAAGAATCTTCTCGCTGGAACTTTTTGGACCAAGTACGAAAGATTTTTCCATAATCATTTTTTTGATATATTCAGGCAAAATTTTGAGCCTAAAAAAAGAGAATTTTGAGGGTAAAGTATTACTCTTTGTCAACATTCCTTCTGTAAAATTTTAATCTGATCGAAGATAACCTATAGTATGGACTTGAACGAAAGCATTCCCATAATGTTGTATGATGACAAATGTTACCTATGCACAAAATTTGCAAAAATAGTAAATTCCCTGGCTAAAGGAAAAATTACAATTATTGGACATTACTCTACTAAAGGGGAAGAGATTCGAAAGAAAATTTTAGACGAGTCAGCGTTAGACATGTTTTGGTTAATTGATGAAAAGTATGCCAATGGTGGAAGGACAGGAATTATTCCATTAATTCGGGCTATTCTAAGCTCAAAAAAGAAAAGATCAAACCACATAGATCTAGAAGTGGATTGTGAGCAAGAATGTAAAAATGTAAAATCTGTTTTTATTAGATCTGCAAGTATTCTTTCGTCTAGTAAGAAAATCAAATTAAAATAAATCTAAATAATACTTGCAAAATTACAGTTTTAAATGAAAATAAAAATTGAAAATTCCAATCCTGTCAGAAAAAAAACTGAGATGCTTTGTGGATTTGTTTTAGAATCTTCTGATAAAATATTGGGACTAAACAAAATTAATTCAAAAATTAAAGACTCTGTAAAACTTTCTTTGAAGGATAATAATGGAGAATTAGGAAAAATTACTGTCTTTCCTACAAACAACAAAGTTTCTGCAAAAAGAATACTACTAGCAGGAATAGGTAAAAAGGAGAAGATAACAAATGATACTTTTAGATTTGTGGCAGGAAAAATTGCCCAAAAGGCAAGTGAGTTAAAAATAAAGGAATTTTCAATAATTTCTCCTCCAAGTTTTGTTTCAGAGCCTGTTTTGGTCAATTCTCAGATAACTGAAGGATGTAAAATGTCTCTTTACAAATTTGAAAAATTCAAGGCAAAAAAAGAAGGTTCTACTCCAGATTTGTCAATACTAGTTTCAAAATCAAATAAAATTTCAAAAGCAATAAAATCATCAGAGATAATTTCAGATGGGGTTATTTTTACAAAAAGTATTGCTAATTTACCACCAAACGAATGTACTCCTACAACTTTGTCTGATTTTGCAAAAGACATTGCAAAAAAGAACAGAATGAAATGTACCGTTATTTCAAAGACCGAACTTAAAAAAAAGGGGTTTGGAGGAATTACTGCAGTTGGTCAAGGAAGTAAGAATGAACCAAAACTGATTATTTTGGAACACAATGGTGGGCCAAAGAGCGAAAAACCAATTGTTCTTGTTGGAAAAGCTGTGACTTTTGATACTGGTGGAATTTCATTAAAACCTGGGGAGAAGATGGACGAGATGAAATTTGATAAATGTGGAGGTTGCACTGTTTTGGGAATTATGAAATCCATTTCAGAATTAAAATTAAAGAAAAATGTAATCGGCATAGTTCCTTCAGTTGAAAACATGCCAGGTGGTGAATCTTACAGACCAGGAGACATTATCAAATTGTATAATGGAAAAACTGCCGAAATCTTAAACACTGATGCGGAGGGAAGATTGATTCTTGCAGATGCATTAGCATATGGTGAAAAACATTATTCTCCAAAGGCAATAATCGATTTTGCCACATTGACTGGCGCTTGTATTATTGCGTTAGGAACTAATGTTGCGGCAATAGTTTCCAATGATGACCAATTAAAACAGAAAATTATTCAGTCCTCTAATTTTACTACTGAAGAAGTTTGGGAATTGCCTCTAAATGATGACTATATGGACATGATAAAATCTGATGTTGCAGACATGAAAAATATTGGAATTGGAAGGGCTGCAGGAACAATTACTGCTGCAGCGTTTTTGAGAAATGCTATAGAAAATACACCATGGGTACATTTTGATATTGCAGGAGTAGCCTGGACCCAAATAGCAACAAAATCTAAACCCTATAACCCAAAAGGAGCCACAGGTTTTGGAGTTAGGCTAATTTTGGATTATCTTCAAAAAATCTAACTTGGATCTGTTATCAAATCTGAAAATTAATTTGTATATTATTATACAAAAATTGGTTTGATCAAAATCAAGGAGTAAAATTTGCTAGTGGTGAAAGGTAATGACAGTTGAAAATGCAATTATGCGATTAAATGATTTGATTATGGAAAGAGAGGAGTTATCAAAACTAATTTCAAAAGAAATGAATTATGAAATTTCTGATTCGGCAAAAACAAGTGTGATTGCCACAGTTGATTTTTTAAACGATGAAATAGCCACCCTTAAGGAAATTTTGAAAGAGTTAGACTAGTAGCCCCTGCTGTTTCTATCAGGTTTGTCAATGTTGGGATTTCTAAATCCATGTTTTTCCATCATATGATTCAAAAACCTAATTTCATCAGAAAATTGTTCTCCGCAAACACTACAATTGGGCATTTGATTAATTTTGAAGGTTTTATTATTAATACATTGATTAAATTAAAAATGCCAGCACTGTTGCTTCCCAAGAGCTCTCGCATCTTAGTAGCACAACAGCGACGTTAGGTTTGACTTCCAAGTTCGGAAAGGGATTGGGTCGCACCCTAACGCTATGGCCGGCTTGTGAGTTGATGACAAATTCTTATCTATTAACGTAACGCCGACCTTAAGAGGGGTTCAAAAGAGGTATAAAGCGAGAAGTTACCGAAATACCTCATGACACATAGAGTTGGGGTTCTAGACATGGAACTCTGCCAGCCCAAAAAATGTGGATTGGAGTGCATAAAGTACTGCCCAGTAAACAAGTCTGGTGCAGACTGTATAGTTTTGAATGATGAGACAAAAAAGGCACAAATTGATGAGAACATTTGCAATGGTTGTGGAATTTGTGTAAAGGTTTGCCCTTTTGATGCAATCACAATTGTGAATTTAGCTAGTGAGCTTGCAACTGATAAGATCCATCAGTATGGTCCTAATTCCTTTAGACTTTACCGATTACCAACTCCAAAAAAAGGAGAAGTTGTTGGTCTTTTAGGAAGAAATGGAATGGGAAAAAGTACTGTTGTAAACATTTTGTCAGGAAATCTTAAACCAAATTTGGGAAGATATGAAGAACCTCCTGAATGGGATGAAATTTTAAAGTATTACAGTGGAACTGAATTAAAATCTCATTTTGAGAAAATTAAAGATAAACAAATTCGTGCTTCAATTAAACCACAACAAATCCATCAATTAGCACAAGCCTTTGATGGAACAGGAAAAGAATTAATCGAAAAATACGACGAAAGAGGGGTTTCTCAACAATTAATCAAAGAATTAGGATTGGAAAACTCCATTGAACAGAATCTAAAGGAGCTTAGTGGTGGAGAATTACAGAGATTAGCTATTGCAACAGTAGCATCAAAAGATACAGACTTTTACTTTTTTGATGAACCATCATCTTACAATGATGTATTTCAAAGAACAAGTGTTGCAAGGGTGATACAAAATTTGGCAAAGTTAGGAAAAAGCGTGATGGTAGTGGAACATGATTTGACATTATTAGATTTTCTCAGTGATTTTATTGAAGTGCTTTATGGAGAACCAGCTGCATATGGAATTGTTTCCAATGTACTATCGACTAAAGTTGGAATCAATGTATTTTTGGATGGATATCTTCCCACAGAAAATGTTAGATTCAGAGACAAGAAATTTTCTTTTGATGTATCAACTTCTGCTACTGAGGAGTTTCAAGAAGGCAGTGAGGTAATTACATATCCAAAACTTGAGAAAAAATATCCATCTTTTTCAGTTTCAGTTGAGCCTGGAACAGTGCGTAAAGGTGAAGTTTTGGGAATTATGGGAGCAAACGCTCTAGGTAAGACAACCATGATGAAAATGATTGCAGGCGTAGAGAAGCCTGATTCTGGGGAAGTCGATAAAAAAGTAAAGATTGCCTACAAACCACAATACTTGCAAAATGATTATGATGTAGAAGTTGTTTCAGTTCTTGATAAAGCAAATGAATCCCCAATTGAGGGAAGTCTTGAAGAAGAACAAATTGTTGATCCTCTCAAAATAAAAAAACTATACAATAAATCAGTAAAGAATCTGTCTGGAGGAGAATTACAAAAGGTAGCTGTGGCATCTTGCCTTTTACAAAAAGTTGACCTTTATGCCTTAGATGAACCATCTGCATTTTTAGATGTTGAAGATAGAATAGCAGTTGCAAAATTCTTGCAAAAATTTGTAAGATCTTTTGGTAAATCAGCTATAGTAATAGATCATGACATTCAATTGATGGACCTTATTTCAGATACTATGGTAATCTTTGAAGGAGAGTCTGGATTAAGGGGGCATGCTACATCTCCAATGCCAAAATCCAAGGCGATGAATCAATTTCTAAGATCACTTGATATGACATTTAGAAGAGACGAAAAAAGTCTTAGACCAAGAGTAAACAAACTTGAAAGCAGATTAGACAAGGAACAAAAGGGTTCTGGTAATTTTTACTACAAGAATTGACACGAATGCTAAAAAAAGCATTGGAAAGTATTCTTTCTCCTCAAGAAATTGAAGAATTAATCTCAGCATTTGATCAGATTGGAGATATCATAATTGTTAGAATACCTGATTCTTTGTTGGACAGGAAAAAAATTATTGGAGAAACCTTGCTAAAGGAAGTCAAAATAGTCAAAAGCGTTTTTTATCAAGCATCGCCTGTTGAAGGGGATTTTCGTACCAGGAATCTCGAAATTTTAGCAGGTGAAGATAAAACTGAAACAGAATACCGTGAATTTGGGTGTAGATTCAAAGTAGATGTAGCCAACGCCTTTTTCTCACCTAGGTTATCTACTGAAAGAGAGAGGATTGCAAATCTAATCCAAGAAGGAGAGATAGTCGTTAACATGTTTGCAGGAGTAGGAATGTTTTCGATTATGGCTGCCAAACAGAAAAAATGTACTGTTTATAGTATTGACATTAATCCTATTGCTTCAAAATTATGTGAAAAAAATATAGCGTTGAATAAACTAACTGGAAAGGTAATTTCGATTAATGGTGAAGCTTCTGAAGTGGTAGAAAATCAATTGGTTGATGAAGCAGATAGAACACTAATGCTTCTTCCAGAAAGATCTGATGAGTTTTTGGATTCAGCAATTAAAGCTACAAAAAATGGTGGAATAATCCATTATTATTGTCATATGCACGCAGACAAAAAACAAGATGCTGGTAAATTATCTGAAGAACATTTCCTAGAAGTGTGTCCAATAAAATGTAAGATTCTTTCTTCAAAAATTGTTAGGCCAATTGGTCCTAGATATTACCAAACAGTTGTTGATGTAAAAATTTCAAAATAATTATTCATCAGAAGAGATTGTAGCCGAAGAGGGTTTTGTTGTGGCCATAGTATATCCAATCCAAGCAATTACTCCCAAAATCCCACCAGTAATCATTAGGATAGATAATTGTAAAACAATGGGACTCCATTCAGATAGCATCAAAAGATAGGCATACACGAAAAATGCTACAATACATAGAAGAAAAATTCCAATTCCTGTCCCTTTACGCTTGTCCATCGGCATAAAATTTTGTGGTGATATATTTATTGGTTTGAACTATTTTTCTAATTCAATTGCCATGAGAAACGCGTCTTCGCCATCTCGATAGTATGCATTAAGTTGTTGTTTTATTACAAAACCAAGTTTTTCGTATAATCTCACAGCCTCAGTATTACTGCATCTTACTTCAAGATAAAATTCATCACATTTTTTGAGTTTTACACCCTTGACAGATTCCTCAACAAGAGCCTTTCCAATTCCTTTTCCGCGAAATTCTTCAAGAACTGCTACTGAAACGACATGACCTTTTTTTACGAATCCTAATTTTTTAAAATTTGAAAATCCATACTCTGTTTTGCACATAATGTAGCCTACATGTCTTCCTTGAATTTCAGCTATCACAAAGGCCTCTGGTACTTCGGCAAGTAAACTCTCGTAAAAATAATCTGAATAATGTTCTGGAAGTGTTTTTAGATTGATTTCCATAACAGGTATGAGATCGCTAGGTTCAGCCCTTCTGATAATTGCGTCTCCTAATTGTCTTAGAATTACCTGCATGGTTTCTCTTGTTTGATATTGATATTTAATTTTATGATAGTTCTGTCTGATATTACAATTAATTTGAGCCTCAGGGCTTTGACACCAAAGCCATTTATCCGAAAAATATTGAGTATCTTTAATGAGTGATGCCAATCAAGAGGAAATAGTATCCATAGTAAATTCATTATTTGAGGTAGAGAAATTCACCAAAACATTGTATTCCTTAGAATTCAAAATTGCAGATTTGGATTTTAAATCCAAATTTGAAGAGCTTGCAAGGAGATTGGAGGATTTGGATTATGTATGTAAATTAGAGAAAATGGAAGATGGAAAATACATTATAATTCAGAAATTTGCAATTAAACAAAGAAAATGGCTTAATGCTTCATGGACTCCGAGAATTTTGTTTGCCGTTGTTGTATCTTTTGTTATGATTGATGGGTATTATCGAACAGATTTAGCTAATAGTATTGTAGAGTTGGGTGACCCATATGAAATGGCAGGAATCTATACTCTTTCCTTACTTGGAATTTTAGGGATTCATGAATCTGGCCATCTTATTGCTGCAAGAATGCATAGACTCAAGACAACATGGCCCTTTTTTATTCCAGGATTGCCAGTAATAGGAATTCCAACCTTTGGAGCATTTATTCAATCACGCGGTCTTACAATCAATCGAGAGATACTATTTGATGTTGCAATTGCAGGTCCAATAGCTGGACTGATAATTGCTATAATGGTTTCAATGTATGGAGCATATACTGCGCCAGTATTGGAAGAAAGCGTAGCACAGGGTCTCTTTGAAGAATCTCGTTTAATAGAGTGGGAGCTTGGTGAACCCATCTTGATGTCAGCTAGTTTAGCTATGTTTGGAAAAGGAGGAGAAGGTGGTGAAGTTTTGATGACGCCTTTGTTGTTTGCGGCTTGGGTTGGATTCTTGATAACTTTCTTGAATTTGCTACCGGCTTGGCAATTAGATGGAGGTCATTTAGCTAGAACTCTTTTGGGAGCAAAAATACACAGATATGCTACCTATGGAAGTATGGCAGTTTTAGTTCTGTTAGATTTCTGGTTAATGGCAATATTCATTTTGTTTTTGAGTATGCGAAATCCTAGTGCAAATCCTTTGGATGACATTTCTCCTTTAACACAAAAGAGAAAACTTGCTTATGCAGGTGTAGTAGTTTTAGCTTTCTTGTGTGCTCCATTACCAACGGGTTTGTTACCGTGGTAAAACTCTGGCACCATCTGAAACTACTGCAACCTTTTGTCTTGCTCCTTGTGTTTTTAGAATATAATCCATTGAATCTTTAATTCCAGATAAAGTGACAAGATTCAATTTCTTTGCGTAAAATTCTGGAAGTATGGATACCAAACCTATTTGGAAATTTTTTTGCACTTCTTTCAAGAAAAGCAAATCTTCCATTCCAGTGATGTATTGGGTGGGATTTTGGAGTTTTTCTAATGGGAATCTGTCTTCTGTGAATTGCTGTAAGGCATCAGAACCTAGTCCCCCTTTACATTCAGCAACTAGTATTGCCAACCCTCCATTTTGCATTGCATTTGTGCAATTCCAAATTGAGCCTAAAGATTTGCTTAAAGTGTCATTACTCGAATCTTTTCCAGTGCTAATTATCATTGATTTTTGTTTTCCAATATCCTGAATGGCAAATGATTCCAAGGTTTTAGAAATTTCTAGAGTTTTTGATGGATGGCCTATTGAAAAATCAACTATTCCTTTGGAATTTGCTACAACTTCAATTCCTTGAATTTCAAAATTATTAGAAAAATTCTTTGCTTCCTCAAGGCTTTCAGTTGGTTGCCCAGGAGAAGGAAGATTTCCCTTTCTTTTTGCATAAGCTGTAAGCATCGATTCTTGGCCAAATTTTCTTATCAACCTAGTTGCTATAGTTTCATATCCAAATAATCCATCAAACTCCATTTCAGCTAGAAATACCAAGTTAGGGTTAGAGAGTTCATTTTTCTCAAATTCATTGATTGAGCTACCCTCAGGCATTCCGGCTTTGATTTGATTCATAATTCGTTTTTCAGCTAAAACATTAGGAAATGGTAAGGATTTTTGCTCACAAATGGTAAACAAAGAAGAAATTATTTTTTGAATAGATTTTGAATTGTGTAAAACCATCAAATCCATGGATTTGGAAAGATCCATCGAGTTTAGTTTTTCATTAATTGCCGAGTCTTCTAGAATAGCTCCATCTGAATCAATTTTTTGCTGTAAATTTTCAGCTCTTATGTCTAAAACTACGTCCGTTATTCCATAATTCAACCAGATCTCAGGCATAATAATGAAGCAAATACAAACCAAAATAAATCCAGTTTAGCTAATTTTGGTATGGATTTTGTGAAAGAGTTTTCAACTTTTTTGTTTGAAAATAAGATTATACAATTTGGTGATTTTACCCTTGCCAGCGGTAAAAAAAGCTCTTACTATGTAGACCTTAGACTGGTTCCCAGTTATCCTCATGATTTTCGAAGAATGGTAAAACACCTTCAAAATGAAATCACTAATGATGTGGGTTTAGATAATTTTGATTCACTAGTCTCTGTTCCCACAGGTGGTTTAGTCATTGCTTCTGCACTTGCAATTGAGACAGTAAAACCACTAATCTATGTCAGGAGCAAACCAAAAGAGTATGGCACGTCAAAATCTGTGGAAGGCAAAGTTCAAGAGGGAATGAAAGTTGTAATGGTCGATGATGTTGCCACAACTGGAGGGTCAGTACTTAATGGAATTAAATCGCTAAAAGAATCTAACATCAATATTGAAGATGCATACGTCATTGTAAACCGGATGGAAGGAGCTGATGAGGCCCTAAAAGAACAAGGAGTAACATTGCATTCACTGCTCAATGTTTTAGAAATTACAAAGGCTCTTCATGAACAAAATCTCATTGGGGATGAAATCCTACAAAAAGTCCAGCAGCAAACAGCAATAGAATAACTAGTGGCAGCTCAGACAAATGCCTTCAAATCACCATTCAGAAATAACTCTGATTCTTCATTGCAGCCAGTGAGCTTTACCTCTAGTCATTTTAAAACTAATAGAATTTTAATGGGCCCAAAGGGCACTCTTTTCAGCAAATTTCACTAACGTCAAGTTAAAAATCTTTTTTGCAGTTTTTACATTTTACATTCATTGGCTTTCTATTCCAGTTCTGTTTATCTTTGAAAAAAGGAGGTTTAAACAATTTTCAAATTGCATGTTTAATTGTCTAAGACGGGAAGAATCAATAGACAAAGAGTTCCTATCAAACCAAGATTCTCCCAAATACAAGTCTCTATTCATCTCAACTTGAATCCAGGGATATGGATTGTTGCCGTAAGTTCTGGTAATATATCCTCCATGGAAAGGATCGTTTAAGGAAATCTTACTTTTTTCAATATCAAATGATTCGGATATGCATGAGGCAAGCAATTCAATCATTTGATTAGTTGATGTTTTTCCATCTTGATTTGACAAGCAAAATAATGGACGTTTCTTTTCCCTGCCATCAGGAGAGATATTGGGCGCAACAGGTGCCATTGAATGACAATCCAAACAAAGCTGCAAATCAAGCTCATGGATTTTCTTTTGGATAGACCTATGATATGGTTTGTAATACATTTCAATTAACACCTTTCTTAGAGATTCATCTGGTTCTCGACCTTTTTTGTAAATGGGTTTTTGATAACATGTTGAATTTTTTATCAATCCATCAGGATTTTGAGGTGGGAGATCCTTCAATGACCTGTTAAGATCGACAAATGCTCGAGCAATGTTGGTTTTAACTACACTTTCAACTTTTTCTCCCAAATCATAAATTTCAATTACAAAAGGATCAGAGTCATCAAACAAATCAGCATCAGTTATTGATAACAGATTATCAAGTTCTGGAGGCCTCTGTGTTCCTCCATGTGGTATAGATAATAACACTGGAAGTTTACTCAATTCAAACCTTCAGCTGTTCCATCTCTTCGGATCTCAGCAACTCCCTGAAAACCATCCCCCGTCTGGCGTTTTAGAACGGCGTGAATAGCTCCAAGATAAAAAGAAAATCTTTCTTTGATATCAATCTTGTAACCCATTTTCTTTAGATGTTTGATTATTTCTATACCTGAATCATCTGCCTCAAGACTAATTTTCCCATCAAGTGAACAATGAATCCTAGGTCTTGTCATAGCAATATCTATGGGATTGTCCCCATCAATTACCCTGGAAATAAAATGGCTTACTACTGAGAAGATTCTGGCACTACCCGGGCTACCAAGCACAATCCAAGGCTTATGGTTATAGAAGATAATCGAAGGAGAAACAGAAGTCCATGGAATTGAATTTGGTCTCAGATAAAATGGATGACTAGGATTTTCCAGTTCGTAGGCAGACATGTAGTTGTTATACAAAAATCCTAAACCGTCAGCTGCTGCTTTGGACCCATAAACAAGTTCAATTGATTGAGTGATTCCTACGGCATTTCCCTCACCATCCATGACTGAAAGATGTGTTGTATCTTCGATGTCAGAAGATTCCTTGAGGGGTAAATTAGGATCAATTGAATCTCTTATGGATTCAGAAAGAGATTTTGAAAAGCTTCGGCTAAGATGTGTTTTCTCATCAATCTGGTGATAAGTTTCAGGATTAAATTTTCTTTGAGTTCGGTAAAGTAAGGCTTTGCGAAAGGTTTCAGCTACAAAGTGATACGATTTTGATGTTCTTTTCCTTAGAAAAGATTTTTTCAAATTTCCTAACATCATTAATACAAGTAACATTGTATCTCCTGCGGTTGGAGGAGGCATTGTGTAAACCCTAATTCCTCGATATCTTCTACTAATGGGTTTTCTTTCAATTGGTTCAGGGATAAATGCTAAATCCTCATTTCGCAAAAACCCTTTGTTTATTCTCATGTCTTTGTCAATTAGTTTTGCAATCATTCCTTGGTAAAATGACACATGTCCATACTTTGAAAGATGTTGAAGCAAATCTGATAAATCTTCTTGTACAAATAAATCCCCAACATCATAAGGAACCTCTCCGTCTTTGAGAAAATATTTTGCCCCTGATCGTGATTTTACTTTAAAAAAATTTGAAAGATTTTCTTCTTGTAATCTGTTTTGGAGTTTGGTAATTCTGTATCCACGTTTTGCGATACGAATTGATGGTTTTACAATTGTTGACCAATCCAATCTTCCATATTTTTCATTAAGGTATCCAAGTGTGGCTATGGTGCTTGGAACAGTTGTTGCCTTGTATCCAATAAAACGATGAGAACGTTTTTCAAAAAATGAATTATGTGCCAGAGAAGGGGCTCTGCTAGAACCATCAACTGCTATTGTTTTGCCCTCAAAGTGAAGTATTGCCAGAGATTGACCACCTATTCCTGACGCTTGAGGCTCACAAACGCCCAGGGCTAAAGCAGTAGCACATGCTGCATCTACTGCATTTCCTCCTTTTTTGAGCATCTCCACTCCTGCCTTGGTGGCTTGTGGAAAAGCGCTTGATACCATTCCTTGTTTTGAAATAGAACACTTTTTGTCAGTGGTTGTTTTGAAGGAATTTTCCACTAATTCTATATTCATTTTTTAGCCTCTCTGGAAAGAGCTGAGCATTTGTTTATGGTAAGTGATAATAAAACTCCCCTATCAATAAGACTGTCACGGAAGATATGCTCATTAGCAGTTCGATGATCACTTCCAAGAGGCCCCATAGAACCAATCATAGGTATGTCTGCTAAAACATCACAAAGACTGGATGGTGCAAATCTATGTTCAGGTTTAATCTTTATCTCAGCTAGTTTAGCTAGTTTTTGAATTATTTCATAGAAGTTTTCAATTTTTTCTGTTTTGATAAAGGGCTGCCTTGTAACAGTTTTGGCTACGTGAATATCAAGATTTGAGTTTGTTTTCTTTTTTGCAATCTTTCTGATTTCAGCATCAAATTTTTTACCTTGTTCTATATTTACATATCTTGATTCTAAAGAAAGCTTGCCATAATCTGGAGCTTTTCCATAAGAAGTCTGTCCAGAAAAATCAGAGATTGTAATTCTGGCATCTGGAATTCCTTGTGAGATTTTCTTCCACAAAATTACCTTATGGCACATATCTGGGATAACTTCTTTGATAGTTTCATTTGGTCGTCTTACATGAACCATATCTATATGGTATTTGGTAATGCCAGAACAAGAGGTTGCGATGCTTCCTTCTTTTGTGCCCCATTTTAGGTCAATGACGTAATTAGAAATATTAGAAATATCGTGTACAAGTTTTTTGCTATATTTCCCACCTAAAGAGTCATCAGAAATTAATAAAATTCCACACTTTATTTTTTTAAGTTTTCTTGCAAATCTCAAAGCTTGAAGAGCAGAAATCATCAACAAAATTCCTCCTTTGCTTTCTGCGATTCCAGAACCATATAGCTTGTTTCCAACCTTGTAATAAGGTGTAAAATCACGATTTTCGTACCACGTATCGAGATGGCTTAGGAGTAACACTTCGTTGTTTTCTGAATCATGGTTTTTTAGATAAACTATATTTCCTACATCAAATTCGTGAAAATCTTGTGAGTGGAATCCTAAATTTTCTAAACGCTTAATGATTGTGTCTCCTAATCGATTTACATTATCGATGTTATGAACACTTGAGTTGACATTTACCAATTGCTCAAGCAACCGTTCATTGGATGTGAGATGACTTCTAAGGTGACTTCTAATAACAGATCTTAATGGTTGTGATTCTATTGTTTCTGGACTGGCCTCATGAGGATGAAGATGAGATTCTCCAAAATATCTTAAAGCAGAAACATCAAGAATTTTGTTAATTAGGGAATCAAAGGAATACCCTGCTGTTATTGCTGCATGAACATATGAACCTGTTAATCCAAGACTTGCCATAGAGTTAAGTTCCAAAATGTAGACGTTTCCTTTTTCATCCATACGCAAATCAACTCTTGCATAATCGTTTAGTCCAAGTTTTCTAAAAGATTGTAAACAAATTTTTTTAATTTCTGTTTCTTGTTCTTTTGTTAATTTGGCGGGACATATTTTATCAAGTGGTGTTTTCATTTTGTCTGACTTTGTTTGGATTTTATTGGGATCTCCTTTAAGATCAATTTCAACTATAGGGAAAACCTCTATGTTGGAGCCATTCCCAATTAGACCAACTGCAAATTCTCTTCCTGGGATAAACTGCTCTGCTAAAATATCTTGAGAGTATTTTTCTAATTGTTCTTGAACTGTTTTTTTTAAATCCTCCCAGTTATCCACAATTTTCATTCCCATCGATGTTGATTCCATAGACGGCTTTACGATAACTGGAAAAATAACATCATCAAATTTGTCTTCAGATGATGAAAAAACCCAAAAACCAGGAGTTGGTATGTGGTTTTTCTGTAGAACAATTTTGGTCATTACCTTGTCTTGAACAACAGAGTGGGCTTCAGGTCCTGAGCCTACATATGGCAACCCAAGCATTTCAAGCATTGCAGGGACATGAGTATACCTATTTTTTCCTTGAATTCCATATGCCATATTAAAGACCATCCCTGGCGTATCCCCTGAAACTACTTTTGGCATAAAATCCTTCATCTCGTCAATAAAGCCCATTCCTCCCTCGATAATTTTCACAGAATGTCCTGCTTTTTCAAGGGCTTTTGCAACTTTCTCTACTGTCTTAAGACTATAGTGTTCTTTTGTGGTTGTTCCAAAAATATTGATAACATCATTTTCATCAATTGTTTTTTTGTTATAGACAATTGCTACTTTCAACAATCCTATAGATGGAATGTACTAAAAAAACTCATTGCAAAAAATGATGAATCAAGAGCTACTCATTTGAGTAAAAACTGTTAACATTTTCTCTATAAGAGCAAGTTCAGATTTGAGAATTCAGCATGGTTCAAACCAAAGCTCAAAGAAGTGCTGCAGCCAAAAAAGCTGCGAGGACTCGTAAAAGAAATGCCAAGCTAAAAGAAGAGGCTGCAGCAAAAACTGCTGCTAAGAGAAAGAGAGCAGCAGCTGCCAAAAAACGAGCAGCATCCAGTGCTTCAAAAAAGTCAAGTGTTTCAAAACGCAGTGCTCCTAAACGAAAGACTGCAACTAAATCAAAAGGAAAGAAACGATAAATGATATTCAATCCTATTCTAGAATTCTCATGTAGTCATTATCTAGAAAATGAAGATTTCAGAGATTAATCCAATCTTTTTCTTCTTTTTTTGACCTGATTTTTTGAAAAGGTCTGTTTTGATGGATCTAATTAGATCAGTCAATTTGTTCACAAAGTTAATTTACTAGAATTACTCCCTGATTTTTTGTGATAGGTGTTTGTCAAAAATGCCATTGTTCTGGAATAGAGTTATTGAAAACTCCAGTTTTACTTAGTGAGATAGGAGTGGCTGACTTGCTACTATGTGAAAATTGTAGACACACTAAATGTTGAAAATGAGGCGAGAGATTGGGCAGTTGTCTGGCTTGTGGTAGGAAATTTTACGACGGTTCTGGAATTTATTGTTCTTATCAATGTGAATTTATTGCATCATGTACAAAAAGAAAGTTTTACAACAAAAAGGATTTGAGATAATGAGTGGATTTCTAGGAGACAAATCAAAGAAGACTGTACATCATCTAGCAAACATGAGACCTGAATGTGACATTTATCACATTGAGATGAAAGATCGTGAATATTTTACCCCTGATACTATAGAGAATGCAAAGTCAAAAGGATACAAATCCTGTGAATTATGTATTAGTTAAACTTGAATCTTCTTGGACCAAGATACCAAATTAGGATAAAAATTTAATCTTGGTTATACTTTTTGTGTGTAAAAATTAGATAATGATTAACTTTCACAACCGATTCCATCCTTATCTACATCAAATCTATGAGGATCAGGTTGTAGTACAGTGAAATTTTTCTGAGGAATATCTCCACAATCTAAATCAGGTGGAGGTTGAGGAATACAAAAGTCTGGATAAGATGGGTCACATTGACTTTGTGTAGATGTTGGTTCTGGTTCTGTGTAAGATTCACATCCATGTTTTTGTGCCCAATCGGTATATCTGAATTCACTTGAATCACAAAACTGCACAGATAGATGCCCCAACCCTATATCCAATAACTCTTTGTTTAGATTAATTTCGTTACAGTAAACTACTCCAACCAATCTGCCATAACTGCCCTTTGTTTGAGAGTCATCTTCATCAACTATAACTTGAGAACCAGCAGGACAAAGAGTTTGGATAAAGTCTCTTGATTCAACTCCCCCATATCCTCGAAGTTCTGGAGCAGATGCCAATGCAAACCTAACAGCTACATCATCAACCTGGATTGTATCTCCATCGACAATTTTGACTACAGTTCCAGAAATACATCTTGCATTGCCTAAACAATTTACATCAGAAATTTTTTCTTCAGTTTCAATCTCATTGACTGTTTGTTCAACGACAATTATTCCATTTTCAATTAACCATGTTAATCCATTTACAAAGTCTTTATCTGGAAGTATTCCTGATGCCCACCAGCCTGCGGTATCTTTAACCCACTGTGGCACAGATTGTTGATTAGATGTTTCTTTTGAGGTTGCTTCGATGGTAATTATTTTTTCATTTATCAGGTATTGTATTCCTTTTAGGAATTCACTATCGGGAAGTTGACCATCTGCCCACCATCCCGCATTATTTTTTATCCAATCTGGTATCAAATTCTCTTGTGCTAATGCAGTAAAACCAAAACTACCTCCGACAATAATTAAAGAAAAAATAACAATTTCTTTTTTCACAAGATCTTTTTTGTTAGTAATAACTTAAGGATATCTTAGATTTCAAAATCCATTTTTGGAAACTAGGTGGATTCAGGCTAGAATTTGTAAAGCTTTGACTAGTTTTATTTCAAAAAAAAGTACCGTGGGCCCGAAGGGCTTCGATCCCTTGGCTCACCGATTATGAGTCGGTTACTCTACCAAGCTGAGTTACGGGCCCCAAAATTTTGAAAATATCTTCAGTTTAAAATGTTAGGCTAGCAGTATGCTTCATAGCAACTGTCTAGTAGCAAGTTTTGAGCAGATATTGATTTGTCTGCAATCTGAATCAAATCTTCAGTGTTTGTTGTTGCTGTTTCAAGGATATTTCTCCAAGCAGCTGCGTGTCTAATGTCAGCCTCTGTGTGTAGTTTGAAATATTCAGTTGCATCTTCGTTTGTCATTCCATAAAATTCGGCCATACCATCAAGTTTTGTTTGGCTAATTTTTGGAATCTCTTTTTCAAATGCATACATGGCACATGAGCCACCTTCATAGGTATTCATTAAATCAGATAGTTCAGAGACTGCTTTTTTGGTCTTTCCTAGTCCCTCATAATTTGTTAATTCTTTCTCGGAGATTCCAAGTTGGCCTGCAAATTTAATCCAAGGTCCAATGTGGTCAGATTCTTCACGCTGATTTTCAATTAATTCTCCTTTCAGGTTTTCTGGTGCTTTTTCAATAATTGGACTCATGTATCCTGGAACTGCTTTTACTAGTTGAAAGTATTCTTTGGAATATCCAGCCAACATATCTACTGTTAGTTTTCCATCAGACCACATCTGGTAAAATGGGTGTTTAAGCAAGCTTCTCTCTTCAATCATTTCATCTATTCTTTTTATCAAATTCATACGACATATCCCTAATATCCCGTAAAAAAATCTTTGTGGTTTACAAAAGATTTTATGGATAAAATATGAAATTTGATTGGGTTCCAGTGGTGTAGACCGGTCAAGCATACTGCCCTTTCAAGGCAGTGATCCCGGGTTCAAAATCTTCCGATGAAAATCCCGGCTGGAGCACCAAGATTTATTTAGTAATTAGGAAGGTCTGAGTTTAGGCCGTCTTGGACAGGAAAAATTTAGAGATTAATCCTTTACTTGAAACCTATGGAAAGTATATCGATAAGATTGACAATTCTTTAGACAGAGAGTTAGATCTTTACTCTGAATCAGAATTCATTGGACCTCTCAAGTATTCCTTGGAAGGTGGAAAGCGAATCAGGCCAATAATTTTGGTACTAGCAGCAGAGAGTGTGGGCGAGGTTGATGATAATACTCTTGCAGCTGCATGTGCTGTTGAATTTCTACACATGGAGTCAATCATACATGACGATATCATTGACAATGAAACTTTGCGAAGACAAAAAGATCCATTTCACATCAAATATGGATACAATACAAGTGTATTAACTGGAGATTTTGTTTTAGGACTAATTCTTGGTATTTCTTCAAGACTTGATAATGCCAGAATCACAAAAGAATTGGCAAGCACTGCAATGCTAATGAGTGAAGGAGAAATGGTGGAAAGTAGGTTGGAAACAAGTGAAGATGTTACCTTTGATGACTATCTCAAGGTAATCGAATACAAAACTGCTGTGGCATTTCAGGCGGCATCTAGAATTGGAGCCATTATTGGGAAAGGAACGGAAGAAGAAATAGAGTCATTAACTGAATATGGTAAAAATATTGGAATCGCATATCAGATTAGAGACGATTTGTTTGATTGGAAAAATGAAGACAAATTGTTTAATTTACTAATCAAAAAAAGTTCTGATCCAAGAGTTGTCTTTGATAAGATGGAAGAACTTCTAAAAGAATATTCAGAAAAAGCAAGAAAAGGATTACGAAAAATTCCTGAAAGTAATGCAAAAAATAATCTTGATAACTTGATTAAATTTACAATGTTTAAGGCATAATACCTAAACTAACTATTGGAGTTGCAAATTCTACAAACTTGATTATTGGGTCTGGATAAACTCCAAATCCTACTAGGAATATAATTGAAAATACCATTACTGCAATAACTGATTTTGGTTCTGAAACTCTCTTTTCAGTCTCGCCTTCAAAGTACATTCGTCTCATAATCCAACCATAGTATGCTAGTGATAATGCACTATTCAAAACGCCGGCAATTGCTAACCAAGGAGCCCACCATAAAGCGGTTGAAGCATCAAGTGCCCCTCCAAATAACATCAATTTACTCCAGAATCCTGCTAGTGGTGGAACACCAGCAAGAGCAAGTAATGATATTACCAAGCCAAGAGATGTAATTGGCATTCTTCGTCCAAGTCCTTTTAGTTTGTCTAGATTAGTGACAGCAAGAGTTGTAACAATTCCAGCAACTGCGATAAATGCCATTCCTTTCATCACGGCATGATTCAAAATTTGGTACAATGAACCTTGTAATCCAAGATTACTGTGTGGAGCTACTGCCAATCCAATGAGAATGTAGCCAGCATGTGCTATACTTGAATATGCAAGCATTCTTGAAAGATTCTTTTGCATGATGGCTGCAACGTTTCCAACTGTCATTGTCATAATTGCCAAGATTCCTAATGCAAGTGTCCAATCAAGGTTGAGCACAACCATTCCCAAAACTACTATTCTTATTGTTGCTGCAAATCCAGCTTTCTTGGTTCCTGCTGCAAGTAATGTGGTGATTGTTGGTGGAGAGCCCTCATAGGTATCTGGTAGCCATTGATGGAAAGGAACCAAACCCATTTTGAAACCGAATCCTGCAATAAACATACCAATTGATAGTAAGGCAAGTGGAAGAAGTTCTGGATCTAGGTTTGCATATCCATGTATTACTTCGCCAATATTGGTAGAACCAGTAATTCCGTATGTTATAGAAATACCATAAACGATTATTGCAGAAGATAATGCTCCAAATAAGAAGTACTTTAGTGCTGCTTCATTTGATTGTGGGTTACGTTTGATAAATCCGACAAGAGCATAAGTTGGAATACTCATCAATTCCCATGCAACAAATAACATAATCAAGTCAGTCGAATAAGCAACTAGTACCATACCGATTGTCGAAAGTAAAATTAACGAATAGTAAATTGCAGGATAGTTTTGTTTTCTCATATAGTTGAAGGAACCAACTGTTGTGAAGATTGCTACAATTAACATTGCAATAGCAAAGAATCCACCAAATGCATCATCGACAATTACATCTTCGGAGAATAGTGCAGATGGTGCAACATTTTCGTTAATGAATTGATAACCGACGTATCCAATGGAGGCAATTAATGCGGCAAATGTGATTACCGCATAAAATGAGTTTGAGCCTTTTTCTTTTCTTATGACGTTAATTACTGGAAGAAGTACTCCTACTACACCTAGGATTGCAATTATTATCAATGGGGTAGCGCTTATTTCGATCATCTCATTTTTCCTCCTATATCAGTAAAATCAGAATTATGAATAGTAATCCTGCTCCAAATACGAATAGGTATGATTGTGTCACACCAGTCTGTGTTCCCTGTACTACTTTGGCACCCCATCCAGCAGCCTTTTGGAATCCATCATTCATTCCATAGTCAATTGCTGTCTTCTCAAAGTACCTGTAAACTGCTCTTGCAAGCCAAAGAGGGGCTACAACGAAGCACCAGTAGATTATTGCGTTTAGATACCATCTGTTTAGAATAACTTTGTGAATTGCATAAAAGAAAATGTTAGAGTTTACAAATTTAGTAGCATCAACCCAACGTCCAATATAGAAGATATACCCTAATCCAATTCCAATTGCAAAGGCAACTAACGATGAGCCTAAGGCAACAGGGTTGAGTCCCTGTAATGGAGCAGGTAAGATTGATTCTCCATTCTCATAATGTTCAGAGTGAATGCCAAATGAATGATCAAGATATTCATCGAATAAATGATGAATATTTTCTTCAGCAGATAGTCCGATTAATCCAATTCCAATTGTTAGAACTGCAAGAATTCCATATGGAACCCACATTGACAAAGTGGCTTCATGAACATGGTGTCCTTCTTCTTCCATCTTTTCGATATGTTTGCTCTTGTTTCCAAAGAAGACTAGTCCCATCATTCTTGTTGTGTAAAACGCAGTGATGATTGCAGTCAAAATAGCAATTCCATAAAGTGGTAATGCCCATTCACTTCCAGATTCATAAACAGCTGCAAAGATTGCATCTTTACTCCAGAATCCTGTTGTAATAAATGGAGCTCCCATTAATCCAAGACCTGCTGCCCACATGAAGGCATATGTCTTTTTCATATGTTTTCTAAGTCCACCCATATCTGACATGAATCTAGAACCTACAACATGCAAAAGCGAACCGGCCGCCATAAAGAGAGATGCTTTGAACATTGCGTGAGAAATCAAATGGAAGAATCCAGCGGTATAACCATCTACATATTGATGTGATAATCCTGCAACTCCAAGGGCCATCATCATGTAACCTATCTGAGAACCTGTAGAATATGCAAGGACTTTTTTAATTTCTTGATTTACCATGCCTTGAGTAGCAAGCAATAATGCCGTTATTGCGCCGACCCATGCAACTATTTCAAAGAATTGTTCTGCCATGATTCCGGCTGCAGCCAAAGCAAAAACGATTGGTCCGATTCTGGCAACAAGGAATACACCTGCTTTAACCATAGTTGCTGCGTGAATCAATGCAGAAACTGCCGTTGGACCTGTCATAGCCTCCAAGAGCCATTCATTTAGTGGGAATTGAGCAGATTTTCCTACAGCCCCACCGAAAATTAACACAAATGCAGGAACCAACAATCCTTGAGCACTCATGGCTTCGGCCCATCCCAAGTCGCCCATTAATTCTTTAAATCCAAAAGTACCTGCAAACAAAAAGATCAATAACATACCTGCTATCATCATAACATCTCCGACCTTTGTCATGATGAAAGCCTTCATACCAGCATGTGTAGGTGCATAATAATCTAGAAGACCTAAAACTGTTCTGCCTTCAGTACCAACATGATCTTTCTTTTTGTCTCTATACCAGAAACTGATAAGGGCATATGAAGCAAGACCAACACCTTCCCATCCAAAGAAGACTTGAAGTAAGTTGTCTGATAAAACAATAATTTGCATTGAACCAATAAAGAACATCATCCAGAACCAGAATCTAGTAATGTCTTTGTCTCCTTTCATGTATCCAGTACTGTAAATCATAATCAAGAAGGAAATCCAACCAACAACATTTGCCATAATTACAGATAGTGGATCTGCAAGAACTCCTCCCTTCAATCCAATAGCTTCAATCCAAGTAATTTGATGATGAATCTCACTTGCATCTAGAGTTACTGGTAAAAGTGATGCTGCCGATACAGCACTCATTAATGCAAATCCAACTGCAACGTATCCAGTGAATTTTTTAGATGCCTTTCCCACAGCTGGCATAATTAAAGCCGCAACAAATGGTAAAATCCAAACTAACCAAGCTGCTGCAGATGTTGCTTCAAATGGTAGACCCATAGTCTCTGTCGCCATAGTCTATACTCCTAACACTCCCTGCATGTATGGAATGATTGTTTGTAAGAAAATATCAGGATAAATTCCAACTACAACGGTAAAGCCTGCAAGAACCATCATTGGTGCGGTCATGTACCAACTACCTTCCTTCACATTCTCAAGATGCTCTGGGGTCTTACCAAAGAAGACTCTCTTTAACATCCAAAGCATATATGACATTGTTAGGGCAGTGGCCACCAATCCTAATCCAAATGTAACTGCTCTAACTGTGGAACCTTCTTCAATAGCAGTTTCCAGAGCACCGTAAAATAGAATCCATTCTCCCATGAATCCACTTGTTGGTGGAACGCCCATTATTGTTAAGGCACCAATAACAGCACAAACGGCAGTTATTGGCATTTTCCCTGCAAGACCACCTAATTTGGAAATGCTTCGTGTACCAACTTTAACAATAATAATTCCAGCCATCATGAAGAGAATGCCTTTTCCAAGAGCGTGAGTTACATACATCATCTCTGCACCAGCGAGGCCAAGAACAGACATGGAACCAATTCCAAATAGGATGTAACCCATTTGGCTGATACTAGAATATGCTAAGAGTCGTTTGATATCATCTTGCATTAGAGCCATTGCACCACCATAAATCATAGTGACAAGGCCCCAAATGTGGAACCAAATAGAGAGTTCAGCAAAAGTTGCCGGTAAAAATTCAACGATTAATCTGAAAATACCGTATGCACCAATACCGATCATAGCAGGTGACAAAAGGGCACTAATTGGAGTAGGTGCCGAACCGTGAACATAAGGTAGCCAAATATGGAAAATAAAGACTGCAAGTTTGACACCAAGACCAATTGCGATTGCTATTGCTGAAATCAAAACAATGTCTTGTGGGATTTCAGATTCTCGAATATCTGCAAAATCAAAGCTTCCAATTGTAAGACCAATCATTAAAAATCCCAATAACAAAACTACTGCTCCAGCATGTGTCCAGAACAAGAACATCAAACCAATCTTTCTTCTTGGGCCATCACCCCATATTGCTACTAAGAAGAAACCTGGAATCAACATAACCTCAAAGAAGATGTAAAATTCAATCAGGTTTGTTGCAAGAACTGTTCCAAGCATTCCCATTGCAAATACAAGGTAAAGGGCAAAGTAAAGTCCAGATTTGGCATTCACATAGTCAGTAAGTGATCTTGATTCTACAACAGTTGATTGTCCGCCAGCTGCTTGAAGTTCTTTTTGTTCTTCTTCAAATTGTTCATGGAATCTGTGAATCATGTATGGTTTTGAATAAAGAACAAGAATCAGACTTAGAACGTAAATCATGATTGCAAATGGAGATGCTAGACCATCCATCAAGAAACCAAATTCACCAAACAAGTCAGTCCATGGATAGTGTTCCTCTGTTGTTCCACCCATTGCAGCTTGAATTACCAAAACTGTTGTGTAAAGTAAAACTGCAAAAGTAAACCACATAGCAGCGTTTGGACCCATTTTTCTTCCAAGAATATAGGCCACAGGAGATAACAGTAGAGGAATGAAAACTGCCTGTAAGAGTGCGTATTCCATTATCCTTTCAGGCTCCTAAAGTCAGCAATATCGATATTATGATACATTCTATATGCAACAATAATCAAAGCAAGTCCTACAGCAACCTCTGCAGCAGCAATGGCTATTGAAAACAATGCCAATGTTTGACCTCCACTATGAGGTAAGAAACGGCCAAAGGCAACCATGTTAAGGTTAGCAGCATTGATTACAATTTCAACGGCAAATAACATTCGAATAAAATTTCGTTTTACAGCAAGGCCGTAAATCCCAATACCCAAAAGGGCAACAGATACTAGTACAAACTCACTTAACTCGTTGACCATTCTCCTCATCTACCCGTCTAGCTAAAACTAAGGCGCCTGTTACAGCTCCTGATAAAATCAGGGCCATCAAAATCAAAGCAGGCCAATAATATGTCAAAAAGTCAGTACCAATTTCTCTAAAGTCAACTGGTGGTTCATCAGTTGTGATTTCTTTAATTCCTGAATCTAATACAACTGCTCCCAACCCTACCATTAATACTAGCATTAATCCAATTCCTGCAAATTTTCGTCTCTTGTCTTCAATTTTTTTGAAAATAAGTTCTCTTTTTACCAACATGACTGTAAACAAAATTAAAACCGCTATTGAGCCGATATAGACTGCAACCTGAAACATTGCAACAAAAGGTGAATCCAAAAGTAAGAAAAAGCCTGCAACTCCACCCAAAGTCCCCATTAAGGCAATAGAACCATAAACTAATGATCTTAATTCAAGAGCAGCTATTGCACTGCCAATTGTAATTACACTTAGAGCAAGAAAAACAGCATCAGCCATGAGTCGCACCTCGTGAAGAAATTTGTATCTCAACATCTTGATCTAGACTTGGTTTTACTGCCAATTGAGCAGGAGTGTAGATTAATCCCTCTTTACTAAAAGAAGAAAGTTCGTAGTCGTTTGTCATGTACAATGCATAAAATGGACATGCATCAACACAAAGTCCACAAAAAACACATTTACCGTAATCAATCTGAGGCATGATAGATTTTTTATTTTGTTTCCATTCTTCTGGAACCTTTACCATTCCGATGGCTTCTGCAACTCCTTCACATGCAATTGAACATAGTTGGCATCCTGTACAATGATCATGGAATAGCATGTGTCGCCCCTTTAGACCTGCAATTCCTACTCCAGTGGATGGATCAAATTGATAACCATCTCCTACGAATTTTAATTTCTCTTCAGGATATCTTAGTGTAAATCGTTTTAGAGCAATGTGCTTAATTCCAGAATTTAATGCCTTGATAATTCCAGTAGCTGTTCCCATTAGAAAATACCTCCTGGTCCCAAGATTCCAGCATAAAGCAAGCCCAGTGCTATAAAGATGTTAACGAATGCTAGGCCGATTAATTTCTTCCAACCCAAGTCAAGTAACAAGTCAACTCTAATTCTTGGGAATACACCTCTTGGCAAAAGTATGAAGAAGATAACTCCAACAGTTTTTAGAACAAACCAAAGAGTTCCATTAATCATCTCTTGAGTTAGTATTGGAAGTCCTGGGAATTGCGCGGTTACTGGACCTAACTCAATTCCTTCAGTAATAATTTCCTCAGGGAATGGAGGCCAAAGCATTGGTCCGTTCCAACCTCCTAAGAATAACACAACAAAGAGTGCTGCAAATGCATACAATTTCAAATAAGTTCCTAATTGCACAAGACCATACATCATACCAGAAAATTCAGTCAACCATCCTGCAACGATCTCACTTTCTGCTTCAGGCAAGTCAAATGGGATTCTTTCAAGCTCAGCCAACATTGTAATGAAAAATACAATAGCTCCTACTGGAAGGAAAATTATCCATGGGAAGCTTGATTGACTTGCGGCAATCTCTGATAAATTCAAAGTTCCTGTAAGAATTACAACGCCAAGTAATGAAAGAATTAATGGAATTTCAAAGGATACCATTTGGTAAAGTGCTCTAATTCCTCCAATGAATGGGAATTTACTGTTTGCCGACCATGCAGAAAGAATTGTGATAACTGGGAAGAATCCAATTACAGCAAATACCGCTAATAATCCTACATCTATATCAGCAACAACCCAACCTGGTGCAACTGGAATCAATGCTACAAATGCTGCAGCTGTTGCTACAAACAAGACCGGTGCTGCCCAAAACAAAGGTTTGTCGGCTTTTGCAGGAATAATAATTTCTTTTGAAATTAATTTTAATCCATCTCCCATTAATTGTAAAATTCCTTCTACCTTTCCACAATAAAATGGCCCTACTCTTAGTTGAAGCTTGGCTAACATCTTTCTTTCAACAAAAATTGTTCCGGCTGCAATCAAAGCGGCAAAACCAAATCCAGGAAACGCGGCGATTCTGAACAAATCAGTTGTCATAAACGCCTTGATAATTGGTATTGATCTGGATGGGTCGGCCAACCAAGTCAATGCCAAAAATGGTGTGAGTAGCTCGCCATTAATTACTGGCATCTCTATGTAAAATAGAATAAATTGGATTGCTGGAAGACCAATTAAAGTTAGGATTAAGAGAATCCAAAATATATTATCAAGAATCGATTTGATAAATTCACTTAACTTGAATTTTGGTGCAATAATTGACATTTATCGATCCGCCTCCACTGGCCAGTAATTTAGACTCCAATAAATTGATGGCATGTTACCAAGTTTTTCTCCAATTAGAAGATGTGGCATTGCAATAAGATTTCTAAATGAAGGTACACTAAGCTTTACTCTGTAAGGTTCTGGTTTTTTGTCTGATACAATGTAACAACCAAGAGCACCTCTTCCAGATTCAATACGTTTGTAAACCGAACCAAGTTCTCCTTTTGGATTTGGTTTTAGTTTGACTCTTACAGAGCCGGACTTTGGCATTTTTTGTAATGCATCTCTGATAATCCTGCAACTTTCCATCATGTCAAGCCATGGAATTCTGGATCTTGCATAAGAATCTCCATCCTTCAATACAGGAGTTTCAAAATCTAATTCATCATAGACGTCATAGGGCTCTTTCTTTCTTACATCATAATCAATTCCACTTGCACGAAGAACAGAACCTGTTGTTCCAAGTCTAATCGCATTTTCTCTGGTAAGAACACCGGTATTTGCTGTCCTTGAAATTAGAATAGGGTTTTCATAAAAGACATCAGCATATTCTTTAATTCTTTTTTCAAAATAATTCACTTGTCTTAGACAAACATCTTCAAAGTTGGCAGGTAAGTCGTTTCTGATTCCTCCTGGAATAAAATAAGAGTGGGTTACTCTTGCCCCGGTCATTTTTTCCATAAGATCGATTAAGAGTTCACGGTCACCTGCAGGCCACATGAACATTGTAGAATGACCCAAAAAGATTCCATAAATGGCAAGCCAATATTGAATGTAAATACATCTGTTTAGTTCTGATGCAATAACTCGAATGTATTTAGCTCGTTCTGGAATTTCGAGTCCCAACAATTCTTCTGATGCTAAAACATAAGGATACAAAATATTACAAGAGTCATGTATAACAGGTCTTTCAAGATGTGGAACGTTTAGAGTATAGTTTCTATATTCTGCCATTTTTTCTTCACCGCGATGAACATATCCTGGGTCAGGATCACATGCAACAATTTGATCACCATCGATTTGGACAACAATTCTCATATGACCAGAACCGGGATGTTGTGGTCCTACATTGAGAGTCATAATTCTCTCATCGGCTTTTTGAATTGCTAATCCTGGTGGTAATGTCGGAGAACTCATTTTTATCTACCCTTAATCCTAAAGTCTTTTCTTAGAGGTGGCAAGTCTGCCCAATCTTCGGGCAAAAGTAATCTTCTGTTATCTGGATGACCTTCAAAGTAAACACCTAACATTTCAAAAACTTCTCTTTCATGAAATTCTACACTGTAAAATACATCTCTAAGACTCTTTAGTTTGGTTGCATCATTACCTGGAATTGGATCCTCTTCTCGTTGAGCCCTTGTTGCTAATTCAAGAACTTGTCTGGATAAAGTAGGATCTGTGTAGGAACTCAGATGGTATACGACTTCAATTTCTTTATCGGATGGATAATCGACTCCTGCAACTGACTCCACATGATCATAATTTAGAACATCTCTTGCAAACTCTGCCACATCATGAAGATCATCTTTTCCGACTTTAATTCCAATTCTATCTGGTTTTACATACGAGACTGTTGTCTTTTCCCCAAATTTTTCTGTGATTTTATCTGCTAGTCCCTTCTCAAAGGCAGGTAATTCAGGCTCCTCTTTTTTAGCAGCTGGCTTTGTAGCAGCGGGTTTGGGAGTTGGCTTTGCAGCAGCGGGTTTATCTTCAGAGGATTTTTGTTCCTCTGATTTTTTTTCAATTGGCTCTTTTTCTGGATCTGAACTCATTATACAAACTTCCTAGCCTTCATCCTCTTGATTTTTTCTTGCAACAACATACATCCTTGAATAAGAGTTTCAGGTCTAGGTGGACAACCTGGTACATACACATCTACTGGAAGTACACCATCAATTCCTGGAAGTACATTGTATGAATCAAAATACAATCCTCCTGTGATGGCACAAGCTCCCATTGCAATAACGTATTTTGGTTCTGGCATTTGATCATAAACTAAACGTAAACGTGGTGCCATTTTTCTGGTAATAGTTCCTTGAACTACAACAAGATCACATTGTCTAAGTGATCCAAAGGCTTCAATGATTCCAAATCGTTCGACGTCGTATCTTGGACTGGATGCTGCTCCAAATTCAACACTACAACAAGCTGTTTCAATGTGTACAGGCCATAGGGACCAAATTCTACCCCAATTGATTGCATAACCTAATGGTTTGTCAATGGCTTTTTCTAAAATATCACCAAGTTTTCCGACAAAGACATTGGCATTTTGTGGCGTAACTAGATCTTTGATCAAATTAGTCCCTCCCAATTGTAATTTTGATTTGTATAAATAACTACCAAATATTTCTCCTCCCTGATTGTTGTAAAGCAAACGCCATTGCTCCAAATATTATTGCCAAAAATCCGATGATTGGAAGAGTGGCTTCCTTGGGAAGATACAGGATTGTACTACCCCAAGCATAAAGGAAAATTGCAACTACATCAAATATTACAAACATCAAAATGTACGCATAATACTGCATCATAAAGTGAGTTCGTCCTTCACCTGACGGAACCTGTCCACACTCCATTGGCAGAAATTTTACTGGATTACTCCTTTTTCGAGGGTAAACCATTCTAGAGATCAGTAATGCGGGTGCCATTGCTGCAACAGCAAAGCCAAACATCAATACCACGGTACTATAACTGCCCGCTAATTCCCCGACCAATTTAGCTTTGAACCCAGGTTTTTGTATAAAAATCTATGCACATTTTTTTTGTCATATTTTTTGAAAAAATCAATTTTTTGTAAAGTACTTTATAGGATAACGACTAGGAGCGATCATGTCATTGAATGTTGGAGATGTAGCTCCTAACTTTGAACTTCCTGACACAGAATTAAAAATGAGGACTTTGGATGAATTCAAAGGGAAAAAAATAGTACTGTCTTTTTTTGTAGCAGCAAGTTCTCCAGTATGTGAAAATGAATTGTGTACATTTAGAGACTCTTGGCAAGAGTTGTCAAATCTTAATGCACAAGTAATAGCAGTAAGTAATGATGGACCATTTGCAAATAAAGCATTTGCAGAAAAACACAATTTCAATTTTCCATTGTTAGGAGATTACAACAGTAAAACCATCCGTGATTATGATATACTGATGAAAGACTTGTTGCATATCAAAGATTACAATGCAGCTAAGCGTTCTGTATTTGTAATTAATGAAGATGGTAAGATAGGTTACAAATGGGTATCAGAAGATCCGTTAAAGGAACCAAACTATGACGAAATTAAAGAATTCCTCAAATAAGGAATCTTAATTTTTTATTCTATTTCTGCAATCAAGTCGCCTTTAGCGACGGAACTTCCTTCTTTAATTTTGATTGACTTTATTGAACCAGATTTATGAGCTTTTACGGCGACTTGCATTTTCATGGATTCTAATGTACATACAACATCTCCGTTGTTAATAGAATCACCTTCGTTAACTGCGATTGAAACAACTTTGCCTGGAATTTGACTCTTCAATGCTAATTGAGCTGCGCCTTCACCACCACCTCCAGAGTTTTTGTAAACAATTTCATCAAGATTAGTGTGCATGTTTATTGTGATTGGAACATTGTCAATGACTAAATTCATTTCATTGGTATTATTTTCAAGATATTTTGCTTTGTGATATTTTTGGTTTAGTAAAAATTCAATTCCTTTTGCATCCATGTTTAAAATTTTGATTTGATGATCATTGTTGTTGATTTTAATTAAATATTCATTGTTTCCAAGATTTTCTGTTATTTCACCATCAAATGCGGTTTCAACATCTTGTACTTTATAGTCCATATTTCATCAATCCAGTTTATTCTTCCAATTGGAACTATTTGATGTTGAACTTTGAACTCGGCTTTTGAAGTATTCAGAATGCATGATTGCTGCGGCTAGCGCAGCCTCACTTTTGTCTTCTTTTTCTTTCTTCAAGTCTTCTTTTAATTTTTCAATCATATTGTACCGTTGTAAGAAATCAGTTGAAAGTTCTCCTTTTTTGTATTCTTCACTTTCCAAAATGGTTTTGTACAAAGGAATTGAAGTTTCTACTCCTTGAATGTAGAAATCATTTAAGGCATTTAACATTCGTGTTCTTGATTCTTCAAAGGTGTTACCCCATGTACATAATTTTGCCATCAAAGAGTCGTAAAATGGGGATACAGTACATCCAGGATAAAGGTAAGTATCACATCTTACACTTGGTCCTGATGGAATTGTAACATCAGGGACAGGTCCTGTTGATGGTGCAAAGTCCAAAAATGTATCTTCAGCATTTATTCTACATTCAATTGCATATCCATTCATTTTAAGATCAGATTGTTTGAATGGGAGTGGTTCACCATTTGCAATATCAATTTGTAATTTTACAAAATCTAATCCCGAAACCATTTCACTGATTGGATGTTCTACTTGAAGTCTTGCGTTAATTTCGATAAAGTAGAAATCGCCAGAATCTGCACGAAGAAATTCGGCAGTACCGAGATTTGTATAGTCCACTGCCTCGGCTGCTTTGACTACCAGTTCACCTATTCTTTCTCTGGTTTCTTGATCAACTACAGGAGAGGGAGTTTGTTCGATTAATTTTTGATTACGTCTCTGAATTGAGCACTCTCTTTCAAATAGGTGTACTGCATTGCCATGTTTGTCTCGACACATCTGATATTCAATATGACGGGTTTTTTGTAGGAATTTTTCTACAATTATTGCGGATTTTCCTACTGCAGCTATGGATTCACCTGTTACAGATTCAAAACCGGTTTTTAGTTCGTCATCAGTGTTAACTAATCGTATTCCTCTTCCACCACCTCCGTAAACGGATTTTAGTAATACAGGATAGCCAATATCATTTGCAATTTTTGTTGCCTCTTCTACATCTTTTACGAGTCCAGGACTTCCTGGAACTGTTGGAACTTCTGCTTTTAACATTGCAGCTTTACATTCCATTTTATCTCCACAAAGATTCATAGATTTTGCTGTTGGGCCAATGAAATTGATTTTATTTTTTTCACATAAATTTGCAAAATCATCATTTTCAGATAAGAAACCATATCCAGGATGAACTGCATCTGATCCAGAAGATAACATTACATCCAGAATTTTTTCTTGGTTAAGATAGGATTTTGCAGGAGCTGCTTCGCCAATATGGTAAGATTCATCTGCTTTTTTTACATGTAGTGAGTTGTAGTCTTCATCGGAATAAACTGCAACCGTTTTGATTCCAAGTGCCTTACAAGTTCTAATTACACGTAAAGCAATTTCTCCTCTGTTTGCAATAAGTACTTTCTCAATCATTTTAATCACAAATTGATATTTCCATGTTTTCTTGGAAGTTGTTTTTCTCGTTTGTTTGCAAGCATTTCAAGTGCTTTAATGATCATAGGTCGTGTCTCTGCGGGATCAATAACATTATCAACGGTACCGTGAGATGCTGCAACATACGGATTGTCAAATTTTTCGGCAAATTCATCTATTAGTTGTTTTTTATGAGCTTCAGGATCTTTGGCCTCTGCAATTTCTTTTCTACTCATAATTTTCACTGCAGCTTCAGCACCCAATACGGCACATCTGGCAGTTGGCCAAGCGTAATTGATATCGGTTCTTAGATTTTTGCTACCCATTGCAATGTATGCTCCTCCATAAGCCTTGCCAATAACTAAGGTAATTCTTGGAACTGTTGCTTCACAGTAAGCATAAAGCAATTTGCTTCCGTGCCTAATGATACCATTATGTTCTTGGTTGGAACCAGGCATGTATCCTGGAGTATCTACCAGAGTAACTATAGGGATGTTAAATGCATCACAAAACCTAATGAATCTTGCAGCTTTATTTGATGAGTCAATATCTAGTGCTCCTGCCAAATGCATTGGCTGATTGGCAACAATTCCAACCGCTGTTCCATTCATCCTAGCATATCCCACTACAATATTTGGTGCAAACAATTCATGAACTTCGAAAAATTCGTTGTTGTCTACAATTGAATTTATGATTTCTTTCATATCATATGGTTGAAGAGGATTATCAGGAATTATGTTAATGAGGTTATGATCAAGTCTGTTAGGATCATCATCTGTGGCTTGTTTTGGAGATTGTTCTGAATTATTTTGGGGAAGAAATGAGATTAATTTTTTAATGTAATCTATACATTCGTATTCATTTTGCGCTACAAAATGAGCAACACCACTTTTTGTTCCATGTGTCATTGCTCCACCTAAATCATCAAACGAAATATCTTCACCTAAAACAGTCTTTACAACATCTGGGCCGGTTACAAACATGGTACCAGCTTTTTCAACCATGATTACAAAGTCAGTCATTGCTGGGGAGTAAACAGAGCCACCTGCAGATGGACCAATACTTGCGGTGATTTGTGGTATAACACCTGATGCAAGTTGATTATGATAAAAGATGTCTGCAAATCCATCAAGACTCATAATCCCTTCTTGAATTCTTGCTCCACCTGAATCCATTATTCCAACAATTGGACAGCCAGTTCTTACTGCATGATCCATTAATTTTGTAATTTTTTTAGCTCCCATTTGGCTTAGCGTTCCACCAAGCACTGTAAAGTCATAAGCAAAGACAAAGATTTGTCTTCCATTAACTAATCCATAACCTCCAACAACTCCGTCAGTATAGAATTTCTTTTTCTGCATGTCATATTCATGGTAATGATGAGTAACCAAAGGATCGACTTCCGTGAAAGTTCCTTCGTCTAATAGGAGGTCAATTCTTTCTCGGGCAGTAAGTTTTCCTTTATCGTGTTGGGCCTTTATGCGATCTTGTCCTCCTCCTTGTGCGGATAATTTTTCCTTCTTAGAAAGATCTTCAATTTTTTCCGCGTGCATCTTGCTATCTAAGAAATACATCTACTTATTAATTTAGTTGAAAAAACCGCGGAGAATTTTTTTTTGAAACTTAATTATTTTTTGAAAATTTTACAAATTTTTTAAAAGATTTTCAAGCCACTTTACGAAATACATTTAACTAAAGTAAAGGCGAAATATCGTATATGGTTCAAGAGATGGAAGCAACAGTGATTTATACTCATTTGTTAAAAGAGGACCTTGTTATTATTAGGATTCTTCCTGACGAGGGAATGCCGGAATATAAGACAGGGCAATTTCTTACAATTGGAGTAAATGTTCCTGCAGAAAACTATAAGCTAGTTCGAAGAGCATACTCTATTGCATCTCATCCCGAAAACCGAGATTATTTTGAATTTGTTATTAGATGGGTAAGAAACCCTCTGCCCGGAAGGGTAACTACCATGTTGTTTTATGCAAGTGTAGGAGACAAAGTAAAGTTAGGATATCCAACGGGAAATGCTTTACAGATTAATGAAACTCTTCCAAACGGCGAGAAGGACATGAGAAGAATTGTTTGTGTCGGAGGAGGAACTGGACTTGCTCCTTTTATCGCATTTGCCAATCATCTTCATGATGTTGGAGATAAACGAGAGGTTATTGTCTTGCATGGAGCTAGTTATGTCGACGAGTTAAGTTATAGAAGACTATTGACGGATTTAGAAGATGAGAGTAAAAAAAGAGAAGGTGAATGGAATTTCAAATATAGAGCCGCCATAAGTAGACCAAAGGAATTTTTCAATAGATCATGGAGTGGGCACGTCGGAAGAGTAGAGTCATTTTTCAAAGAAGATAAAAGTGGAATGTCTCCTTTGGATGAATTAGTAGGAGAGAAATGTACTCCTGAAAATACTTACATCTACATTTGTGGCTATCAAGGAACTATTGATGGTGTTATTGAAAATACTACAGCACGTGGTTTTGTTACATCAGACAATAAACGTGAAGATGGAAGTTATGAGATAAGATACGAATCTTATGGATAAGATCTAAATCTCAAAAATGAACCATTTATTCAATTTTAGATAAAGCAAAAATTCTAGTATTTCTGGCGAAGAATAAATTGCATTAGTGCTTCTTTAGAATAGTCAATACCATGCTCTTCATCTGTGTGCTTGCCAAATTCCTCAATTACTGCCTCGATCTCGCCTTCACTAACGAAATCACATTCAAAACCATAATCTGAGCACCTCAGTCTTGCCATATTTTGGGTGTTAAGGTTGTACAATAAAAACTAAGATGTTTTTTTTAATAAAACATAGAGGATGAAAAATTTTCAACATAAATGGATGAAAAAGTGGGTTTTTTGGTAATAAGAAATCTACTCAGATTTTTCTTCGGTTTTTTTTGGGACCGATACAATACTTTGAGCTACAGACTTTGTTAATTCTTCAATAATCTTCTTCTTATTCTCATCTAAATCGCCTAGTTGTTCTAGGGCTTTTTCTAATTCTTGTTTTCTAATGGTGTCAACTGTTTCAAGAACTTCACCGACAATTGGCTCAGCATTTACTCTCTTCATGGTGGCCTCGATTACAGGGACTTCTTTTGCAATCAATTTTTCAACGTCAGGAACTTTATTCATGCGAATGGTTTCATTTTCTTCAACCAATTCAAGAATTTGATCTCTTGACATGAGTTTTACCTTAGGGATGATAGATACCTTATCAGCTACTGCTCTTGGATCTGAAACATCCAAAATTAAAATACCTGACTTTTTGTTTTCTACAACTCGTTTGATGTGTTCTGGTTGAATAAGGAAATAATCTGCAGTAGTGGCAACAAAAACAATATCAAATTTGTCAAATCCAGGGAAAACATCTTTCCATTCTATTGGAGTTCCTCCTAAAATTTTAGAAAATCCTGTTGCACGATCAATCGTTAGGCTTACAACGTCAAATGCGTAACCTTTTCTGTTAAGTGCTTTTGCAACTCTTGCAGCTGAAGTTCCAGTTCCTATCAACAAAATATGTTTCTTTTTATCAATGCCTGCATTTTCTTCTGCAATTTTTACGGCAATATCACCTAAGGAAGATACATTCTCTCCTATTCCTGTTGTTTCTCTTATTTGTGTTGCAACACGGATGCAAGTATCAAATAATTTATTCAAAACTGTTCCAGATGTTTTATTTTCTTTAGCTGTTGAAATTGCTGATTTTAATTGTGTTAGAATTTCATTCTTACCAATTACTACGGAATCCAAACCACAAGCTAGACTAAGCAGGTTATGATAGACTTGTTTATCAGAATATAATTCCAAAGTTTGATCAAAGTGATCAAGATCATATTGGTCTAGTTCTGTAAGTTCTATCCATTTTTCTTGAATTTGGTTTACAACTAAACCTTTACCCTCTGGTCGTCTTGCGTCAGGAGTATCACCTGTTTCCAAATTAATAACCAGAAAAATTTCTACTCTACTTGCAGTTTGAATTACTATACATTCTGAAACGTCAGAGATTGTTTTGAATTGTTCTGCTGCAGCTTGAACATCTTGGAATTGGAATTTTTCTAATTTATGAATTGGAATGTTCTTGTGTGTAAATTTAGCATTTATTATTTTGAAATTACCTTCAGCCAAGCAAAATCACCTTATTTCGCAAGTTTGTCCCTTCCACCTTTTGCTGTTCTAAAAACATTCATTCCTAAATTGTAATTTTCATAAAGATAATCGATTGTTTTAAGATCCTCTTCTGCTTGATGGATTTCTTGTTGGCTTGCACTAGGATCACTTTGCAACCTTGCCAGTTTTTCTTCAATTTCATCTCTAAAGTTAGCTACTCCACTTTCGTAATTCGAAGTTCCTTGAAATTCTGGGCTTAGCATAAGCTTGGGTTCAAATTTTGGTGTTTGATCTGTAGGAATTTCAACATTCCTTGAAATCTCATCCATTTCTTCTTGGGAAAGAATTGGTCTGGGTGGTGCAAGTTCATTTTTTCTTAGGAAAAATTCTGGCTCCCCCATCTCACGTCGAAAAATTTGTTCTTGAAATCGTTTATTTGTAAAATCATCACTTACTTTTGCAACAACAATTTCTTTTGCTGCTGCTTGATATTCTTCTTCTAATGCCTTTTCCGCAGCTTCCTTAGCAGCTTTTGATCTTGCAGCTGCAGCAGTTGCTTCTGCCTCGGCTACTGCAGCTAATTCAGATGCAGTCATGCCTTTTTTTGTTTTTTTAGGAGTTTTTTCTTTTGATTTTGAGGTCTTTGGTTTTTTTGTCTTAGATTCAGTTTTTTCGACTTTTGTCTCAGTTTCGGTGGTTTCAGCTATCTCTTCAGTTTTTTCAGTTGCCTCAGTAGTTTCTTCTTTTTTCTCCTCAGACATCAAAAAAAAGAATAATTGAGTAGAATTTTAAGGTTTTAGATGTTTTTTGGATCTATATTGAATCTTTAGGTAATTTGCTATTCATCTAGGACTTTAGATTTAACAAAGGAAGTTTCTTTTTGATGGATTTTTGATAGGAGTCATATGGATTTTTTTCCTCGCTACATTTTTTGCAGATACATAGCTGTGATACATGTTCAATGTCACAGTTTTCCTGGAATTCACAACTTTGACATCCTGCAGGTCCCCCACATACTGAGCATTTTAACTCTTTAACCTCCGCACATTTTTCGTGCTTAACTCCAAGACCTTTGGCCCATAATCCTATTTCATTAACTTCAATTTTTTCATTACATACAATACAGGTTCCAGGAAACTTCATTGGGATGCGACGCCAGCTCATTGTATTAACTCCATTTCTTTATCAATAATGTCTCCAAATGTTTCTTGTAAGTCAAGTTCTAACTTTTTATTTTTAATGCAGAATAGAACATAAGGTAATCCTATAGTTGCGAACGAACTTGTGGAAAGATGTAATTTTTGTGCCATTATTGAAGAAAGAGATTTTATTTTTTTTCCATCCCAACGAATTCTGTTTAACAATGGCCAGGACAAATTGTATTGTGAGTATCGAATTCTTTCATCTTTTTGATATAGCTCGATTAAAATTTCATTTAGATATCTAAGTAACCTCCAGTTTTGATTTTTCATAATTTTTCCATATAGTGTATCTGCTCTAGAAATTATTTCCAAATATCTTGCAAGAGTTTTAGCGTCAAGGCTACTTGTAAGAATACTTGAATAAAATGCATCAATTTTTTGTCGAGGTTCAATTTGTAAGGCATACAAAACACCTCTTGCTTCATCAATCGATTGAGCTTTGAAAAATGCATTTATTCCATCTTCGATATTTATGGTCTCAAAAGATTTCTCTGTTTGAGGATTAAATCCCGTTACCAACGATTGAACAAGGTTAATCATTGAACGAACATCACCCTTAGATTTGTCAATGACTTTGATCACAGAGCCAGGGCTAAGTTTTGCTGCTTCCTTTTTCAAAATATTTTCAAGGTAAATTCGTAGGAGTCTGGGGGGAATTGGTTTGAAAACAATTGTTTTGACAACTTTTTTGATGCTTTTCATTTTATCCGAAGTGTCGCTATTTGCTGCCAAAAGAATAGGTACTGTTGGTTCTTTCAAAATCTGGATTAATGCTTCTGCACCACCATAATCTCCTCTTCCATGAATACCATCAACCTCATCGACAAAAATCATAGGGGCTCCAAGAAGTGAAACGTTGCCTAAAACAGGTGAAAGAATTTCATTAATTCTTGATTTACTCCTAACATCACTTGCATTGAGTCCAATCAGATCATAACCAAATTGTTTTGCGCACAAATACGCAATGGTTGTTTTACCTATTCCAGGAGGACCAACCAACAAGAGTGGTTTTGTTCCTTTTTTCCATTTTGTGAACCATTCAACTATTGCAGATCTTGATTCTTCATTACCGACCATGTCAGAGATACTCTGAGGCCTATGTTTTTCAGACCACATCAATTTTTATCACCTAGGAAGTTTTGCTTCAAACTCAGACCATTTGTTTGCTTTTTGTAACTTGTTGTACCAATATTGGTTGTAATGTTCTACTGTCAAAAATAAAAATTCTAAAAATTCTTTGTGAGAAAAATTATCTGGTAACAATTCAATTGCTAATCTAGCTTCTGTTAGATACAAATTACTTTTTTCAAGCGTAATATCAAATCCTTTTCGAACATCTTGGGATAATAGTGAATAATACAAAGGCCATGAAGGGATTTTTACAAATCCATTTTTTATAGAATCCTCAATTTCATTTCCACAACCTACTCCCTCAGCTGCTTTGGCCATACCTAAATAGAAAATTTCTCCTAGAGGTCGTTCAGCTAAAGCCATGTTTTTTCCTGCAGTTCCCATTACTGATCTGTATTTTTTGTAAGACAAATGCATCTCTTCTTCCGTAATTTGAGTGGGTTTTGATTTTAGTTTCTCATCTAGATATTGTCCTATTCTTGCTTCTTTGAATCCCTCTTCAAATTCTTTGAGCACTGTTTCACCTCCTTTTGAAATCTTTTCTCTTGCTAATTTCAAGATGTAAGGATTCATCAATTTGTAGTCATCAAGATAGTCCAAATCTTCATCCTTGTCTACAATTCTATCCATGGGTTCACTCAGGTCAATGGCAAGAATATGCCCTTCAACCATATCTTGTTTCAGTTGTGAATCTTTATTTCCTAAATATTCAGCAGCTCCATCAAATAGCGCATTAAAAACAGGAAATGTCATCTTTACAAAATTAGAGTTTAGAATTCGGGCAACTCTATCACGAATAACTTCAATATCCTCAAGTTTTGATTTAATTTGATCAATCTCAGATGCCTGAAGAATAATTTCCGTCGAACCTACTTCATCAGCAAAAGCTTGTTGTGTTGAATTTGGAGAAGGGTCAGAGGTAATTGCTTGATGTAACCCTTGTGCAAATCTCTCAGCAAAGTTTGGAAATTCTTTTTCAGTATCTTCTTTGTATTTGTTGAAGAGTTTGTAACCTTTTGATTTAAACAAGGCTTGTTTCATAATTTGTTTTCCTGGTTTTGTACTCATCAAAGCTTCTTTGCTAATTACAGATTGATCTTTACCACTCACAACGGTCAGCTCCCATATTGTTATTTATGCTTTCAAGAAAAAAATTTCCTTCACTTAAATTACCAGAAACAAAATCAAGAGTATGGAAGTCATCGAAATACTCCAAGAAGTTTCAAAACGAATTTACCAAAATGTAAAACATTTGGCAGGAACTGAGGATGCTGCTGGAGACTTTGGTAGAGGAGCAGGAGGAGATATTTCACGTAACATTGACATTATAGCTGAAAACACCGTCTTAGATTACCTTAAGGAAATAAAATTTGATTGTGTGGTACTGGGAGAAGAATGTGGAAGAGTAGAATTGTCCCAAAATCCTAAAGGTTTTGTAATAATGGATGCTATAGATGGTTCTGCTAACTCTGTTAGGGGAGTACCATTCTTTTGCAGCTCTCTTGCTTTTGCTACTGAAAATAGGCTCAGTTCAATTACAGATGGAGTGATTACAGACTTGTCATCAGGCGAAATGTATCGGGCATCAAAAAACAAGGGTGCATTTTGGAATGACAACAAAATCCAAGTTCACGATAAAGATCCTATCTACAAAATTGTAGGGATAAACACTTCAGGTGCAACACCAGAGCTAATGCAAAAGCTTCATCCAATTTTTGAACAACATAATCATACAAGACATTTTGGTGCAAATGCGCTGGAAATGGCAATGTTTGCTAGAGGATTAATGGATATTTACATAGATTTGAGAAAAAAAATTAGAATTCAAGACATTGCAGCAGGTTATTTGATAGTCAAAGAGGCAGGTGGTTTACTGTTGGATGAGAATTTTGAGTCATTAGATGCAGATCTTAGTTATCAAACACGTGTTTCCTTTATTGCAGCTGCAAATCAGAAAATTCTTGACGATATATTTGCAGAAGTAAAATAATGGCGCCCTCGGCGGGATTTGAACACGCGTCTCAGCCGTGACAGGGCCGAATTCTAGACCGGGCTATACTACAAGGGCACAATTTTTTTTCAACAAAATCCTAGATTAAAAGTTTCTGTCAATGAAAAAAATTTTGTAAAAGACTAAATTATACACTCTTAGCAAAATTCTTTGTGGGTCTATGGCGCAGCCAGGTAGCGCACCGGACTTTTAATCCGGTTGNNTTTTTGAATATTTTTGAGAAATTCTAATTTCTGAGATAGGATAAAAAACTGTAGAAATGATTAATTTTTACGCACGATTTTCTTGATTTTGCAATATCATTTTATCAATTCCGAGATTTTTTCTTCTAATTCATTTAATGCATTAGAAATGTGATTCTCTTGGTTTGACAAAATAGTTCTTTGGTTATTTATTTGGTCGATTCTTTCTTTTATCATTCTTTTTTGTTCAGAATAACCTGAAGATCCTTGAGAGATTCTATCTTTAAGAGATGATGTAGTTGTTGTGGATTTTATTATGTCCAAAACAATTTTTGGATCAACTTTAGTACCTTCAACAGCTTTTTTTATTTCCTTTTTAGTTAATTGCTTCAAGGCTTTTTTGGAATTGTGGGCTTGTTGAACTAAGGAGCCGGCAATTTTATGAGTCGTTCTAAAAGGTATTTGTTTTAACACTAATTTTTCTGCAATGTCTAACGCAATAAGATAACTTGTTTCTGTGGCCTTTTTCATTTTTTTATCATTAACATTTAGTGTCAAAAGCATAGACTTTAGGATTAACAGAGCACTGATAGAAATTTTTGAAGTTGACCAAATAGATGATTTGATTTGTTGTAAATCCCTGCCGTATCCAGTAGATAATCCTTTGATTGTAGAAAGAATTGCAGTAAGATTACCAATAATTTCAGCAGTCTTACCCCTTGTCAATTCTAAAATGTCAGGATTCTTTTTTTGAGGCATCACACTTGATGGTGATGTAAATTCATCAGACAATTCAATAAATGAAAATTCAGATGTTGACCACAATACAAAATCTTCGGCAATTTTGCTTAAGTTGGTCATTAAAATGGCAACTGCTGCAACATATTCAGCTACAAAGTCACGAGTACTAGTAGCATCAATGGAATTTTCAACTAGTCCGCAAAATCCAAGAATTTGTGCAGTTGTTGCTCGGTTAATTGGAATGCTCGTCCCACCCACTGGACCTGCACCTAGAGGACTCTGATTTACTCGTGTATATGCATCCATTAGTCGTGAAAAATCCCTAGATAGAGCGTCTGCATGGGCCAATAGATAGTGAGAAAATAGCCCAGCTTGGGCTTGCTGTAAATGAGTGTATAGAGGCATGATAGTTTTTTGATGATTTTTTGCCAAAGAAACAAGAGCTTCGATAGTATCAAGTAAACAATTTGCCAAGATGTTAATGTCATTTCTAATTTTCATTCGAATATCTAAAACGACTTGATCATTCCGGGACCTAGCAGTGTGCATTTTTCCTCCACTTGCCATCCCGGCTTTTTTGATAACAAGAGCTTCGATTAATTCATGAATATCTTCTGCATTTGTGGAATAGTCTAGTTTTTCTTTTTTTAGAGATTCTAAAGCAGTCAAGATTTTTTTTGTATCATTTTTTGAGATAATTTCTTGCTCATTCAACATTATTACATGTGCTTGACTTCCAAGAATGTCAAATAGAGCAATTTCATCATCGTCTTTTATTGATGAGACATAATCCAAAGTAATATCGCTAAGATCCTTGCCAAGCCTAGAACGATACATCACCTAAGGTTCTTGAATGGTTATATATAGCATCGACGCTTTTGCCTCCATGAGCCAAGATATCAAACAACTTCGAGTAAAAATATTCGATGAACTTTCAAAGATTGTAGATCCAGAAATTAACACAACTATTACCGATTTAGAATTGATTGATGAAGTAGATATTCAAAATAGTAATGTTAGAGTTGATTTACATTTGACTAGTCCATTTTGTCCTGCGGTTTTTGGGTTTAAAATATGCCAAGATATTCATGATAATTTGTTAAAGGTTGATGGAATTGATGATGTTAAAGTGAATGTCTCAAATCACTTTATGGCTGAGCAAATCAACAATCAAGTAAACAATAGTCCTAATCCAAAAAAATTAGGTTAGCTTCTAAATCCTAATAGATATCCTCTTAGGAATTGAATTCCCATTGCAGGGTCAACACCTTTTGGACATACCTGGCTACAAGAACCGGCAAAATGACATCTCCAAATACCATGAGAGTCATCAATTATTTTTAGTCTGGAATCCTTTCCTTTATCTCGACTATCGGCAACATAACGATATGCTTGTGCTAAGGCTTGTGGTCCAATAAATGAAGAATCAGTTGCCATTGTAGGACATGCTGAATTACACAAACCACATTTGATGCAATTTGCAAACTGGATATATTGTTCTAGTTCTTCAGGGGATTGCATGAATTCTTTTTCATTGGAAGTTAATTCAGAATCATCACGGATAAGGTATGGTTTTATCTTGTGATGTGAGTCAAAGAGTCGTTCAAATCTTACTGCTAAATCACGTATAATTGGAAAGTTGTTCATTGGTTCTACGGTAACAACATTAGAATCTAATTCACTTATTTTTGTAAAGCATGCTAATCTTGGTTTTCCGTTTATTATCATTCCACAGGACCCACAACTTGCTTGTCTACAGGAATATCGAACTGCTACAGAATGATCAAAATGTTTTTTGACTTCTAAAATTGCTTCTAAAACAGTGGTCCATTTTTCGTATGGAATGTTAAACTCCATGAATTGTTTTTCGTTATCATGTGATGGATTAAATCTTGCAATGCGAAGTGTTATGGTGTGACTGGAAGAAATGGGTGTTGATGTTTGTTCTTGTGCTACGCTAGGTGTTTGTGCCATCTATGCCATCCCCATGTTTACCATTATTATAGTTCGTGAACCATATGCGATTAATCCAACCATTCCTGCTACACAACCATAAGATACTGCTTTTTCATATGCCCTTCCTTGTTTTAATTCAAGTAGAATAACACGTAATCCATTAAATCCATGAACAGACAATAGTATCAAAATTATTTCTAACATTCCTGCATAGGGTAAGAATTGATAATTGGCAATTACATTTGCATATTCTAATGACTCAGCAAATCCTTGAGTAACTCTCATCAATACATGAACTGCAACAAGTGCAACTGCAGCTAAGGCAGTTCCATAGTGAATTTTCATTATTACACTTTCTCTCATTTTATTCCGCTCCATACATAACTGCCAGACCATACATCATGGCTATAGCTGCCAAAACTATTGCAGAGTAAATTCCAATTTTGTGGCGTGCGTTTTGGGATGCGGGTAAATATGGATAATCAGGTCTTGCTGGTTTTCCAACACCTACTCCTCCATGACCAAGCATCACACGAATTCCATTTACTGTATGAAATACACACATTCCAATTACAATTGCTAAAACAGCATGTCCTTCGTTTGTTTGTGTTAATGCTAAGAATTCATCCCATCCAACTTCCCCTTTCAAAATTGAACTAGTCTCATAAATATGACCTATGAAATATGCAAGAAGTCCTAATCCACTTAATCTCATTAAGATGTATGCAACGCGTTCAATTCCATAACGACCTGGATTGACCATACCGCCAACGCCTGCTTTGTTTTCATCTTTTTTGTCCAACTAGTATTTCCTCTCCACGGGTTGATATTTGGTTATTGTTACTGGATGTGTTTTCATGATTGGTTCGTTTGGATCATAATATGCAAGTGTGTGATGTAAAAAGTTTGCATCATCACGTTTAGGATAATCTGTTCTGGCATGAGAGCCTCTTGATTCTTTTCTATTAATGGCCCCTACAAGCACTATTTCTGCAACTCTAAACATTGAATCTAGTTCCATAACATTACTAAAATTGGTATTGTATTCTTTTGCCTTATCATCAACATGTTTCCATGTCTGTTCTTTGAGTTGACGAACTCTTTTTAGTCCTTCAACAAGATCTTTTTCATTTCTGAACACATATGCCTTTTCAGTTAAGATGTCAGTTAGTTCTTGTTTAATTTCATAGGGATTTGCATCGCCATTTCCTCTGAAAATTCCATCATAGATTCTCTTTTCTTCAAGTGAAACCAAATGATGCGGCCATTGGTTTGAATTTGTGTGCTTTTCGATATAATCAACTGCAAGACTTCCTGTGATTTTACCCCAAACTATACATTCTGAGGTTGAGTTTGCACCTAGTCTATTTGCGCCATGCACGCTGTTGCATGCAGCCTCACCTGCTGCCCATACGCCTTGTAATTCGGTTGCACCATCGATGTTGGTGTGAATTCCACCCATCATATAGTGACAGACTGGCCTAATATCCAAAATTTCCTTTGCAGGATCAATTCCTGAGAATTTGATTGAGATTTCTCTAATACCGCCTAATTTTTCCTTAATTTTTTCATCTCCTATATGTCGTAAATCAAGTTTCATACAATCTACACCAGTCTCATGTTTGAATCCATTTCCTTCATTGATTTCTGTGATGATTGCTCTTGATACAATATCACGAGGTGCTAATTCCATTTTGCTTGCCGCATATTTTTTCATGAATCGCTCGCCTTTGTTGTTAAGAAGATATCCTCCTTCACCTCTTGCGCCTTCTGTAATCAAAATTCCAGATGGTAAAATTCCAGTTGGATGAAATTGTACAAATTCCATATCTTTGAGAGCCATTCCGGCTCGGTATGCCATATCTAATCCATCAGGTGTTGAAGACAAGGCATATGTTGAAAAACTATAGAGTCTACCTGCACCACCAGTAGCAATTATCAAAGCCTTACCTTTGATTTGATAAAAGTTTCCTGATGACATTTCAATAGCAGTAATTCCCATAAACTGTTTACCATCATGAACAATTGAGGTTGCAAACCATTCGTTAAGATATTCAATATTTTCAAATTTTTGACATGTATCATAAAGCGTCTGCATTTCAAAGAAACCAACTTTATCTGATGCATAAGTTGCTCTTGGGAAACTATAACCACCAAAGTTTCTTTGATCTATTCTTCCATCGTTTCGTCTAGACCAAGGCATTCCCCAATGTTCTAATTGACGTACTTGTGTTGGCATTTCTTCACATAGAACTTTGGCAACATCTTGGTCAGCAAGAAAATCACTTCCTTTTACAGTATCATAAATATGAGATTCTATGGTGTCACCTTCATCCTCAAAAAGGACAGCTGCAGTTCCTCCCTCAGCAGATACAGAGTGAGAACGCATTACTTGAACTTTGGAAACAATTCCGATTTTGATTTTAGAGTTTTTTCTGGCCGCCTCTATTGCTGCTCTAAGGCCCGCTAATCCGGATCCACAAATAATTAGATCAAATTCGATTGTCTCAACCATTTAGAGTGATTACTTTGGAGGCGGGTTAAATATGTAATAATAAGGCTGGGACGAACCATTAATATATATCGCTAGTGATATCACTAGTGATGATTTCAGAATGGTTTCAAAGAGTAGGAAGTTCTGTCCCAAGAGGATTTTCTAGGTATTTTATTTTGGAATTGTTAAAGGAAAAAAATCGAACTGGGAAAGAGATTATTGATTATGCCATTGAGCAGAGCAACGGAATTTGGAAGCCATCGCCGGGATTGATCTATCCACTATTAGGAAGATTACTTGATGAAGGATTAATTGAAGAAACCAAAGATGGAAAATATCAATTAACCAAAAAAGGTGCAGATACTGCAGCTGATGTTGATAAAATTAATGATATTGTAAAAACACAATTGGATGTTTTATTTAGATTGGGAAATGTAGGACGGTTTGTTGCAATGGATTTGCTTGAAAAAATCTTCAGTATGGGATCGATTCTAAGTTCAAATATTTCAAATATGACTGACGAAGAAACTGGAAAATACAAAGATTTTCTAGAAAAAGAGCTTCAAAAATTAAAAGAACAAGAAACAAAAAAGAAACCAAGACGTATTAAAATAGAATAATCGAATACCTGTCTGAAAATTATCAATGAATGAGTAAATATGCATTTTTTATTCCGTAAAATTTAGTATTTCAAAAATAATTTGCATATGTTATCTTCTGCTTGATTTATTGTTTTTGAAATTTTTTAATAAATTAGTTTTTTAAAATAAATTACCTAGGTTATTATTTATAAAATTTCAATTATCTATTTTAAAATTTAGGTCACAAAAACCACAAACCAAAAAACTATCTATTTTAGTTAAAGGAATGGTTAAACCTACTTTCTCACAATTAGGACATTTTGTAAATCCTTTCAATTTCTTTATTTCTAAATTTGGTTCAGTTTCTGATTGTCTTATCATTTATTTTCTAAAATTTTTGTTTTTTTATTTATACACAACTGAATCTTCCCGTAGATGGGGGGGAAATTTTTAAAAAAAGTATTTCCAACTTAACAACCATTATAATTTTAGAAAATTAGTAAAATGATTGAATTTAAAATTGATTAATTAAATGATTACAAGCAATGTTGAGTAGGAGATAAAAAAATTATTCAGATTTAGTATTTCAGAATAAGATGGATTGAAAATCGTTTAAAATTCTCATATATTGCTGAATTAATTCCACAAAGTCTAAATCATAAATAATTGATTATCAACCAATTCGTATGGTTAATCTCAAAAGTATGTTAAAATCAAAAAAACCAATTGTAATTCCTGGTGTTTATGATGCAATTGGTGCAAAAATTGCAGAAAAAGTTGGATTTGAGGCGATGTTTCAAACGGGATACGGAACTTCAGCAACCTTGTTTGGAATGCCAGATTA
>JABAOH010147075.1_pt1 | contig 50736 bp, 52 predicted proteins | sample 7062181 | NCBI WGS metagenome assembly JABAOH01 (sample SAMN14538630, study PRJNA623070) | marine sediment metagenome | biome: marine biome [ENVO:00000428]; feature: marine pelagic biome [ENVO:01000023]; material: deep marine sediment [ENVO:00002113]; isolation source: pool of 5 deep marine... | reverse complement strand
GACGACCCCGATGGCCGACGAGATCCTCCAGGAGCGCGGCATAAAGGTCTTGCCGGACATACTCGCCAACGCCGGCGGTGTCGTCGTCTCCTACCTGGAATGGATCCAGAATCTGCAGAACGAGCAGTGGGAAGAAGACCAGGTGGATGTCATTCTGCGCAAGAAGATGAACCGCGCTACCGAAGCCGTCATCACGGAGCAAGCCACACTGCACGAGGACCTCGATGAATTCCGGCAGCGGTGGAACGAGCAGGTGCCGGACGCCGCGCCCCTGCCCGCGCCAAGCCTGCGCACGGCGGCGACGGCAGTCGCCGTGGGTCGTGCCCGGGCGACCGCCGAGGAACGCGGGGTGTGGCCCTAGACCGAGCCGCCATCGCTGCGGCCTGCAGGTTCGCCGCCGACGAACTCTCGGCACGCGCCGATGCCTCCCGGAGCCGCGGAATGGGTCGCTACCTGAAGACCGAGATGCCCATCTACGGCGTCTCCAAACCGGAACGGATTCCAATCCTCCGCGAGCTCGCCGGCCGTTGGATCCCGGCCACCCGCGCCGAGTACACCGACCTGGTGCTGGCGCTGTGGCAGCGCCCCCATCGCGAGGAGAAGTACCTGGCGATCGGAGTGGCCCGAGCCCACGACCGCTTCGTCACGAAGTCGTCGGTCCCGCTGTATCGCCGCCTGATCACCGAGGGCGCCTGGTGGGACCTCGTTGACGAGGTGGCCACCAAACTGAGCGGCCGCGTATTGTTGCGTCAGCGCCCCGCGATGACCCCGACGATCCTCGCCTGGCTCGAGCACCGCAGCCTCTGGATCCGCCGGGCCGCGCTGCTCGCACAGATAGGGCACAAGGAAGCCACCGATGAGGATCTCCTTTTCAGTTCCTGCCTGGCGCGGGCACACGAGAAGGACTTCTTCATGCGCAAGGCGATCGGTTGGGCATTGCGCGACTATGCGTGGACCGCTCCCGATGCCGTAACCGATTTCGTCGCTACCCACACCGCGGAGTTGTCCGGACTCAGCAAACGGGAAGCGACGAAGAACCTCTGATCTCAGAAGAGACCGACGACCTCGCCGTCGTCGTCGATGTCCACCTGCATAAAGGCCGGAGTCGCGCCGAGGCCCGGCATCGTCCGCATCGTCCCCAGAATCGGGTAGATGAACCCGGCACCGACCGAGGCACGCACCTCCCGCACCGGCAGGGTGTAGCCGCGGGGAGCTCCCTTGAGCTTCGGATCATGGCTGATGGACAGGTGCGTCTTGGCCATGCATATCGGCAGGTAGCCGAAGCCCGCCCTCTCGAATTCCGCTATCTGCCTCTCCGCAGTGGCGGAGTACTCCACATCGCCGGCGCCGTACACCTGAGTGGCGATGGTTTCGATCTTGTCCTTGATCGAACGCTCCAGGGGGTACAGGAACTCGAAGCTGGACGGTTCGTCGCATGCGACGACAACCGCTTCTGCGAGGGCTGCGGCGCCGGCTCCGCCGTCGGCCCAATTGGTCGTGCTCACCGCTCGGGATGCGCCCGAGGCCAACGCCTGCTCGACAACCAGCCGTACCTCGGCGTCGGTGTCGCTGCCGAAGCGGTTCACCGCGACCACGACCGGGACACCGAAGCGCCGGGCGTTCTCGATGTGTGCAGTCAGATTGCCGAGGCCGGCGCGCAACAGGGGAAGGTTCTCCTCGGTGTACGCCTTGTCGAGCGGTCTACCGGCGATCACACGGGGGCCGCCGCCATGGGTCTTGAGCGCCCTGATGGTCGCCACCAGGACTACGCAATCGGGCTTGAGGCCGGAAACACGGCACTTGATGTCGAAGAACTTCTCCATCCCCATGTCGGCGCCGAAGCCCGACTCGGTCACCACGTAGTCGCCGATCTGCAGCGCGACCCGATCCGCCAGCACCGACGAGTTGCCGTGGGCGATGTTGGCGAACGGCCCGGCGTGCACGAAAGCAAGCTGCCCCTCGAGTGTCTGCATCACCGTGGGATGCAAGGCCTCGCGCAGCAACACGGCCACCGCTCCGGCAACCCCCAGATCCTCGAGTGTGATCGGCTCGCCCCCCTTGGACGATCCAATGACGACGCGGCCGCAGCGCTGACGCAGGTTGCGCACGGCCGACGCGTAGTCCTCACCGTCGACGAGCGCGAGGATCGCCATCAGCTCGCTGGCGACGGCGATGTCGTAACCCGACTCACGCGGACGCCCATCCGCCGAGCCCCCGAGGCCGATGACCGTGTTGCGCAGCGCCCGGTCGTTCACGTCCACGACCCGGCGCCAGGAGATGCGGTCTGGGTCGATGGCGAGGCGGCGCAGGCCGAGCTCCCCCAAAGCCTCGTCGGTCAGTCTTCCCTCGTGGTACCACCGGGCATCGATCGCCGCGGCAACGAGGTTGTGCGCCACCGCGATGGCGTGGATGTCGCCGGTGAGGTGCAGGTTGAACTCGTCCATCGGGACGACCTGGCTGTAGCCGCCCCCGGCGGCCCCACCCTTGATGCCGAATGTGGGCCCCATGCTCGGTTGCCGGATGCAGGCGATGGCCTTGTGCCCCAGCGTTCCCAACCCTTGCACCAGGCCGACGGTCGTCGTCGTCTTCCCCTCCCCAAGCGGGGTAGGTGTGACGGCGGTCACGTCCACGTACTTGCCCCGCTCACCGCCGCCGACACGGCGTAACACGTCGAGATGAACCTTGGCCTTGGTCGAGCCGTAAGGGATCAGATCGTCGGCGTGAAGCCCGTACTCGGCGGCGACGTCGGCGATCGGCCGCACCGCTGCCGCCTTGGCGATCTCCAGGTCGCTGAGAAGCCCGGAGCTCACGCCCTCCCCCTCGCCGCCTCGGCCAGCAGCACCGTGTTGGAGAGGAGCCCGGCGATCGTCATCGGACCCACGCCACCCGGCACGGGTGTGACGGCCGCGGCCACCTCCGCCACCTCGTCGAATCTCACGTCTCCCGTCAACCCTGCGCCCGTCTTGGTCGTTCCCACGTCGATCACCACTGCGCCCGGCTGCACGTGCTCGGGCCCGATCAGACCTGGGCTTCCAGCGGCAGCGACGAGGATGTCGGCGGTGCGCGTCGTCTCGATCATGTCTTGGGTGCCGGTGTGGGCGACGGTCACCGTGGCGTTGCGAGGCTTCTGGCTGAGCATCACGGAAAGAGGCCGACCCACCAGACCGGAGCGGCCGACTATGACGACATGCTTTCCGGTGGTGTCGATGCCGTAGTGGTCGAGGAGGCGCAGAATCCCGCTCGGCGTCGCCGGACGGGGTGCCGGCATGCCCAGGACCATCCTCCCCAGGTTGAGTGGATGCAGGCCGTCGGAGTCTTTGCCGGGATGGACCCGCAATACGGTGTGGTCGGTGTCGATCTGTTCCGGAAGCGGCAGCTGAACGATGTAGCCGCTGACGGCGGGATCCGCGGTCAGCTCGTCGATGGCAGCATCTACCTCCCCCTGAGAAGCATCCGCAGAGAGGCGACGGTCGATCGACTTCATTCCCGCCTTGACTGCGGCCTTGTGCTTCATCGAGACGTAGACCTGCGAGGGACCGTCGTCGCCGACCAGCAGCGTCGCCAGGCCCACGGTGACACCCTCGGCGGCGAGAGCCCCGACCCGGCCGGCGACTTCAGCGCGCAGCACGGCGGCGGGCTCCTTGCCTGAAAGGATGGTTGCGGTCATGTGCTCTCCGCTGCGGACCCACTAGAGGTTAGAGGTCCCGGGGACCCGCCCCGACGATCGTCCCGACGGCGCGCATCGACGGAAACGTTGGCGCAGGCCCCCGGGTAGCCTCGCCGACGGTGCAGAAGGGAGGTGAACATGGCACGGCGCTATAGGCGACTCACCCACCCGCTCGTGCGCCGCGACGGCGATCTAGTTCCCGCCTCCTGGGAGGAAGCCCTCGATCGGGCTGCATCGGGATTCGCCGACCTTCGCGGCGAGTCATTCGGGATGTTCAGTTGCTCGAAAGCGACCAACGAGACGAACTACGTGGCTCAGAAGTTCGCCCGCATGGTCCAGGGCAGCAACAACATCGATAGCTGCAACCGCACCTGACACGCTCCTTCAGTCGTCGGTCTGGCGGCGGTATTCGGAGCGGGAGGAGGAACGAGCAGCTATCGGGAGATCGAGGAGACGGACCTCATCATCGTGTGGGGATCCAACGCCCGCGCCGCCCACCCGATCTTCTTTCACCACCTGCTCAAAGGGGTCCACAACGGCGCCCGCATGTTTGCCGTCGATCCGCGCCGCACCTCCTCAGCCCAGTGGGCCGACGTGTGGCTGGGCATCGACGTCGGAGCCGATATCGCCCTCGCCAACACGGTGGGCCGGGAGATCATCGAGGCCGGACTCGCCAACCGCGAGTTCATCGAGCACGCCACCATCGGTTTCGACGATTACGCCGCCGCCGTCGACTCCTGGACTTTGCCACGCGGAGCCGAGGTCACCGGGGTCCCCGAGTCCGCCATCCGCGATCTGGCGCACGCCTACGGGTCGGCGGAATCCGCCCAGCTCTGCTGGACGTTGGGGATCACCGAGCACCACAACGCCACCGACAACGTCCTCGCCCTGATCAACCTCGCTCTGCTCACCGGTCACGTGGGGCGCTGGGGATCGGGGCTGGTTCCGGTGCGTGGCCAGAACAACGTCCAGGGAGGGGGAGACATGGGCGCCCTTCCAAACAAGCTGCCCGGATTCAAAGACGTCGTGGACGATTCTCACAGGGCGCGTTTCGAGACCGCATGGGGAACTTCGATACCGGAGCAGGCGGGCCGGCACATCAGCCTCATGTTTGATTCCATGGAAGAAGGCACGCTGCGCGGCCTGTACGTCGTAGGAGAGAACCCGCTGCAATCCGAAGCGGATGCCGCCCGCATCGAGCGGCTGCTGTCCGAGCTCGACCACCTAGTCGTCCAAGACCTCTTCCTCACCGCCACGGCCGAGCTTGCCGACGTCGTGCTTCCCGCAGCAGGGTGGGGCGAGGTCGAAGGCACCTACACCTCCAGTGAGCGACGCGTCCAGCACGCCCACGCCGTGGTCCCTCCTCCCGGCGAGGCCAGAAGCGACATCGAGATCATGCATGACCTGGCACGACGGCTTGGGGTGGAGTGGCCGGAACAGTCGGTTGAGGAGACTTGGGACGAGCTGCGCTCCCTGTCGGCACTCCACGGCGGCATGAGTTACTCGCGGCTCGATGACCTCGGTGGCCTGCAGTGGCCCTGTCCGGACGAGGACCATCCCGGATCCCCCTTCCTTCACGGCCGCCTATGGAGCGAAGACGTCGGCGAACCGGCTCCTTTCAGTCCGGTGGAGTGGGCACCTCCCGTCGACGAATTGACTCCCGAGTTCCCCATCCGTCTGACGACCGGGCGGCGCCTCGACAGCTTCAACACCGGCGTGCAGAGCGGCCGCTACGCCTCTCCCCGCCGCATCGGCGGCGCTGTGGACCTGGCCCCCGAGGACGCGGCTCGCCTCGACGTAGCCGAGACCGATTTGGTGCGCGTCACCTCGCGCCGCGGCTCCATCGAGGCCCCGGTCCACCTCGATCGGGGATTGCGGCCGGGACTCGCCTTCATCCCCGTCCACTTCCCCGATGAGGTCGACGTCAACCGGCTCACCATCGACGCCTGGGATCCCCGCTCCGGGACGGCGGAGTTCAAGGCGACCGCCGTCCGGATCGAGAAGGTGGACTGATGGACCTTCGTCCTTTGACGGCAACGGCCACCCTCGAGGAGCGGTCGGCCGTCGACGAGGCGCTGGGGCCTCCTACGTCGGGCTGGGACGGCGGCCGCTTCGACGAGGAGTCGGGGCGAGTGGCCTATCTGGGCCGGTCCGCCCGGCAGAAGCGCCACCTGCTTCTCCCCGGCCTGCACGCCCTGCGTGCCGCCCGCGGCTGGATCAGCCCGGGAGGCCTCGGCTACTTGTGCGACAGGCTGACTATTCCGCCCGCCGAGGCCTACGGAGTGGCCTCCTTCTATGCCCTGCTCCCCACCACGGAGCGGCCCGACGTCGTCATCCACGCCTGCGACGACCTGATCTGTCGCCGTGCCGGCGCCGAGGCACAGATCGCCGACCTGGAGGCGGCCGGGGCGGCGGTGGAGCGGAGCCCCTGTTTGGGACGGTGCGAAGCGGCGCCGGTCCGGCTGCGCGACGAGATCGGCTCGCCTTTCCAGCACGATCCTCCCCCAACTTCCCCGCGCCTCTTGCAGGACCCTGGCACCTTGCGGCTTCTGCGTCGGATCGGGACCGTCGACCCGAGCAGCCTCGCCGCGTACAAGGACAGCGGAGGGCTCGGTGCCCTGCGCCGGGCCCGCGAGATGGGAGCCGAGGCGGTGCTGGCCGAGTTGGAACGATCCAACCTGCGGGGGCGCGGGGGCGCCGCCTTCCCCACCGCCGCCAAATGGCGAGGGACGCGGGAGGCGCCCGGCGACGTCAAGCACGTCATCGCCAACTGCGACGAGTCGGAGCCGGGTACGTTCAAGGATCGGCTGCTCATGGAAGGCGACCCGTTCACAGTGGTCGAAGGCCTTCTCATCGCCGCCTTCGCCACCGGCGCCACGCGTGCCTGGATCTATGTGCGGGCCGAGTATCCCGACGCAGCCGAGCGGCTGCGCAGCGCGGTGGCGGCACTCGAGGAGGCAGGCGTCGCAACCGAAGTGGCCATTGAGATCCGCGTCGGCGCCGGGGCCTATATCTGCGGGGAGGAGACTGCCCTCTTCGCCAGCATCGAGGGGTATCGCGGCGAGCCCCGGCAGAAGCCGCCTTTCCCCACGACGTCAGGGCTGTTCGCCCAGCCCACGGCGATCAACAATGTCGAGACGCTCGTGGCCGCCGTCGAGGTGGTGGAGAACGGAGGTGAGGCCTTCGCCGCGGTGGGAACGGCCGAATCGGCGGGACCCAAGCTGTTTGCGGTGTCGGGCGCGGTCCGCTCCCCCGGCGTGTACGAGGTGCCCTTCGGCACGCCCCTCGGCGAGCTGATCGATCTGGCCGGAGGCGTGGCCGGTGACCTGGGCGCGGTGCTCCTCGGCGGGGCAGCCGGCTCTTTCGTCACCAACGACGCGCTCACGATGCCGCTCACCTTGGAGGACACTGCCGCCGCCGACGCAACGATCGGGTCGGGAGCGGTGATGGTTTTCGACGCCGACACCGATTTCGGCGACGTGGTTCGGCGGATCGCCGCCTTCTTCCGCGACGAGTCGTGCGGCAAGTGCGTCCCATGCCGCATCGGCACCGTGAGGCAGGAGGAGGCATTGCTCCGGCTGGCCTCCGGTGGCGCTGCGGCCACCGAGTTGCAGCTTCTCGCCGACATAGATGCGGTGATGACCGACGCCTCCATCTGCGGACTCGGCCGCACCGCAGCGGCGGCGGTCCGGTCGGCAATCCGCCTCGACCTGCCGGGGGTGGCCGGATGAGTGGTACGACGATCGTCGTCGACGGGCGCACCGTGGCGGTCGCTCCCGGAGACACGATCCTCGACGTCTGCCGCACCGCGGGGATCGACACGCCGACCCTTTGTTACACCGACACTTTGCAGCCGGCTTACGCCTGCAGGGCCTGCGTGGTGGAGACGGGAACGGGTCCGCTCGTGCCGGCCTGCGCCACCCCGGCGAGCGAGGGCGTCGAGGTGTTGACCGACTCGGATAGGGTGCGGCGCAGCCGTCGCCTCGTCTTCGAATTGCTTGGCTCGGCCACTGAACTGGATCGAGCCGATGCGGCGGTGGCGAGGTGGGCGGCCGACTTGGATGCCGCGCCGCAGCGGTTCGGCGACGCGGAGCCCGCCGGCGAGCGCGGTCCGCCCCGCCCCGGCCATCACGCCGCAGTGGATCCAGGCCGCGCCGCCACCGTGGCCGAACCGGTCAAGATCGAGGACGATCTCTACGTACGCGACTACGGCGCCTGCATTCTGTGCTTCCGATGCGTCGATGCCTGCGGCGTGCAGCACCAGAACACCTTTGCGATCTCGGTGGCCGGACGCGGGTTCGGCGCCCGCATCTCCACCGAGTTCGACACCGCGCTTCCCGATTCGGCGTGCGTCTACTGCGGCAACTGCATCGCCGTGTGCCCCACCGGCGCCCTGGTGGGAAAGGTTCAGTACGACTTGCGCCTCACCGGCGAATGGGCCCCGGAACGCCAGGAGGTCACGCGGAGCGTGTGCGGGTATTGCGGTGTGGGCTGCAACCTCGATGTGACCACTCAGGACGGCCGCATCGTCGAGGTCGCCAGTCCCGCAGACCACGACGTCACTCTGGGCAATCTGTGCATCAAGGGGCGGTTCGGCTGGCAGTTTGTGCACGCCGATGAGTGATCCGGTCGCGACGCGCCGCGTTTATCGGCGCCGCGGGGGCCGGGTGGACCAGATCGAAGACGCCGTCGTGGTGGAGGAGCCGGTCGAGATCCGAATCGGTGGAGTTCCCATCGCCGTCATCATGCGGACCCCCGGCGACGACCTCGACCTCGTCCTGGGATTCGCCCTTACGGAAGGAATAGCCCTCGACCCGGCCGAGGTGGCCGAGGTCCTCGATCTCGGCGAGGGACGCTTCGAAGTTCGCTTCGTCGAAGGGACCGAGGTCGATCCCGAGCAGTTCCGGCGCAACCTCTACGCCACTTCATCTTGCGGCGTCTGCGGCAAGGCGTCCATCGATGCCGTTCGCATCGCCGCCCGCACGGCCGAGCCCGGGCCCTTGATCGCGGCCGACGTGATCGACTCACTGCCAGAGCAGCTGGCGACGGCCCAGCCCTCGTTCGACCTCACCGGCGGCATGCACGCTGCCGCCGCCTTCGACGCATCAGGCGCGATGAACGCAGCCCGAGAGGATGTCGGCCGGCACAACGCCGTGGACAAGTTGGTGGGGACCTTGGCGCACCGGTCGTGGCCGGTGGCCTCTCCGCTATTGCTCGTCTCCGGCCGTGTCTCTTTCGAGATCGTGCAGAAGGCCGCGGTCGCCGGCTTCCGCATCGTGGCGGGGATATCAGCAGTGTCGTCTCTTGGAGCGGAGCTGGCCGCAGAACTGGGGCTCACCACACTCGGCTTCGTCCGTAGTGGTGGCTTCAACGTGTATTCGGGAGAGGAGCGCATCGGTAACCTCGGCTGATCGTGGAGAACTCCCTGATCGCCGAGATAGTCGGCTACGCCGGCTCGACCCTCGTCGTCGTGTCCCTAATGATGCGTTCGATCCTCCGCCTGCGGCTCATCGGCCTCGCCGCCGCCGTCACCTTCCTCGTGTACGGGTTCATGATCGATGCCATCCCCATCGTCATCACCAACATCGTCGTGATCGGAGTGCAGGGCTTCTTCATCCGCAAGCTGACGGCGCACCACGAGACCTTCTCCGTGCTCCGGGTGCGCCCCGAGTCCCTCTACCTGGAGCGATTCCTCGAGTTTCACACCGACGAGATCCAGCGCTTTCAACCCGGATTCCAATACCGCCCTGCCGCCGACACGATGACCGTTTTCATCCTGCGCGACATGCTGCCGGCGGGGCTGTTGATCGGAAGACCCCACAAAGACGGCTCCGTCGAAGTCGAGCTCGATTACGTGATACCGCAATATCGCGACCTCAAATTGGGCCGCTTCGTTTACTCGGCCCGTGCCGGCGTGTTTAGCGGCGGTCTCCCCACCTGTGTCTGGAGCAGGAGGTGGAGTGAGCGCCATGACTCCTACCTAGAGCGCATGGGGTTCGCGCTGGCGCGGCGCGATGGCCGCGAGGTGTTCGAGTTGCCGATGGGCGGGTAAACCCCTCCCCTCGCTGCGCCCAGGCCTCTCCCTCAGGGGATGCGCAACTCAGTTCAATTCGGCGGCGATGGCGGCGCGCACCCGTTCCAGGTGGGCATCGTCGTCGTACGGGTTGCGTGGCCAGAAGAACCCGCGCAACCCGTCCCGAGGACGCCGCGGCACGACGTGCATGTGGAAGTGAGGCACGCTCTGGCTCACCACCGTGTTGGTGGCGACGAACGAGCCCGGTGCCTCGAGGGCACGGCGCACCGCGGCGGAGGTGAGCTGCACGACCCCGAAGAACGAGGCGGCTTGGCCGTCGGGAAGATCCTCGAGTGTCTCCACGTGGGCCTTTGGAATCACCAGCACGTGGCCGGGAAAGAGAGGGCGGTGGTCGAGAAACGACAGCGTCTCCGTCGTCTCGTGAACGATCGCTGCGTCGGTGGTGGCAACGATCTCGCAGAAGGCACAGTCGGACACGGCTTCAAGCTACTGCGCTGAGGTCTTTTGCTCCGTCCACGGACATCGCGAAGCCGGCATGGAAACGACGCTCGAGGTGACCGGCTAGGCGGCACGCCCCTAGCTGGCTGCGTCCATCCTCCGGGCGACGACCACCAGAACCAAGCCGAGCGCAACCCCGGGGACTCCGATCACCAGCATGAGGGTGTTGCGATCGGAGCGAATCTCATCGCAGCGCGGCTCTTCGGTCGGGCTGAAGACCGAACCGCAATCGACCGTGGTCGCATCCACTTCGATGGTCTGCCGGGAGAAGCCGAGGGCGACGATCACCGTGAATGCGGCCAGGGCGACCGCAAAGCCACCCTTTGCCAGCGGCGGCATTGGGGGTCTCCTCGCCATCGGGGCCTCCCTCGTCCGTGCAGCGCGGCCTCCGGCAGCCTACGGGCCGCACCGAGGCCAGACCGTCCGGGCTGGCTCTGATAACTTGGAACCTGGAGGGGAAGACGATGCGTGCACGCCTCATTCGACTGGCCCAGGCAATACTGCTGCTCGGCCTGCTGGTGGTGCCGTCGTACGCCGCCGCCCAAGACAATGAGATCTCATTCCCACCAACCGGAGGATCGGGCGAGTGGGAAGGGCTCGTCAACTTCGCCGGCTTCGTCTCCTCCGACATCGTCACCGAGGACGGGTCGTTTACCACCTCGGTGACCGACATCATCGGCGACACCGCGATCCTCGTGGATTTCACGGTCGACGAGGATGGTCAGGTCACCAGCGGACAGATGAGGGTGGATCTCACCTGGTTCGTGGAGAGCGTGGGGGCGGCCGCCCCGAGCTTTGAGCCGTATCACGTCGTCCACGACCAGCGCCAAACCGGGGTCCTGAGCGTGTCGGGTGATGCCGACCGCCTCGTCGCCGCGGGATCACTGACCCACACCACGAACACCAATACCGCGCGAAGCGGCACCGTCGACGCGGTCTCCGGGACCAAGACCCAGCAGGTGGAATGGGTGTTCCACGCCATCGATGCCAACTGCGTCCGAGTCACCGCAGAACTGGTCGAGGCCTGGGGGATCTCGATCATGAATACCGTGCTCGTTCCCCGGGTGACGGTCGGCGACGGACAAGAGATCCACAACCAGCTGGGCGTCCAGCTTTGGGTCTATCCGGCCGACATCGAGGACCCAGAAGCCTTCCGCAAGGCCCTGGACGAGGCCGTTCTACTCGCCAGCGAGCTGGACATGCGCGACACCCCGGAAGCGGAGCATCTCGAGGCGGTAGTCGATGCTTGGACCGACCTTCGGATCGAGATGGCCAAGCTCGATGAGTGCCAGACACAGATGATCGGCTCCAACCCCGAGGCGGAGGAGTCTTGGTTGGTGGAGGTGTTGCAGCGAGCCCTGCACAAGGGTCTGGACAATGCCGATCTCTACGACGCTTCTGAGTTGATCGACCTCTGGTTCGTCGGAGCCCACGAGGGAGCCATCGACGGCGATCTCACCATCCGTTTCTTGGACGCTTTCGACGACAAACTCGATGAGGCGATCTCTATGAACGACATAGGAACGATCACCGACATCCTGGCGTGGGCCTCCTTGTACGGATACGCCAACATGACCCAAAAGGCCCAAGGCGCGCTGCCATGAGCCGCATCCCGTCACGCCGCCTCCTCGTTCTCCTGCTCATCGGGACGCTGCTGCTCACCGCCTGCGGGTCCGATGACGGGACAGACGGGGCGGCGACCCCCCCTGCCGATGAGAGCGGCGACGTTGCCCCTTCCGGGCCGCTTCTAGTAGAGGGGATGCCGGTGGTCGACGTACTCGGACCACCCGAGTTCGACGCCGGCGACGTGCCCCTCTTCCGCTGGGCGCCGGTGGAAGGCGCAGAGCGGTATCTCGTGGGAGTTGTGGGGCCCGAGGATCCCCTGTGGGGTTGGCAGGGAACAGAGACCCAGATCTACCTCGGCGGGCTGCCCGTCGCCCGCCCACCGGGCATGGATGGTCCGGTCATCGTCCCCGGCTCCTGCTGGGCGGTGATGGCCCGAGACAGCGTGGGACACATCATTGCGGTCAGCGAGTTCCTGCCGGTGTCACCCGGAGAGTCACCGGGCCACTCCTGCGAGCCCGGGACGGGATCGACCGCCAGCTGACTCAGAGGCCTGAGGAGCGGTGCGGCCGCTTCAAGTAGAGAACTGTCTGCCCCGACGGGTCGTGGGGCGGGACCACGGAAATCAGCTCCCAACCTTCGGCGCCCTGAGCGTTGAGCTGCGCCACCGCGTCTGCGGAGCTGGACCCGCCGAAGACGACCCGGTACTCCCACCGGACACCGGCCGCCGCGTCCCCCTGCGGCGCCAGCGGCGCACGTGATAGGGAGGGAGGGAAGGGTCGGACAACGTCGGAGTCAACCGCCTCCGCCTCGGCGGAATCGACGCCGCGGCGAAGCGCATGATCGATCTGAGTTGTCATATCCACTGACATCGACCGTGCGCGGGCCCCAACTCGATGACTATCGGATGCCACCCGAACGGACTAGTTACTTCACCAGCGCGCGATCCGGCGTCGCTGCCAGGCGAGCGGCTACGCCTCGCCGACGACTTCGATCGGCCCGTCGAACTCGCCGCGCATTATCCGCTCCAGAGTGCTGCGGGCATCGGCCTTGGACGGATAGCCCTGGCCGCCATCGCTGGCAATGATCTCACCGTTGGAGGCCTTGATCCGAAAGCCCCAGGTGCCGTCGCCGCGAATGAACAGTTCACCCCAACCGGCCATGACATCACCTCCCTCTTCTGACCATCCGCACGCGATAGCTGCTCAGAGTCGAAGACGGGCGCGAGCCGAGGAATCCTCAGCTGCCCGGCCCGACGAACCGCTCCGGAACCAGGGCCGGCTCGGCGCGGGACCTGGAAGCCCCCTGTGACGGAATCTGACCGTCAAGCTGGTGGCGTCGCGCCGACTCATGTCGCGCGCGAACCTCAGCGCCGGTGGGCGCTATCCAGCCGGCATCCCAGGGATCGGCCGGGACTGACGTGCCCTCACCGAGTTGGTGAGCTGCAGGTGTAGCGGACTTGGTCATATCGACTACATCGACCGATCGGGCCTCGATCGTGAATTGTTCTTTGGGCGCCGATTCATGATGCCCGCCGGCTGAACCACAGGTGGGAGCCGAACTGGTTGCGTTGCACCGGCTCCCCGGTCCTCAACCGCCACGCGAACCCCCGCAACACCGAGCGGAGGTAGCGCCGCAACATCGGCCGCACGAAGGCGAGTGAGGGAAGCCAACGCAGCAGCGCCGGCACCCCGGCGAGCAGGCGCGGCGTCAAGGAGATCGTCAACGTCGCCCCGTGAGCGGCCTCCGCGAGCCTCCAGGAGACGGAGGCGAGCGGGCCGTTGGTGTCGCTCACCTCGATGTCGTATCCAGTCCCCTCCAACCAGCCGACGAAGTCACGCCGAATCGTCCGCCCGTTGTAGTACTCGACCGCGTCACGTGACCCCACTCCCGGCCAGGCACTTACTGGATTCCTCCGGCAAAAAGGATGGAACTCTTCGAGACCGCCCGGTGTCGAGATCAGTCCCCATGCCTCCTCAGGCGGGACGGACACCTGGACGCGTCTCGTGATAGTGCGGCGTGCAGAGCCCGTTCTGTCCGGCACCGCAGGTCCTCCGGAGGTCAACCCGTCTCGAATACGACGGGCGGGATGTCGGCCATGCAACTCGTATCCAAGGCTGCGCTCGGGTCGGCGATGAAGGCCAGGCCGATCTGGAGGCCGCAGTCGTTCGATCGCATCACCCCATGACCGAGCGCGGGAAAGTACAGATAGGTGGCATTCGCCAAGGCGCGTGCCGTCCCTTCGCCCCAGTGTGGCGGCGTTGCCGGGTCGAATGCCCCGGCGAAGACGAGGGCAGGCACATCGCTCGTCACCGCCACCGACTCGATCGGGTCGGCCACTCCGGAGAGCGAGTCGGCACACATCTCGAAGGGAAAGCGGCTAAAGCCGTCAACAAAGTGGTCCCGCATCGGCTTGGGGAGATCGGCGGCCATGGTCACCGCCTGCTCGTATGACTCGAAGGGCACCTCCTCGCGGCACTGCATGGCGTACCACATGCTCCAACTCAGTCCGGGAAGATCGATCGCCCCCACTACCACCGTCCGCAGGAGGCCGAGGTCCCCGTCGGCAGCGCTGGCGATTGCCTTCGCCGATCGGGGAATCCACTCCGGCGAGTACAGGAAGATCGCCACGGCGTCCATGAAGACCCCGCCGTCCACCGAAACTGGCCCAAAGGAGGTCTCCACAACGACCGGGTCGGTGTTGTAGCGGTCTACTGCATCGAAGAAGGTGCCTTCGAGATCGGGATAGGCGGCGGCGCAACCCGGGTCGGCGGCACACGCCGCAAAGACCATGTTGAACGCCCGCTGCATGAACAACGCGTACTCGGAGTAGTAGTCGATCTCGGGTGGATAGACCGAGTCGAGGATGATCGAGCGGACAACCTCGGGGTAGTCGCGGATCAGGTCGAGGCCGATCCGGGTGCCATACGACGTGCCGTAGTAGTTGGCCTGCTCATACCCGAGGGCAATCATCACGTCGCGGGCGTCGGCGGCGTTGACGGCCGTGTTGTATTGCGTCAGGTCGATGCCGCGGTCGTGCAGCGCCTGGCGACATTCATCAAGGTACTCCCGGTTGTCGGCGGTCCACACCGAGCTGAGCTCGGGCCGCGCCGCGAGGCGGTACAGGAAATCGGTGTATCCGGGGCAGATAAGTTCGGGTGTCGTTCGCGGAGCACCGCGCTGGTTGTACTGGATGAAGTCCCGCGTCTCGAGGATTGCGTCTCCCACCCAGCCGAGATAGGGGTAGGCGGCACTGAGGTGATCGTGCCCACCTCCCCCGGCGAGGTAGATCACCGGATCGGGCTCTGCGTCGGGATTCTGCGACCGGGTGATCACGACCGGCAGGTACACGGCCTGAGAAGTCGGATCATCCCGATTCTCCGGAACGACGACATGTCCGCATTCGACGTCGTAAGTGCCGGCTCGGGCCGCAACGCTGAGTTCCGGATCCCGGCAGGCCTCGGGCTCGAACCGGGGATACACCGCCGGAACCGCGGTCGTGCTCGGGGCCGCACTGGTCGTCCCAGTGCCGGTCGACGTGGTGGACGCCGGTACCGCGGTCGTCGACGTCGTTGCCGACAGAGTGGTAGTCGAGGTCGTACTGGTGCTCGTGTCCGCCGCGGTGTCACCGCAGGCGGAGAACACGAGGAGGAAGGCAACCAGAGCGCTTGTTGAGCGGAGTGTCATCGGCATTCAGGGACCTTCAATGGGCGGGTCGGCAAGGATCGTCGATTCCGCTCCACTCAGCCAGGGCCTTTCGGCTGTCAGCCCTCCAGTCGATACGCCGACTACGGGATGGAATCAGGGGATTCCCCCATACTCCGCGAGGTCGTTCTGCGTGATGATCTAGACAACAAATCGATGGAGTCGACATGAAGAGCACGACCGACACGATGGGGGTTCGGACTTCGCAACAGGCTGCACTGTTGATTGCGCTGGGATCGTTCTTCCGCTTCCTGGCGCCTTCTGCGGGGTCGCTCGATCTGATGAGACCTCAACGCGCCGATGTTGCTGATGGAGCAAGACACGGTGCCGAGTCCGGAGCGACTCAACGACTCGCCGCCTGAGCGGGAGCAAGAGCCACGAGGGGGCCAGCTACCAGATGATCCCGGTATCACGCCTATTCGGCTCCGGCGATTTTGATGCCGTGTCCATGTTCACTTCGCGTCGTGAGCGTCGCCTGTGGGCATGGGCGCTCGCGGTGGTGGTGGCGATCTACTCCACTCTCGGCCTAGCGCGCACGTGGGCGGGCATGCTCCGGCGGCGTGACCTGCTCGATGACGCGTTCCTCTTCTCCGCGTTCCTGATTGGGGCGGCGATTATCACGTTGGCAGTGGCCGCGCGGCCCAATATCGCCGAGGTTGGCGTGATGCTCGGTGTCGCCGCCGTCTACGTCATGGTGTTGGTGCGAATGGCGCTGCCCGAAGAGCGCACTCACGTCATGGAGTACGGAGTAGTGGCGATTCTCGTCCTGGCGGCGCTGCGAGAACGCGCCGGTAACGGTCGTCGGATCCCGGTGCCGGCACTGCTTGCCTTTGCGACCGCGGCGCTGCTCGGGGTGATCGACGAGCTGATCCAACTGCTCGTTCCCGCCCGCGTGTTCGACCCGGCCGACATGTTCGTCAATGCGGTGTCGGCAGCGATGGCCGTAGTCGCCAGCGTGGCGCTGCGAGGTGCCCGACTCTGGGGCCAGAAGCGGCGTCGCGAGGCAGCCGCTTCGCGACCGACGCCGCCTTGCTAGGAGAACTTCGTCTTGGGGCGCTCCTGGAGGACTTCGTCGACATAAATGTCGACCTTCTCGTTGTAGAAGGCGACGAGTCCGGCGATCTTCTGTGACTCGGGCAGAGGGCTGTCGTATCCCCACACGATGTCCTCGTGGGTCTCACCCTCGACGGTCGCCGACCAGTAGCGGGCGGTCCCTTTGTAGGGGCATTGGGTGGCTGAGGCGGTGGGCTCCAGCAGGTCCATGCGCACATCGGTCTTGGGGAAGTAGTACCGGGTGGGGAGTCCGGTCTCGAACAGGAACGAGGCGTTCGTGGAGTCGGCGACGGTCACGCCGGCGATCTCCACCCGCACCCGCCTCCCCGAAGGCAAGATATCGATCCGGGTGTACGGATCACGGGAGTGGACGTACACCTCCTCGTTTTCCTCGAACCAGTGGTCCATCGTGTGCCACACGAAGGCGTAGTGGTCGGCGATCTCAGGGATCTTGGGCTCGAGGTGGGTGTAGGCGGTCCCCTCGGCGTCGCCGGCCTTGACGACGAACATCGACATGTCGCCCCGGCTCGGGCTCCGCTTGGTCTCCCCGGAAACGACGAGCAGCTCGGTCTTTACGTCGGATGCCGGGAAGTAGAACGTCGGGTAGTAGGGCTTCTCCCAGACGAGCAGCGGGCTGATCGTGTCGGCGATCGTTTCGCCGCCCAGCATCACCCGCACTCGCTTGCCGCTGCGCTCTACCCGGACTCTCCCGCGCTCTGTCATAGAAACCTCTTCGTAGGTGCACCGAAGCAACGCCGTCGGGCACTGTGAGGATTCCCGGGAAGGCGCCTCTCGCGGCTGGCAGCCCGAAAGAGAGTCGGAATCCCGACATTCGAAGAGGCGCGCAGTGCCAGTGCCTAGTGTCACCACCGCAGGAAGGGGGTTGCTGCATGCCACCGGACAGCACCGACGAATTCGACGACGCCGATCTTCCCGGTTTGAGCGACGAATCTCCGCGGTCGGAGCCAAAGGACCCCAACCCTGAGTGGGACGACGCGGACCTCCCCGGTCTCGAGGTCGAGCCGCCCCGGAGCGACCAGTCTGCCCGAGGACAAGGGCAGCCGCCGTCGCCGACACCGACTAAGGATGGTCAGAGCGCGCTCGGAAGGTACTTCCGAGGCTGGGCCCCACGTGAGTTCATCCGGGCGCTCTTTGGCAGGGGCAGTACAGAGGACGAACTGACCGTCGATCATGCGAAGGAAGAGGCCGAGTGGCGAGAGCGATACGGCATCAAAGAGCCCAAGGCGCCAACACTCGACCTGGGTCAGGGCGACCCCCCGGGCTCTGCCGTGGACGAGTTGGCCGACTACCCAGCCCTGGAGACGCTGGTGGATGCGGGACACCGGCTCGGCGGGCTGCCGCAGTGGATAGTCATCGTCGGCGGATTCGGCATCGTTGGCGTGGTGCTGGCAACTCTCTTCGTACTCCGTAGTGGCTCCGATGATCCCGAGACTGCGGCAGTGGCCATACCCTCTGACACAGTCGTCACAACGACGGTCGCGCCGACGACTACAGCGGCTGCCGAGCCCACCACCCCTCCCACGACTGCGCGTGCTGCCCAGAGCACCCTCGCCATCGCGATCGAGGACCCGCTCAACTGGGTGACGGTCACCGCGGCCGAGGTGCTGGCCGATCCCAACGACGACGCCTGGGTGGTGGCAACACCAGCGACGCCGTGGATTGCGGGACCACCGCCGGACGATGCGGCCTGGAGCCTCATCGTCGACATCGGCCTCGACCTGGGAACGCAAGTTCACAGTGTCCGATGGACGCTGCACGACGGATCCACACGCGGCGAGAGCCACATCGAGGGTGCCATCGAGGCTGCCCTGGCCGCCGAGATGTGGCTGACACCGGATGGTCGAATCGCGGTCAGGCTCCCCGGCACGAGTCCCACCGGCGGGCTATCCGCAGGCGACGTGGGAGCAGGCGCGATGATCACGCTCTTCGGGCAGTCATGGCCCACTGCGGACGGCGAGATCGAGCGCACCGAGGAGACCATCGCCGCCGGTGCGGTCCCCGTTGCTACCGAGCCGCTGCCGCTCCCGGGGTGGCAACAGGTAGAGACAGAATTCGGGCCGATCACACTGATCGTCCCTGACATCTCGGACACCTAGTCGACGTCAGTGGCGGGGAAGACCGAGGAGGACTCGGGGGGCGGGGAACTCGGGCTCGCTCGGGAGCGAGATCACCGGCGTCAACGTCGTCGAGGTCGTCGTTGTGGTTCTTCAGGTCTTTCGGCGTATCCGTCCCGACCCGGTGATAGCGAGCTTCACCTCGCAGGCCGTCAACACGCAGCGCGGTCACCGCGTATGCTCGGAGTGTCTCGAAGGACCAGAGAACGACAGGGGCGGAAGGAAGGACTCCATGCGCAAAATCTCAGTGACCCTCGTCGCGCTGCTGTTGCTGGCTCTGCTGCCGGCAACGGCCGGCGCCATCACCAACGGAGAAGAGGACACCGACAACCTCTATCCGTTCGTCGGCATGGTCGCCTTCTACGACTCCTCCGGCGACTATCTGTGGCGCTGCTCGGGCACCTTGGTCTCCCGTACCGTCCTGGTGACCGCGTCACACTGCACCGACGGAACTGCATCGGCACGCGTCTACCTCGACGTCGAGGTGACCGCCGATTATCCGAACGGCAAGGGCGGCCTGGCGGGTACGACCTTCACGCACCCGGACTACAACCCGAACACGGTCGTAAACGATGTCGGCGTCGTGGTGCTCGACAAGAAGGCCCGCTACAGAGGCCCCTACCCGGAGATCCCCGCCGAAGGCTTCCTCGGCGACTTGAAGAGCAGTCACCAGATCCAGGACGGCTCATTCGTGGCGGTCGGATACGGCGGGGTTACACAGTGGCCGCCGCCGGCGATCACGTTCGACCTGATCAGACGCTTCGTGTCATCACCTTATGGGAGCCTCACGCAGAACAACCTCCATCTGGAGCAGAACCCGAACTCCACCGGTGGCGGCGGAACCTGCTTCGGCGACTCGGGAGGCCCGCACTTCTGGGAGGACACGCTGATCCTCGTGTCGGTGACGAGTTGGGGCGATGCGATCTGCCGGTCGAATGACATGACCCAACGGCTCGACATCCCATCGGCCCGGGATTGGGTGCTGACCTTTCTCTAGATCGACCGACTGCCGTCACGAACCAAGGACCCCCTGTCGGGGGTCCTTGCGCGTGGCGTCACTGTGCGGACCCGGAGCAGCCAGGCACGTCGCTCAGCGCGGGCGCTCGTAGGTGAGGATCTCCAAGAGATGACCACTCGGGTCGTGGAAGTAGACGGAGTCGGTGACCCCGTGAACACCACTGGACCTCCCGGGGCCGCGTCCGTTTCGTGGAGCCGATGGGCTGTCGCCGAATGAAGCGCCGCTGCTGCGAATCCGCTGGAAAGTCGCCTCGAAGGCGGAACGGTCCATGGCGAGCGCCAGGTGCCGAGAAACCACAACGGGTTCTTCGGCGAGATCGAGCCCAAGATCGGGGGTGATCAGCATCACTTCGAAACGACCGCTGCGCCCGCGATGCTCGAGGCCAACGACGTCGCGATAGAAGGCAACGGAAGCAGAAAGATCCTCCACCTCGAGGATGGTGTGGTCGAGATGGACTGCCATGCAATGACCTTACGGCCGGCCCCGCCACTAGCGGTGGCCGGACGGAGGTTCAGGCGGTCAGCCCTCGTTTGAGGGTCGACGCGAATTGCGGGCTAGGAGTGCAGCGGTCGCTTGAGGTAGAGCGCGGTCTGACCCGAGGGATCGTGAGGGGGTACGACCGCGACCAACTCCCAGCCCTGGGCTCCCATCTCGTTGATGACCTGTACCGCTTGTCCTGAGCTGGACCCGCCGAAGGTCACCTCGTATTCCCAGAGCTGAGGCGGTGTCGGCTCAGCACGGTCGGGGACGGCCTGCAGGCGCGCCGCGGCGGTGGGGATATCGGGCTGGGGACTCGGGGCCGAATGACTGCTTACCGGAATGGAGTGCGATATTTGGGTCATCGCCAGGGAAATCGTCACCGAGGCTCGATTCGTTACGGGTTGAGGTGATGATCCCGCCGGACGCATACCGACTAGTCACTCCACGACGAGGGGCCAACGCCCCAGATCTGGCGACCCGATCAGACGGTCGGTCCTGGAATGCCCCCAGGTCGATCTAGATGGAGATCAGCTGCAGCCACCCTCGATGTAGCCGCCATCGTCGTTGATGCGGATCGTGTTCACCAGGGAGGGATCGGGCCCATCGTCCAAGAACAAGTAAGTGAAGTTGTCCTGCCAATTGGGGGCATCGATGATGATGACCTCCCCGGCGTAGGGCCCGGGCACCACCGTTGCCCGCCCGCCGTAGGTGGCCAGGGCCTGCGCTTTGCTCTGGCCTACGCTGAAGCCCTCGGGAGTCACCGCCACTGGGCCACTCATCGCCCAGATCTCAACGACAACTCCGCTCTGCGCCTGCACCCCCACATCGTTGGACGTGTACCAGGTGCAGTCGTTGTTGGCGTCGCTGAGGTCCCACGTCCAGCCGGTGAGCGAGCCCAGATCCGACGCCGGGATGCCGAGATCGATCGGACCCAGCGCATCAGCAGTGAGCAGCCACGGCAGCGGCGGCGGACCGCAGATCAGGGTGGGTCCAGGATCCGTCGTCAAGAACCAGCCGGCGGCCCAGGCGCGGCGGCCCTCGAACAGAATCTGCACCCAGGTTCGATCCTCGGAGTCCTGTGCTGTGATCCCGGTTCCGGCGATGTCGAAGGCCTCGGGTTCGAGCGTGCCCAGGATCTCATAGTCCTCGCCGAGCCCGTCACGCACGTTCAGCCAACTGCTGCAGCCGATGTCAACGATGGCATATATCGCCGCCGCGCCTGCGGTGCACTCGCCGGGAGTGAGGAAGTGGGACCGCACCCAGGCGCGCTCCCCGTCCCAGATGATCTCCGTCCAAGAGCCACCTTCGGCGTCGATCGCGGTTTCGCCCGTGGCCTGAACGCCGGTGGCGTCGTGCGACAGTTGCCCGACGAGGCCGAGGGTGCCGTCGGGACCGCTCCGCACACTGGCCACCTCTCCGGATTCCCGGCCGATGATGCACAACGAGGCCACCGCCACCGGGGCCGGTTCGGAGGTCGAGGTCGTCACGGCAACTGTGGTGGGCGGGGATGTCGAGGTCGTGGCGGGCGCGGTCGTGACCGGCGCTACCGTCGTGGACGGGATACTCGTGGTCGAGGCCGCACTGTCGCCGCAAGCCGCCGCGATCAACATCAGACACACCACCGTTGCTGCAAACCGCATCCCTGCATCTCCTCGTCGACTCGGCGCGGCCCGACTCTACGTCACAGCCCGTCTGCTGTCCCCCGGCGTAGAGGCGCGATCGGTGGCAGATGGAATCTGCTGAACGAAGCCGTGATCTCGACAGCAGCGGCAGGCGGCTCAATCGCTGGAGCCTATGCCCAAGTCCGTCGCCATTGCGGTACGGAAGATGCCTAGCGAAACAACCTATCCAGTCGGCGACGCCTCAGAACCGGCCACCAGCGTTCGATGGCGAGGCCCATGAGCAAGGTGACGCCCACCGGCAACGCCAAAAGGCCAAAGAAGTCGACCTCGCCGGAGGCGGCCGCCGGGAAGAACACCGCGCGTGTCCCCAAGGCGATCAAAGAGATCGCCGCAACCCACGCGCCTACCTGAAACCTCCTGGCCTGCTCGCGCATGCCCCTTCGAGTCTCCTTCTCCTACGCCCCGCATCAGCGGTGGCGTCCCACCACCAACCTACACGACCACAGAAAGTGGTGGAGAACTGAGCGGAGAGTTGTCTACTAAGGGCAGGTGCCTCCAACGAGCGGCGGCTTTCCCAGGTTGTGCGGTCCGCCGTTATTGGCCGTCACCAGTCCCTCGGGCGCTGGATCGAGGGGGGTCAACTGCTGGCAATGTCCGTCGGGATTACCCGACGTCCTTCCGGAGTTGACCGGCGACCCTGGGCCGCTAACGGAGAATCCAGGTGCGCGTGGTTACAGGTCGTGAGACGTTGATCTCGTAACTCCTGCGTTAGCCAGGAGGGTCGGACAGCCTCGGACACCCTCAGACGAGGTCCGCCACTGAAACCGTGCGATCATTCATCCCATGGGCCGGCCGCGCAGGACTCGGTGTGCGTTGGTGTGGGTGTTGGCCGTCTTGGGGCTTGTTGCCGCTTGTGGCGAATCACCCGAAGCCGGTCGCCCCAAACCTGAATCGAGCGAATGGGAGGTGCTGCAGGTCGGCCAACCGCTGTTCAGAGCAAGTGTCGATCATGTGTCCGCAGCCCTGGGGCCACCCGCCGAATTCGTGGACGGTGAGGTACGGGGCTGCTTGTGGATCTCCATCGACGGCCAACGACCTCCAGCCAGGTATCAAGGTCACGGTCGGGCGTCATGGAGCGGCGGTTCCGAGGCTGCGCGAGACCGATTGCTCGCGGAACTCGCAGTCCAGTGGCAGGAGGGAGGGCTGACGACGGGACCCTCGGGTGTGTATGTCGACTCCCAGGGCAGCCGGTTTCACGACCTCCGTCACAACCCGGTCGGTGCCTTGAAAGCGCTGAAGGCCTCGGGGAGCGCCGGCCCCCCCGAGCCTCAAGTTTTGGGTGCGGCACGGTCTTCGCCATCCCGCCGGCACCCGCAGGGTCGATAGGCTTGCCCTTCGAGTGCCAATCTCCTCCGAGGGCGACGTGACGGAAACATCTTCTGCCCCCATCCGCATCGGGATCAGCAGCTGCCTGCTCGGCGAGCCGGTTCGCTGGAACGGTGGACACGTCCGGCAGTCCTTCCTCGTCGAGACCCTGGGAGCCTTCGTCGAGTACGTCCCGGTCTGTCCCGAGGTCGAGGTGGGCATGGGGGTGCCTCGACCGACGGTTCGTCTCGAGGTCGCAGAGGATCGCACGCTGATGATGGATCCCAAGCACGAGGTGGACTGGACTCCCGCCATGGAGAGGCTGGTCAAGAGGCGCTCGGGCATGGTCGACGAATTCGGGTTGTCGGGGTTCATCCTCAAGAAGGACTCGCCCACTTGTGGTCCGTGGCGAGTGCGCCTGTATGAGGGGAGTCAGGCTACCCGCAAGGGTGTCGGGCTATTCGCCGCTGCGCTCCTCGATCGCCATCCGTTGCTTCCAATCGAGGACGAGGGACGCCTCAACGACCCCGTCTTGCGGGAGAACTTCATCGAGCGGATATTCGCCTACCGACGATTAGAGGACCTGTTTTCCGGACGCTGGTCGTATGGCGATGTCGTCGCCTTCCACACTCGGGAGAAGCTCCTCCTCAGATCCCACGACGATCGGCTCTATCGCCAAACGGGTCGCCTGGTCGCCGAAGGCAGGCGGCTCCCTCGGTCAGCCTTCTCCGCCAAGTACCAAGAAATGTTCATGAAGAATCTGGGCCACAAAGCCACCGTCCGACGCCACAGCAATGTGATGCAACACATCGCCGGCTACTTCAAGCGGGTCTCCGACACCGAGACCCGACACGAACTCGCAGGATTGATCGAGGACTACCGCGGAGGCCTGGTTCCCTTGATCGTCCCGATCACGCTGATCCGCCATCTCGTGCGCCACCACGGAATCACCGGCCTGGCAGATCAGAGCTACCTAGACCCACATCCGAAGGAGCTGATGCTCCGCAATCACGCCTAGGTCGTTTCCGATTCACGTCGCGCGACCGCATACGCGGCGAGAGTCCTTACCCGCGCCTCGCGGTGATCGACTACTGGATGTGGGTAGTCCGCCCCGACTGTCACCCCGTGAGCTGCCGCCTCGGCGGGTCGCTCCCATGGTGCGTGGATGAGTCTTGCGGGAAGGTTTCGCAGCTCGGGGACCCAGCGGCGTATGAAGTTACCATTCGGATCGTATCTCCGGCTCTGCAGAATCGGATTGAAGATCCGGAAGTAGGGGGCGGCGTCGGATCCTGTGCCGGCAACCCACTGCCAATTGCCGACGTTCTGGGCAACATCGCCGTCCACGAGCAGCCGCCTGAAGTGACGCTCTCCTCTTCGCCAATCGATGAGGAGGTCCTTCACTAGGAAGGATGCCGTTATCAATCGCAGCCGGTTGTGCATCCAGCCGTCGGCTTGGAGTTGGCGCATTCCTGCATCGACGATCGGATACCCGGTCCGGCCTTGCCGCCAGGCTGCGAATCCCGCCGCGTCGTCTCGCCACTCGATATGCGTGTATTGCGCGCGGATCGGGCGCGATGCGGCCCACGGATGATCGGCCAATGAGTGCGCGTAGAAGTCACGCCAAGCGAGTTGGCGAACGAAAGCCTGCCGTCCAGGGGTGGCAACGCCCACCTCTTCCACCAGCAGGTGAGGCGAGATCGTGCCGAATTTCAGATCGATCGAGAGCCGAGAAGTGCCGTCCAGGTCGGGACGATCCCTGAGGGACTCGTATTCATCGACGTCTCCCAGGAAGGCGTGCAACCTCTCAATGGCCGCCGCCTCGCCTGCCGCATGCAGTGGCGGCCCCCCGGCGTCGGGCACGCCATCCCCCGGGTCGGTGGTGATTTCCGACGAGACGGGCGTCGCTATTCGCTCCGGTAATGGTGTCGCCATCCATCGTCGGTAGAACGGTGTGAACACACGATACGGGCCACCGTCCCCGGTGAGTATCGATCCCGGGGCATGGACGAGGGTTCCGTTGAATCGATGAATCGGGACCTTGAGCCGTTCGGCAACGGTCCGGTCGCGCCTCGTGGAATAGGGACTCCAGTCGTCGTTCCAATACATAGCCTCGACCCCAGCAGCGAGGTATGGGATCGCATGTTCGGCAGGCCCATCCAACACGGTGAGACGCCCCCCTCGAGCTCGCAGCGACTGGTCCAACGCTCCGAGTTCCGCTGCGAGCTGGCGAGTCCTGTGTTCGCCGGGCCTCCAGAGGGAGGCTTCGATCACATACACAGGGCGAATCATTTCGTGATCGGCAGCGGCCGCTTCCCAGGCCGGGTTGCCGGTGAGCCGCAGGTCTCTTCGGAACCATACGAGAGCCGTCACGGCGGGGTGAACACGGCGTCCGGGATATCGGTGAGCCGCCGCTCTCCCGCACCACCGACGAACCACCCCCGACCGGTGGCCAGCGCTGCAGCCGTAAGCATCACGAGCACTCCGAGGAAGAGCCCGGTAGCCGGATGCCCCTCTATCGCCTCCAATCCGAGGTAGACCCCCAGGGTGTACCCGGCGCCTCCGAGGACGGTGAAGAACGCTGTGACAAATCCGAACCAGGTGAAATCCGGGCCGATCGGCACGATTTTGCGATCCCGCAGCCGAAACAGGTAGGCGTCTTCCAACTCCAAGGCGACTAGCACTGTCTCGTCGAGGTCGCGATTGACATGACGCTCGAGAGCAGCGGCGCAACAACGAGCGAAGATCAGATATGACGCGTCGAAGGCGGTGATCGCCACCCCGAAGAGTGCGATGAACGGGAGAGCAATGATTGCCCGACCCGAGCCGAGATCTCCAGCCACAAGCACTCCCAACCAGGTGAGCAACGTGAGCCACACGTCTGAGAAGAAGCGCCGGTGATAGAGCGCGGTCATCCCCCGCATGCGCCGCAACTGTCGCTCAGCAACCACGCGAGCCTCGCTCACCGGCTCCCCCGTGTCGAACGCTCCTGCGCGGCGGCAACGATGGCATGCGCCATTCGCGAGAAGATCAGGCGACGAAACGGATAGAGGGCAAACCAATAGAGCCGGCCCGACAGCCCGTGTGGACGGAAGGTGGCGGTCTGCACGAGCTGCGAACCGTCCGGGCACGTCTCCGCTTTGAATCCGAGAGTCGCCTTCCCAGGCAGCTTCATCTTGGCACGCAGCAGCAGTGAGTCCGGGCCGACGTTCTCGACCCGCCAGAAGTCGAACTCCTCTCCGGGTTCGATTCTCTCGGGGTGACGCCGACCCTTCCGAAGCCCCGGACCGCCGACGATGTTATCGAGCAGACCCCGAAGCTTCCAGGCCCAGTTTGCGAAGTAATAGCCTCGCGAGCCCCCGATGGTCTTGAACTCAGCTGCCAGCGTCTCGGGTTCGGCGAGACCCGTCGCGGTCCGGACCTCCCGATAGCAGACGCCTCCCGACCAGGAGGGATCACCGGGTTGTGGCGCTGCCGGATCGCCGGCGGAGTCGCCCTTGGGGACCAGGGCGCGCCGCACCGCCTCGGAAAAGGGGATCGGCGCTCGGCCGAGCAGTTCGATGTGCCGGTCGTCGCGTACGGTCACTTCGTTGCGCAGGCTTGATACCAGGGGGCGGGCGGTCGACGCCGGGAGGGGGGTGACTAGCCCGATCCAGAGCGAGGAGAGGCCGGGGCTGAGCACCGGGACGGGGATGATCCAGCGGCGGGGCAGCCCCGCCTCCCGGGAGTAGACCCGCATCATCTGCTCGTAACTGAGCACATCGGGGCCTCCGATGTCGATCACCTTGCTGCGCCGATCGTCGGCCTCGGCTGCGTTGACAAGAAGGGTGAGCAAGTCCTCGATCGCGATCGGCTGGCAACGGGTGCGCACCCAGCGGGGAGTGGTCATCACCGGGAGAACCTCGGTGAGGCTGCGCAGCATCTCGAAGGAGAGAGATCCCGAACCGATCACCACCGCCGCTCGAAGTTCGGTAACCGGCACCAACCCCTCGGCGAGCACGCGGCCCACCGCCTGACGGCTGGCGAGGTGCTTCGAGAGCCGACCGCGGCCCATGCCCCCCAAATAGACTATCCGAGAGATATCTGCCACCTCGGCGGCAGCGCGGAAGTTGCCGGCCGACTCCTGCTCGGCACGGTGGAAATCACCGCTCCGGCCCATCGAATGGACCAGGTAGTAGGTCACGTCGCATCCGGCAAACCCGTCTACCAGCGTGCCCGGGTCGAGCAGGTCGCCGATGCGGACCTCGACCCGGTCCCTCCACGGGCGATCGTCCAACGACCCGGGGCGACGCACCAGGCACACGACCTCGTGCCCCACAGCAAGCAGCCGGGGCACCAGCCGCCCCCCTACGTATCCAGTGGCGCCGGTGACCAGCATTCGCATTTTCACTCCGGTCGCACAGTTCCGGCGAACACCTGCCAGGCGACAGCGCTCTTGGCGAGCAGGCTCAAAGGATGTAGACCCGCTCTCCGTGGAGACAATCGGCCCAGCGGCCCACCTTGTTGTACTGCAAGACCATGTTGATGACAACAACATTGAAGAATACGAAGAGCGTGAAGAAGATCCTGTAGACGAATCCAAGGGGCCTCCCTCGGGCCCGCCGGCACCGATCAGGTAGATGGTGATTGCGACCTACGGGACAGCACCGGCCAACATCCCGAACCAATACGAGGTCCAGTCGGTGCGTTCGTTGTGCAGTTCCATGAGCCACCCGAAGAGAATCATCGTGGCATTGACGGCGTAGAGGGCGAGCAGCCCCACTGCGTCATGGATGCCGACCAGCATGGCGATAACCACGATCATCACCGACGGTCTGATCGAATACTCGATTATTCACCTCCCATAGTTGGCACCCCTACCCAGATTGCGGGCGTACCACAGGTAGACCCGCCGGGTCGAGATCACGAAATGGGCCAGCGCCGACAGCAACAGGAACAGCGCCAGCAACGGCCCTATCCGCAACTCGAAGAAGGTGCGATAGTCGGAACCAGCATCTCGGTCGTGGTATCGAGCCAACTGAAGGCGGTGTCACCGGCAACGGGAATCCGGGCTCACGACAAATACCCCGATGGTCTTGCCCTCGGCCGGACGAAGCCAATTGCGATGTTGAAGCGCCGGGGCCGGTGTAGCCGGTCGTTGGTCATCTCGATTCGAGCCTCGTCGTGTCCAAACGGTAGGACCGGCCTGGGCCTTGCCAACGACGCCGGCGACCTGCTCAAAAGGGGGCAGCGGAACTGAACAACCGGCCGGCAGCCTGCGGAGGGTCCCCTAGGTCCGGGGAGGGCGGGGAATCAACACGGGCGTGTTCTGGGTATACGTCCGGAACTCCTCCTCGTCACCCCACCGCTTCTCTGCCCGGGCTTCCAGCATCGGTATTCCGCTCACACTGGAGAGCAGAACCACCACAAACACCGGCGAGATCAAGACAACCCAACGCCACCCCGAAAGCACCGGCAATGCCATGACCGCGATCCCGGCCCACAGCACGATCTCACCGAAGTAGTTGGGGTGGCGCGACCACGCCCAGAGCCCGGACGTGATGAATCGTCCCTCGTTCGCCGGATCACGCTTGAACGCCGACTTCTGCCGGTCGGCGACGACCTCGATGGAGAAGCCGGCGGCCCACACCACCATGCCGATGATTGCCAACCATCCAATCGATCGGCGCTCGATCCCGGTGATGATCGCCAGCGCAGCGGCCAGCGTGAGCAACACCCACAGGCCCTGCAACGTCCAGGTCATGAGGAACCGCAACGGATCAGTCTTGATCTGATCAAACCTTCCGTCCCGGCCGGCACGGCGTACCCGGAGGAACAGGAAGGAGCCAAGCCTCAACGCCCACACAACGACCATGGCCCCGACGATCACCGCTCGGGCGTCCAGTTCCTCGCTGAAGAGCAGTGCAACCGCAACAACCGTCAGGTAGGTGGCGCTGCCGGTGAGATCAAAGTAGTGCTCCGTCTTGGCCAGATTGGACGGCACGAACACCGCCCAATTGATGACATAAGCAAGCAACCCGCACAGTGCGAACACCGCGATCGGGCCCACCTTCCAACTGCCATCGCTTCCGGCCAGCACGACAAGGGCACCGATCACCAAGGCGACGGCTATCCCGAGAAGCGAATTGCGGTTCTGGTCTGACATCCCGCCGACCCTATCGGCGCGCAAGCACGAAGCGCAATACGGCTTATCACATGACGGCCTTCACGCCTCGAGGTGTCCGGCCAGCCGGTGCACTGAGTACTTGACCGGTCGGTGCGGTGCCTCGGCGGCATCGGCGTCCACTCGACACCAGCGCCATCACCGGCTTCTTCCCGGTCATCAGCCCCGCCCGCCTCCCGCCAACCAAGACCGTGCTCGCGACCCAGCCGGAGGTTCGAGAGACGATCGGATCCCCACCCCTGCCGGATAGCCGCCTCGCAGCGTTCGCCAGAAGATCGTGGAGGCCCTCGGTGATAAAGGTGCGACGGAAGAAGGACTCCGGATCCGCATACTCGGCCGGCACGTCCGTTCCGAACGCAACCTGATGTAGATCGGCAGCGAACTCGCTGCTTTGAAACGGCCCGAAGCGACATCAGGATGCGGGGTCACGATCTCCCGCCAGGCCGGAAGCCCGGCTGGCAGCCGACACCCTGGACACGGCGTGGGCAGAACGAGCCGCGGACTCTGTGCGGACTCAGGCTGGGTAGGCACGTACCGCGATTCCAAGCGAGATTCTCGGAACCCCTTGGCTCTTAAGGGGTCCCGGGTGGTGGGCGCTGACGGACTCGAACCGCCGACCTCTTCCTTGTAAGGGAAGCGCTCTAGCCAGACTGAGCTAAGCGCCCGTGGCCACAGAGTACCGGTCGCCGATCAAACCAGATACGACTCCATGATCCTCTGGTACTCGTCGGAAGAGTCCGCCAGCACCGCATGAGCCGGCCCCGGGTCGGGCACGGCGGCACGAGGACCACCCTGGTAGATCATCCCGATCGGGACCCGGCCCTCACCCATCAGTCCCACGCACTTGGCGAACGCCCCGGCTCGATCGGCGGGATCGTGATCGTCGTCCGTATCGAGGTCATAGACGGCGGCGTCCCACAGCGGGTAGGTGTCCTGGTAGGTGACGCACGGCGACAGCACCTCGAGGAAGGCGAAACCCCTCCCGGACCGAGCGTGGCGCAGGGCGGCCGTGGTCAGCTCCACAAGTTGGTCGGCACGGCGGGTGAAAGCGCGAGCGATGAAGGTCGACGCCGGGATGGACAGCCCGAGCAGCGCTCCGTCCAGAGCGCCCTCCCGGCCTCCTTCCCCGACCGCCGCCGCGGTCGGGGAGTCCTGACCTTTGGTCAGGCCGTAGGTGGCGTTGTTCATGAGCACGTACGCCAAGGCCGGGTTGCGCCGAAAGGAGTGAACGAGATGACCCGCACCGATGGCGTAGCCGTCGCCGTCGCCGCCGGCGGCGATCACAGTGAGGCGGGGATCGGCCAGCGCCGTGCCGGTGGCCGTGGGCAGCACCCGCCCGTGCAGGGCGTGGTAGCCGTAGGTCCCCATGTTGTTCTGGACGGTCCCCGAGCAGCCGATACCCGCCAGAACCATCACATCTGAAGTCGCGATGCCCAGTTCACCGAGCGCCGTAGTGATGGCCGCCTGCACCCCGAAGTGACCGCAGCCGGCACACCAGATCGGGGGCTTGGGCAGGTAGGTCTCGGTCATGACCCCTCCCTGATCCGCTCCGCCAACTCACCCGGGGCGAAAGGCAGGCCGTCGCTGCGACGGATGCCCTTCATCGCAGTCTTGGGGACCCCGGCAGCGGCGAGCAGATGCATCAACTGGCCCTCGCTGTTGTGCTCGACGACGAAGGTCACCCGCCGGTTCGTGATGAAGTTGATCGTTTCGTCCAGCATCGGCCACAGCGTGCGGGGCTGCAGGCCGGCGACCGGCAAACTGGCAGCCGCTAGCCGCTCGGTTGCCTCGATCAGCGGCGCCACCTCCAAGCCGACGCCGAGCACGCCCACTTCGGCGTTCTCGCTCCCCCAGCGGCGCCCCGTCGGCAGACCCGGGGTGTTGGCGGACACCTTGCTCATTCGCTTCACCATCATCCGTCGGCGAACCCCTGCCTCGGTGCTGACATGGCCCCACTCGTTGTGCTCATTGCCGGTGACGAGGCTCATGCCTCCAGGTGTACCCGGAAGCGCCCAGGGCGACACCCCATCGCCACCCCACGCATAGCGTCTGTATTCGGACAGCCGGGCCACATCGGCTGCGGTGAGTCGCTTCCCCGGCTGCACGGCGACCTCCAGGTCAAAAGGGGCGACCGTGGCGGCGTGCTGCGACACAGCCTGATCGATGGCGATGTAGACGGGGCACTGCAGGCGGCTCGCCAGACCCGTGGCCGCCACCGCCAGCTCGAAGCAGTCTGTGGCGTCTCCTGGAGTCAACACGATGCGAGGGAAGTCTCCGTTGCCGCCATGAACCAGCATCCCCAGATCGCTCTGCTCGGGCTTCGTCGGCATACCGGTCGAAGGCCCGGCGCGCTGACAGTCGACGACGACCAGGGGGACCTCGGCGGCGCCGGCATGGGAAACGCCCTCTTGCATGAGGGAGATGCCCGGTCCGGAGGTGGCCGTCATGGAGCGGGTCCCGGTGAGTGCGGCGCCGATGGCCATGTTCACCGCCGACAATTCGTCCTCGGCCTGGACCGCCACCCCATCGACGTCCGCCAGATGAGCCTCCAGGAACTCGAGTATCTCTGAGGCGGGCGTAATCGGATAGCCGGTGAAGAATCGCCCCCCGGCGGCCATGAAGCCCAGCGCCAAGGCATGGTTTCCGCTGATCATCAGCCGCGGCTCCGCCAAGGCCCGGTCGAGCCGCCATGGGCCCGCCTCGGCGGTGATCCCCTCAGCGCCGGCGAAGGCGAACCCGTTGCGCATTGCCGCCTCGTTCGCCGCTCGCAGCGGCTCCGAGAGACGAGCGAAGCCGGTGCGTAGCACCTCGCCTGCCTCGCCGTCGGGGACGCTCAGTACCCGCGTCATCACGCCGAAGGCCAGGCTGTTCTTGTAGAGATCGCGACGCAGGTCGCGCACCGCGAGCCGGGCGAAGGGCACGTCGAGCACGAGGGCCTTGCCGGGAAGGTGCTCGCGCGGTGCCGGCCCGGCGGAAGCGTCGAAGATCACTATTCCGTCGTCGGCAAGCATCGGGCCGAGACGCTCCACGGCTTCCTCGTCGAACGCCAACAGCAGATCGATGGCGTCCCCGAGGCCGCCGCGCGGGCGATGAGAGCCACGCAGGATGGCGGCAGCGTGCCCGCCCTTGATCCGCGAAGCGACCCGGCGCGCCGAATACATGTGGAAGCCGCGCGCGGCGAGGATCCTCCCCAACAGATTCACCACGGTGAGCGACCCATCGCCTCCCTGGCCGGCGACGGCCACGTTGATGTCGTCACGAGCGCGCACTGCGGTGAAAGTCACGCTTCCTCCTCCACGGGCGCCGGCGCCCCAGGACCCTTGGTGTAGTAGGTCTTGGGGTCGAGGTGCCCCTGGGCGGTCCTCTCATCGAGAGTGGGCATCTGTGCCGGATGGGGGCGGTTCAGCTTCTTGTTGGCCGAGAGCTTGTCGAGCAAATACATCCCGCGCGGCTCGTCGTCCAGGGGGCGGTCCTCGATTACACCGGCCGCCCGCGCCTCCTGGAATGCCTCATGGCCGCGTTCGGTCCGCACCAAAGTCAGCGTCCAGTCGTCCAACCCGATCCCGCCGAAGCCGATATCGGCGTTCTCCGCTCCGTAGTCGAGGCAGTACAGGCAGGCCGGGCGGGCGAACTCCCGGTATTTCTTCAGCGACGCCGTCAGCACCTCGCCGTCGTCGAGGCGCACCACCACCTTGCCCTTGATGTTGATGTTCTCGATGCGGCTGCGCTCCACTCCGATCATCTCACCAAGGCGGTCGAGGCTCTCATGGGTGAACGCCTCCGAGCAGAACAAGCCGAAGACCAAGGAGACGTTGCGGCGATACCAGTTCGCCATCTCGAGACGAATCGAGGAGTGCTGCTGGAGGCGGGTCCCGTCCACCTGACATGGCACTCCGACCACCGCCAGCGGCTTGATGTCGCGGCGCATCGCCTCCTGGAGGGCCAGTGTGTTGGGTGAGTAGGTGTAGCGGGAAGCGGCGCAGTTGAGTACCGCAGCGCGGTCCGTCGCCAGGGTGTGGCGCCCGACCTGGGTGTCGTCGGGCATCACGTCACCGAGGACTGCTCCCCCGAGACGCCCCGTCTCCAGGGCGTGGACCAGCATCGCCGAGACCACTCCGCCGTCCTGGCCCCTGGCGAGGATCTCGGGATCGGTGGACCGGGCATAGACGCCGTAGGAGTACTTGCCGAAACCCGTGCAGTGCGCCGGATCGCGGAACTCGAGGAGTGAAGCGAAGTCGCTGTCCACCGGGCGAAGCACCGGACAGACGTCGGCGCAAAGCACGCAGTACACGCAGGCCTCGGTTCGAGTGTCGGCGGGCATCTCGTCGACGTATTCGAAGACGTCGACGGGACAGATGGTGAGACAGGAGGCGCATCCGATGCACTTGCCGGCCTCCACGACCTCCTCCATGAGGAAGTCGACGGCGCGAAACCCGCCCCGGTTCAACTCGGTGCGCCAGGCGTAGGCCCACTCATGAGGGTCGCCGTCGGCCATGAGGTCGTGATAGCGCACCCGAACCCGAGCCACGCTCGGATCCCGTGCCCGATCCGGAGCCACCGTCACCTCAAGCCCCCTCGTGGTCTGACCCCCTTCACATCTCGAGCACGATCAGCCCGCCGTTTTCCACGGGGTAGGTCCCGCACGACGAGTTGTCGACATAGAGGCACACCGACTCCGGCGTCTCGGGATGGCGGTCACTGAAGTGGGCGCACCCGTCGCCGTCCGTGACCGCACTGCTCCAAGTCGATGGTGCCGCGCCGTAGGTGAACCGAGCCCCCACCTCGAGGCTGGGCACGGGAATGATCTCGCCGTCGATGGCTCTGACCTCGAACGACACCAGTGTTTCGCCCACGAGTTCCCCTCTCGGCGCGGAGTACCGGTGTATTGAACCGGGGGGCGCCGCGAACGCGACACCGCCGAAAGTCCCTAATGGAGGGTCCCCGTGCAGCCGCTGAGGCGACGGAGGGTCAGTGCGGCAGGGGTAGCAGCGCCCCCTGAGGCACCTGGCGCCGGCTGGCCGTGGACTGAAGCACCCCCAGTTCATCGGGAAGCACGCTGGTGTTGTCGCAGCCTCCGTCGACGCGCGACTGGTAGTTCACCCTGACCCCGCGGGGGCGCAGGACGTCACCGTTCTCGTCACGGGCGACGAAGTCCGACCAACGCACCGTGACCCGCGGCTGTTCACAACGCGCAAAGACTTCCGACCAGACCATCGGAGCCATCAGGTGGCGTCCCCGGCTGTACAAGTCACGTACCACCACCGCCGTCCCGGAGTCGAGATCGGTGACGGTCCCCCGCCAAGCGCGCAGGCCGTCCTCCTCGGCGGTGCCCGCCTCTGCCACGGTCAGGCGGTAGCGATGACCCTGCTTCCAGTCGTAGTCGCGGGTGTTTGGATCCCGCCGAGCGCTCGGTAACTCCGACTCCGAGCCGGACAGCAGCGACCGGCGGGTCCCGGTTGGGCCGTAGCCACCCCAGTTGACGGCGGTCGAATCCGGATGCCGAGAATTCCACTGCAGCCCGATGTGCCCGGCGCCCTGCAATTGGAGGTCCGAGGCGAACGAGACCTGGAGAGCCCAGAAGTAGAGGCGGCGCACGACGGGCGGCTCCAGAACTTCCAGCGTTGCCGACACCGTCCGCAACGGCACCGGAGGCACGTCCCACACGAGGTGAAAGGACGACGCCCCGTTGCTGGAGCGGGGCTCACCCGAAGTCCGCTCTCTGGCTGCCGACCACGAACCGATGCGGCGGAAGAAGGCGAGCACCGTCAGGGCGACACGAGCGGCGGGTTGGCGCAATACCGAGAAGTGCTGTCCCAGTGACCGAAGGGCTGCGGCCCGTCGTCCCAAGGCCCACCCCAGCTGAGGTTGCCGATCAGCGTTTCACGCGACTCCCAGATGAGCAGTGCTGCCACCTCGATGTTGTGGGCCGCGTTGTAGGGGGTGGCATCGGCGGGGAACACGCCTCCCGACTCGGGATGGCTGCGCACCCGCCCCACTCGATCCGGCCAATAGACGGGACGGTGCTGGAAAAGCCCCGTCGTGCCCGAAGAGGGGTTCACCGCGAACGGCACCCCGCGGCTCTCGCACCACATGATGGTCAGCGCGTCGTCGATGTGGGGCCCGAGACAGCCGGCCGGCCCGCACTTCTCCCGGTCGAGGCCCCATCGATTGAAGATCGATCCGACCAGCGGACGCCACTGCTCCACCCCCCCGTTGGGGTCGTATTCGTGATCACCCGGGTCGGTCGCGAAGGGCACCGTCGTCGTCGTGCTCGTCGCCGCCGCTGCTTGAGCCGCGAGCGCCTCCTCCTGGCGCCTGATCTCGGCCGCAAGGGCGGCGCGGCGCGCCGCCTCTTGGGCCGCCCATTTCTCCCTTGCCTCGGCCACGCGCTGCGCCGCTTCCTCGAAGGCGGCCGAACGCGAGGCGACGACCAACTCGAGCGCAGCCACCTTCCCGGCGAGGTCCGACAGCTCCGACTCAGCCTGCTCTTGCAGAACGATCAGGTCGTCGACGAGCAACGTGAATCGATTCACGACCTCGCGATCGCTGTTGGCGATGGCACCTAAGTAGGCGAGACGGGTGAAGAAGCGGCCGATCTCGCCAACCGCTGAAAGAAGGACGTCGGGCACCCCGGCGGCCATGTACATGCGGGTGAGCCGGTCCCTGACTGCCACGGCCTCGGCAGCCGCCGTTTCGCCAACATCAGCCTCACGGGCAGCCAGCGCCGCCAGAGTCGAAGAGAGCTGATCCCTGGTTCGCGCCACGTCGGCCAGCTGGTTGCGTACGTCATTCAGGCGGTCTTCCGCCTCCGCCGCCTCCGCCTCGGCGGCGGCGACGTCCTCGACCGTGACTGTTTGAGCAGTAGCTGCAGAGCCGAGCAGGCCCACTATCAGGGCCAACACAATCGCAATTCCCACGGCGCTATGCCGCGCCCGCACCGCCTCCATCGCTCAAATGATATTGGGAACCGGATTTCGCGTGTTCGAAACCGGCATCAATGTGCAGCCGTGGCAACGTGGGCGGAAGTTCCGGAAGCGGGAAGGGGTTGCGTGAGGTGACCCCGGCCAGGAGTATTCCGTGGTGCCCGATTCGTTCTCCTTCGAGCTAGGGACGCTCACCGCAGCCGTCGAGTCACGCCTGGCCGCCTGGGAACAGGATCGCACCCCGGCCCGCCTCTTCTCCGCCGACCATTCGCTCTGGCTCGAGGAACCGGCCGCCGACATCTCAGATCGGCTGGGCTGGCTGACGCTGGGCTCGACGATGCGGACCCACTTGGCAGAGATCTCGTCCTACGCCGCGAGCGTCACAAGTGCAGCGGACGTCGTGCTGCTGGGGATGGGCGGATCGAGCCTCGCTCCTGAGGTATTCGCCCGGACCTGGGGCGTTGCTCCGGGCTCTCCTCGCCTCCGCGTCCTCGACTCCACCCACCCCGGTGCCGTCGCCAGCCTGACGCAAGCACTCGACCCAGACACCGTCCACTTCATCGTGTCCTCCAAGTCCGGTACGACCGTCGAGCCCCTGACTTTTCTGGCCCATTTCTGGCAGGTCCTCGACGATGCCGGAATCGAGCCGGGAGGGCGGTTCACCGCCATCACCGACCCGGGGAGCCCGCTGGCGGACATGGCGCGGCAGAAAGGGTTCGCCACCGTCTTCGAGACGATTCCCGACGTCGGGGGGCGCTACTCGGCTCTCACCCACTTCGGACTCGTGCCGGCGGCAGTGACCGGCGCCGACCTGGCTCCCTTGCTCGATACGGCCGCAGCCGTCAAAGAGTCCGTCCTCAGGGGCGAGCCCGGATCGGGCATTGGGCTCGGTGCCGCTCTCGGGGAGGCAGCTCTCGTCGGCCGCGACAAGGCCACCTGGATCGTGCCCCCAGACTTGGAGGCGTTTCCCGCCTGGGTCGAGCAGTTGGTTGCCGAGAGCACGGGCAAGGACGGCCGCGGGATCGTCCCCGTCGCCGGCGAGCCGGTCCGCCCTCCCGAGGGTTACGGAGAGGACCGCATCTTCATTCACCTATCGCTGGCCGGCGCCGCCGATCCCAACGCTGACGCAGTGGCCGCTCTCGCCGCCGCCGGGCATCCCGTCGTTCATAGCCGGCTCGGCGACGCCACCGCCTTAGTTGCCGAGATGTATCGATCCGAGGTGGCCGTCGCCCTCGCCGCCTCGATCCTGAGGCTCCACCCCTTCAACCAGCCCGACGTGGAGCGGGCCAAGGTGCTCGCCCGGGAGGCGATGGCCGGCAGCACCGAGGCTGACCCGATAGAGGAGTTGGTGCCGGAGCACGGAGACGCCTTCTCAGCCGCGATCCGCGACCTGTTTGCTAGAGACCCTCACTTCATCGCCCTGCAGGCCTTCCTGGCTCCGACAGCGGAGACAGACGGCGCCGTGGCCCAGGTCAGACGGGCATTGGGCTTGCAGACCACGTCGGCGACGACCTTCGGATACGGTCCCCGCTTCCTGCACAGTACGGGGCAGCTGCACAAGGGGGGGCCCGCAGGCGGCGTGTTTCTGCAGATCGTCGACCACGCCGCCCCGCCGCTGCCCGTGCCGAGCACCGACTACACCTTCGGCGGCCTCATCCAGGCTCAAGCAGACGGCGACTACCGCGCCCTCGAGGGAGCAGGGCGACGCGTCCTCCGCGTCTGCATGGGTGATGACGTCGCCGCCGGCCTGGCGGCTCTGAAGGAGGCACTGCGATGAACAGCGCTCCCCGCGTCATTCTCTTCGACGTCGGAGGGGTCCTCGCCAGCAACGGCTGGGATCGCCACGCCCGCCGACGGGCCGTGGAACACTTCGATCTGGATCTCGAGGAGTTCCAGGACCGACACGACTTCGTGGCCAACGCCTTCGAAACCGGACACCTCGACCTCGACAGCTATCTGGAGCGAACCGTCTTCTACCGAGAGCGGCCCTTTGCATCCCAAGACCTGGTCGACTTCATGTTCCGGCAGACGGAGCCGATCGGCGAATCGCTGGAGATAGCAGCCGAACTCGCCGCCTCGGAGCGTTTCCTGATGGCGACACTCAACAACGAGTCGCGCGCTCTGAACGACCATCGCATCGAGGTCCTCGGCCTGCGCGACCACTTCTCGACGTTCTTCTCCTCCTGCTACCTCGGAGTGCGCAAGCCGGAACCCGAGATCTTTCGCATCGCGATCGACGTGACCCGCAGCGACCCTGCCGATTGCCTGTTCATCGACGATCGCCAGCTCAATCTCGAATGCGCCTCTCTCGAGGGGATGCGCACGGTCCAGTTCAAGGACCCGGCCGGCCTCCGCGCCGACCTGAGCGACCTCGGGGCTCTCTGAGTACGGTTCCGACCGCGATCAGGGCCGCGGGATTGCCCGGCGCCGCTGCGCCAGACCGACGAGAGCCACACCCGCCAGGATCACCGGAAGCCCTAGATAGGTCCACCCACCGATGACCTCGTCTCCAAGCGTGACGCCGAGGATGACTGCGACGACGGGGTTGACATAGGCATATGAAGTCGCCACTGCGGGACGCGTGTTCGCCAGCAGGTACAGGTAGGCCGTGTATGCGATCAACGACCCAGCGGTGATCAGGTAGCCCAGAGCCAGCCAGGCTTTGAGAGAAGGCGCCGACTCGATCCATTCCCCTCGGCCCACGCCCGCCACCACCAGAAGCACTCCGCCGCCGAGCATTTGTGCCGCACTCCCCATGTTGCCCGAGGGCAGGTCCAGCCGCTTCGACACGAGCGACCCGAAGGCCCACAGCAAAGGTGCGATGACCATGAGAATCATCCCAATGGTCGAAGCCTGGAAATCGCCTTCGCGGCTCAGCACGACGACTCCCGAGAAGCCGACGGCGAGACCGAGCCACTCCAGGCGGCGCGGCCAGTCTCCGAAGAACCCTGCCCAGACCGCCGCCCACAGCGGCATCACTGCCACGGCCGCCGCCGCCACACCGGACCCGACGCCCTCATCCTCGGCGATCGTCACCAGACCCAGGCCTCCTATGAACATCAATCCGCCGATAAAGGAGGAGTTGAGCCATTGCCGTGATGTCGGCGCGTCGGCTCCGGTGCGCCGCGACCAGCCGTAGAGGATGACCCCGGCTACCAGAAGCCGGATGCCGTTGAGGAGGAAGGGCGGGAATCCGTCCAATCCGAACCGCAACGCTAAGTAGGTCGATCCCCACAGCACGTACACCGCGAAGAGCGCGAGACCGACAATCAGGCGCTCGCGCGACTGGGGGACCACCGCAGCTACCACCCTCCTAGAACACCGCGCGGCCGCCGGATGTTGCATCTTCCCGGCGGGATGGCGACGGTTCGGGCGGCTCTCAGGAAAGCGCCGCCAGCGCCATCTCTGCGGCGGCAATGTCCTCGACTGCTACCCCAGTGAGATCGGCCACGGTCACATCGTCATCGGACGCCCGCCCAGTCGCGGAGCCGGCGACGATCTCCCCCAGTTCGACTATCTCATCGGGGTCGAGGCCGGCGGCCACGGCGTGAACGCATTCGCCATGGTGCAGAGCCTGGGAGCGGCTGTCGGCCGCCACCACCGCAGCCATCAAGAGGATCTCGGGGCCGAGCTCCTGTTTCCCGAGGTTGTCCGACCCCAGGGCGGTGATGTGGGTCCCGCGCCGGATCATCGAGGCACTGAGAAGGGGTTCCGACGACGGCGTGGCGGTGACGATCAGGTTCGCCGACTCGCAAAGCTCCTCGAGGCTCGTCGTGGTGGAAACTGCGAAGCCCTCGGCATCCATGTCGCGCCGATAGTCGGCGAGGCGACTCTCGGTCCGACTCCACGCGATCACGTCGTCGCACGGCACCACATGGCGGAGCATGCGCAGTTGGAACCGGCCCTGGACTCCGGCACCGACGATCCCGATCCGCTCCACCTCGGCCGGCGCCAGAAGCCGCGCCGCCACTGCACCGGCAGCCCCGGTGCGCAGCTCGGTCAGATAACCCCGGTCCATGAGGATGGCATCGAGCGAACCGGTCTCCCGGTCGTACACGAGCATGATTCCATCGCTCGTGGGGAGGCCCCTGGTCGGATTGTCGTAGAACCCGGAGGCGATCTTGACGACGTAGGTCCGTCCCTCGTGGATGTGCCCGTACTTGATGTGGACGTCGCCGGGTGGGTCCTCGAAATGGAGCAGGCCGACGGGCGGGACCGTCACCTCGCCGGCACTGTATGCCTGCAGAGCGGCTGCCACCGCGTCGATCAGAGACGCCGGATCGACTGCCGATTCGATCTCCGCAGCGTGGAACACCCTTGTCATCCCGCCATCACCTCCGCCAACGTCTCGGGCGCCACGTTGCCGCCGCTGACGACGATGACGGTCTCTCCCGAGTCGTGCAATACCCCGGTGAGAAGGGCTGCCACCCCCACCGCTCCGCCGCCTTCGACGACGAGGCCCTCCTCACGCCGAAGCACCGCCATGGCGCGGGCAATGTCGTCCTCGGAGACGAGGACCGTGTGGTCGAGAAGGGAACTGCACAGCGCAAACGAGTGATGGTTCTCCTCGCCGAGCCCTCCGGCCAGGGCATCGGCGAGGGTGTCCTCCTCAACCACATCGACAATGCGTCCGGCCGCGATGCTGCGCACCATCGCCGGGCCCCTTTCCTGGCTGACTCCGGTGGTGGTCACCTCGGGCTGCAGCGACTTCAGCGCCAGAGCGATACCACCCGCCAGGCCCCCGCCTGAGAGCGGGATGACGACGTGCTCGAGCCCCGGCAGCTGTTCCGCCAGCTCCAGTCCGATGGTGCCTTGGCCGGCAATGACGCGAGGGTCATCAAAGGGGTGGATGAACGTGCGGCCTTCGGTGACGAGGCGGCGTGCCGCGGCGTCGGCGTCGTCCTGATCGGGCCCGGCGACGATCACCTCAGCGCCGAGGGCCTCCATCGCCTCGACTTTCACGCGCGGCACACGACTGCTGATGCAGATCGTGGCCGCGACCCCCAATCGACCTGCCACCTGGGCCACCGCCCTCCCGTGGTTTCCGCTGGACACGGCGACCACGCCGGCCGACTTCTCCGCCTCACCGAGTTGCAGCATCGCGTTGGCGGCGCCGCGCACCTTGAAGGATCCGGTTGCCTGCTCCGACTCCAGCTTGAGCCATACGGTCCGGCCTGCCAACTCCGAGAGGAACTCGGAGCGACGTACCTCCGTCCGGCGAGCTGTTTCCGCGATGCGAGCGGCCGCGGCCCTCACGTCGTCGAGCGTCGGATGCGAATCCGGCATCGACACCAGAGTATCCGGCCGCAGCGCGCAGCTCGGGTCGCGGCGGATACCCTGGTCCCATGGAAGGCGAGGCAGTCGTGGCCGTCGATGTCCCTCTGCTGGGTGACGAGCGTCGCAAGAACTGGGCCAAGGTCGTGAGCAATGTGGACGAGGCGAAGCAGGGCGGCTGGTCCTTCGAAGGCGAGTTCATCGCTACCGGAGGAATCCAGGATGTCACCGCCCCGTGCGTGCTTCTCGTGTACGGGGAGAGCGGTTCACGCGCCAACCCGCGACCCGAGGCGCGGGTCTATCAGGTGTCAACCGACGGGACTCTCAGCGAGCGGGGAATGGCACGAGGACGCGCCTGGGCCAGGACGCTGCGCGACACCGTCGCCGAACTGGTCGACACCGAGAGCCCGCTGGTCGTAGAGGCGAAGCCCTGGGATCCGGCCCTGATGCACTACAGCAACGAGGCGTTGGCTGAGGAGCAGGCGCGGCGGGCACAACGCGCCCGGTAAACGGCTCAGAGCAGGGTCGCCCCCGCGGCTTCGACTTCGGCCAGCGCCCGATCCCCGTCTCCCGGCTCCAGGTCGACCGAGCGCACCGCGTCTCGTATCAATTCGACCGAGAGACCGGCAGACACGCCGTCGAGGGCGGTGGCCTTCACGCAGTAGTCGGTGGCGAGGCCGGCGATGACTATCCGAGTGGCACCATGCTCCTCGAGGAGACCGGCGAGTTCCGTTGCGACGGTCTCCCCCGATGATGGATCGCGCATGGTGAACCCCGAGTAGCCGTCCTCACCGTTCGACCCTTTGCGCACCACCGGCTCTCCGGCGTCGAGATCGGGATGGAACTCGGCGCCCCAGGTTCCGGCGACGCAATGGACGGGCCAGATGCCGCCATCCTTCTCGAAGTGAGGCGTCGAGGCCGGATGCCAGTCGGCGGTGTAGACGACGAGTGCCCCTGCTTCGCGGGCAGCGGCGATCTCGGCATTGACCACGGGTATCACTGCGGCCCCATCCGGTACGTGCAGGCTTCCCTCCGGATCGGCGAAGTCGTTCTGAACATCCACCACGACCAGGGCCGTTTGCGGGTCGTAAGTGGCCATGTCGCGAGGATACCGAGAGGAGCTCGTTCGGCCTCGCGGTAGCCTGATCGTGATGAACCGGCAGCGCCCGGACCGAGTCAGCGGAGAAGGCGCCCTGCTCGTCGATCTATACGAGTTGACGATGGCGCAGCTCTACTTCGAGCGGGGCATACACGAGACCCCTGCGCTGTTCGAGCACTCGTTCCGCTCCTACCCCGATTACGGCACCCACCAGGCCGGGTACTGCGTTCAGGCGGGCCTCGCCGGTCTTCTCGACTGGGTCGAGCGCTATCGCTTCGATGCTCCGGCCCTCGAATACTTGGGGACCTTGACCGACCCGTCGGGAGCCGCGCTGTTCAAGCCTGCCTTCCTCGACTGGCTGCCCGATGTGGGATTCGATGCCGTCGACATCTGGTCGGTGCCGGAGGGCCGGGTGGTGCATGCCGGTGTGACGCTGAGCGTCGCCAGGGGGCCTCTGGCAGTGGCTCAATTGCTGGAGACGGCCCTCCTCAATCAACTCTCCTACCCGACACTCATCGCTACCAAGGCAAGCCTCGTCGCCGAGAGCGCTCGGGGCCGCCCCGCGCTCGAGTTCGGTGTCCGCCGCGGTCCGGAGCGCGGCGCCACTGTGGGCAGCCGCGCTGCGTTGATCGGAGGAGCCACGACCACGAGCAACGTCGGTGCCGCCATGGTCATCGGCGCCGAGCCGGCGGGAACGCACGCCCATTCGATGATCCAGGCGATGCTCGCCCTGGGCTCGAGCGAATTGGATGCATTCCGCGCCTACGCCGACTGCTACCCGGACAACTGCGTTCTACTCGTGGACACTGTGGACACGCTGGAGAGCGGGCTCCCCAACGCCATCACCGTCTTCGAGGAGCTGCGCGCCGCAGGGCACGAGCCCGTCGGCATCCGCCTCGACTCCGGAGATCTCGCCCACCTGGCAATCAGGTCGGCGCAGGTGCTCGACGCCGCCGGATTCGACGAGACGACGATCGTCCTCTCCAGCGGGCTCGACGAAATGGCGATCTGGCAGATCCTGACGCAGATCGACGGCGAGGCGCAGGAGTACGGCGTCGATCCGGAGAACCTGATCGACCGTCTGGCCTTCGGGGTCGGCACCAAGTTGCTCACCTCTCACGGCGCGTCGGCACTCGACGGGGTCTACAAACTCGTCGCCGTCGCCGACGGTGGCAGCTGGGTCCCCGCAGTCAAGATCTCGGACTCCCCACTCAAGACGGTGATCCCCGGTAACAAACAGGTGGTCCGCATCTACGACCGGCGACGCCTCGCCGACGCCGACGTGATGGCCCTCGACAGTGAAGACTTGACGGGTGCTGACGCGCTGGAACTGCGCCATCCCCTTCGCCACGACCTGCGACGCGAAGTGCGCCGGGCCGCGATCAGCGAGATCGAGCCGCTGCTGCTGCCGGCCTGGTCACAGGGGAAGCGGCTTGCCGAACGCGAGCCCATCGCCACGGCCCGAGGCCGCCGTGACAGCGATCTGGAGCGACTCGATCCCGGGGTCCGCCGCCTGATGAACCCGCACGTCTACCACGTATCCATAACCCAGGCGCTGTGGGATCTGCGTCGCGAGACCGTCTCCCAGACCCACAACCACTGAGAGGAAGACGGATCAGTCGATGAGGTGCAGGCGCGTCGCAGCGGCGACTGCCTCGGCACGCCGTGTCACCCCCAGGCAGTCGTAGAGGGACCGGATACGGGTGCGCAGGTCGCCCTCCGACCAACCGGTCTCTTCGATGATCCCCTTGTTGTCCAAACCCTGAGCAAGCAGGCGGAGGAGCCAGAGGGAGTCATCGTCGAGGTCGTACGGACCAGGCTCCGACTCGTCGCGAGCCAAGTCGACGAGGGCATCCGCCAAGTGTGGGTCGACGTGGGCGCCGCCCCCCGCCACCACGTTCAGCGCCTTGACCAGCTCGGCATGGCCCGATCGCTTGAGCACGTAGCCGCGGGCACCGAGTTCGATGGCGCGGCGCAAGTAGTCCGGATCGTCGTGCATGGTCAACACCACTACGGCCGGCGCGTTGTCCAAACGCCCCAGCCGCTCCAGGACCTCGAGGCCCCCCATGCCCTCCATGCGGAGATCGAGCAACACGACGTCAACATCGGTTTCCTTGAGCAGGTCGAGCAGAGCCGTGCCGTCTCTGGCCTCGGCGATGGTCTCGATCGCATCGCTGCCGGCGAGCATCAGCTGGGTTCCTTCGCGCACAATCGTGTGATCGTCGACGATGACGAGTCTCATCCGTCTCCCTCGCACAGGGCGGCCCTGGTTTCCCCTGAGGTTTGCCGATCCAACTCTGCCGGCAGTAGGGCCGTTCGGCCCCACTGCGAAGCCGGTTGTGGCATAGCCACCCACCCGCTTTGGGGTCGGAACGCGCCCGCCGATCTGCCTCCGACGGGTGGAGTTAGGGTGCCCAGATGCAACCGTTCCGGCTCCGGCGCGGCGTGCCCATTCTCTGCCTTCCGCTCCTCGCCTCCGCCTGTGACGACAGCGGCACGACTTCCCCAGGACAGACGCCGGTGATTATCTCGATCGGAGATGCAGGAGGACCACAGTCATGACGCGTAGATCACCCATCGTGAAGGCCGCGGCTCTCGTGCCAGCCCTGATGCTGGCCGCGGCGGCTTGCGGTTCGGGCGGCGACGACCCCGCCGGCACGGCGACCTCGCCCGCCGGCGGGGACGAAAGCGCCTTCCCCGCTGACTCCTTTGCCATCCCCGCCAACGCCGATATCGGCCTGGGCCGCTCCCGGATCCTCGTCGGCATCGGCGACGCCACCGGCCGCCGCCTCGGGTCCCCGGGGGCCGAGGTGTCCATCCGCGTGGCACATCAAGACCGGCTCGACGAGGTGCAGACGACTACCGGCATCTTCACATGGATCGTGGACGGCGCGTTTGGCTTGTACCGGGCGACGTTCGATTTCGACATCCCCGGGATCTGGCAGGCAACAGTGATCCCCGACCGCGGCGACCCACTGCCGGCCGCGCTCTTCAACGTCCTGGAGGACACGTTCGCTCCCGGCGTCGGCGACGCCGCTCCCGCTCCGGCAACCCCGACGGCACCCGAGTTCTCCTTCGAAGAGATCACAACCGACCTCGATCCCGATCCCCGGTTCTACGAGATGAGCCTGGACGAGGCGATCGGCAACGGGCGCAAGACCGTCGTCATCTTCGCCACGCCGGCCTTCTGCCAGTCGGCCGCCTGCGGCCCCCTCCTCGATATCGTCAAGGGCCTCGCCCCCGACTATCCAGAAGTCGACTTCGTGCACGTCGAGGTGTACACCAACCTGACCGTCCCCGATTTCGCTCCCATCCCGATCAACCTCGCCCCCGCGGTCCAGGCGGATTGGTGGAACCTCCCCTCGGAACCGTGGGTCTTCGTCGTCGACGAAGAGGGCGTCGTCCAGGCGCGGTTCGAGGGAGTCGTGGCGGCCGAGGAGCTCCACGACGAGCTCTGACGGCTGAGGCGCTTCGTCCCGGCGCGAGAATGCTGCAATGGCCAGTTTGGAGAGTGGAACCGGCGCGCCTCGAGCCGAGCCGCGGCAGCGGATGCATCGTCTGGCCCTGCGCCTCGAGTACGCCACCATCGGCTGGAACGTGGGCGAAGCGGTGCTCACCATCGCGCTGGGGGCGATTGCCTCCTCCCTGGCCTTGATCGGGTTCGGCACCGTCTCGATCGTCGAGGTATTCGCTTCGGGGGTCGTGGTCTGGCACCTGATGCCCGGACACCCCATCGATCACCCCCGCCGCACAGCTCGGGCCTTGCGGCTGGTAGCGATCGCGTTTGCTTGCCTGGCAGTGGCTCTCGTCTTCGCCGGCGTGCGTGACCTGGCCACGGGACGACGCCCGGACGAGTCCATTTGGGGCGTCGTCTACCTGGCAATCACCGTCGTCGTCATGTTCGGTTTGGCCGCCGCCAAACGCAGGGTTGCCAACCGGCTCGACTCGTCGCCGCTGCGCTCCGAGGCCACGATGACCATGCTCGACGGGGTGCTGGCGGCGGCCACCATGACCGGGCTGGCCCTCAACGCCGCGTTGGGCTGGTGGTGGGCGGATCCTGCCGCGGCGCTCCTGGTGAGCCTGGCCGCCGCCAACGAGGCGCTCGAGAACTGGAGTGAGGCCGGGGAGCTGGTCGAGGCATAGGCGGTCCAGCGCAGCACCACTCCCGCCATGCGTTCCGAGTGCGTCCTATCGTTGCGTCCCGCGTGATCGACTTCAGAACACACCCCGACGAATACCGCCATTGGCGGCTCGACATCGACGGCGACGTGGCCCGGCTCGGCATGAATGTCGACAGCCGAGGCGGCATCGGTGACTACGAGCTCAAGCTCAACTCCTACGACCTGGGTGTTGACATCGAGTTGAGCGATGCCGTGCAGCGGCTGCGCTTTGAGCACCCCGAAGTGAAAGCCGTCCTGATCGAGTCGCTGCAGGACAGGGTCTTCTGCGCCGGCGCCAACATCACGATGCTCGCCGAGTCGTCACACGCCGGCAAGGTCAATTTCTGCAAATTCACCAACGAGACCCGACTCGCCATCGAAGACGCCAGCGCCAACTCGGGCCAGCGCTACTTGGCAGCCATCAACGGGACTGCGGCCGGAGGCGGCTACGAGCTGGCGATGGCCTGCGACCACATCATCCTCGTCGACGACGGATCCGCTTCCGTGTCCCTGCCCGAGGTTCCGACTCTGGGTGTTCTCCCGGGCACCGGCGGGCTGACCCGCCTGGTGGACAAGCGCAAGGTGCGGCGCGATCGGGCGGACGTCCTGTGCACGATCGAAGAGGGGATCAAAGGGAGTCGGGCCCTCGACTGGGGTCTGGTGGACGAGATCGTTCCCCGCTCTCGCTTCGAAGCAGCAGTGGAAGAGAGGCTGCGCGCTGTTGCCGAAGCAGACCCCGCGGAGGACGTGCGCGGGATCACGTGGACGACTCTGGAGCGCTCAATCGCTCCCGAGCGGATCGAGTACTCCCATCTGACGGTGCAGATCGACCGCAGCCTGAGGATCGCCACAATCACCGTCGTCGCACCCGACGAGGCCCCGCCGCCCACGGTGGCTGCCGCACAGGAGGCAGGGACCTCCTGGTGGGTGCTCGCCGTCACCCGGGATCTCGACGATGCCCTTCTCCATCTGCGCACCAACGAGCCGGAGATCGGAATCCTGATCCTCAAGACCAGCGGCGACGGCGACCTGGTCGCCGCCCACGACGCCTTCTTGGTCGCCAATCAGAACGACTGGTTCGTCCGCGAGGTGACGCTGTACCTGAAGCGCACTCTGAAGCGCCTCGATGTCAGCTCCCGATCGGTGTTCGCCCTGATCGAGCCGGGAAGCGCGTTTGTCGGCCTTCTCGCCGAGCTCGTCCTTGCCGCCGATCGCGCCTACATGGCAGAGGAAGCCGACGGGTCGGCGCTGCGGCTCACGGAGGCCAACCTCGGGCTGCTGCCAATGGGGAACGGCCTCTCCCGCCTCGAGACCCGCTTCTGGGGTGACGACGAGGGCGTCGCCGCGGCGCGCGAGTTGATCGGCCGTGATTTGGGTGCGATCGAGGCCGAGGAGGCCGGGATTGTCACGTTTGCACTCGATGAGATCGATTGGGACGACGAGATCCGCTTGTTGCTGGAGGAACGGGCGAGGTACTCCCCCGACTCGCTGACGGGGATGGAGGCGAACCTGCGCTTCGCCGGGCCGGAGACGCTGGAGACCAAGATCTTCGGCCGGCTCAGCGCCTGGCAGAACTGGATCTTCACCCGCCCCAACGCCTCGGGCGACGTAGGAGCGCTGCGCTCCTACGGCACGGGGCGCAAACCGGGCTTCGATTGGAGAAGGACATGAGCGACGAGGCAGTCGACTACGACGTTCTGATACCGAACAACGTGGGATTGGCCCGGGACCCCAAGATGCTGCGAGCGCTGGAGACCTGGTATCAGGGCTATCACGACTGGTGGATGGAGATGGGACCGGTCGGCTTCCAGGAGGCCGACGTCTGGCTGCGCACCGCCATAAGCGTGGAGCGGGACGGGTGGGCCAAGTTCAGCTACGTGCGCATGCCCGAATACCGCTGGGGGATCCTGCTGGCGCCCAGTGAGGAAGATCGGGTGATCCCTTGCGGTGAGCACGTCGGAGAGCCGGCATGGCAATCGGTGCCCGGGGAGTACCGCGCCCTGTTGCGCCGCCTCATCGTGGTCCAGGGTGACACCGAACCGGCCTCGGTGGAGCAGCAGCGCTACCTGGGCAAGACGGCACCATCGATGTACGACATGCGCAACCTGTTCCAGGTGAACGTCGAAGAGGGCCGGCATCTATGGGCGATGGTCTACCTGCTTCAGAAGCATTTCGGCCGGGATGGCCGCGAGGAAGCCGAGGTACTGCTGCAGCGCCGATCAGGCGACGACGACCGGCCACGGATCCTGGGAGCGTTCAACCAGGAGACTCCGGACTGGCTCTCCTTCTTCCTGTTCACCTACTTCACGGACCGTGACGGAAAGATGCAGCTCGAGGCGCTGGCTCAGTCCGGCTTCGACCCGTTGTCGCGGACTTGTCGGTTCATGCTCGCCGAGGAAGCGCACCACATGTTTGTGGGCGCCACCGGCGTCGGCCGCATCGTGAAGCGCACCGCGCAAGCGATGGCCGAGGCCGGCATCGACGATCCCTTCGACACGGAGGCGGTACGGGCTCTGGGCGTGATCGATCTCCCGCTGATCCAGCGCAAGCTCAACCTGCACTTCTCGATCACGCTCGATCTCTTCGGCGCCGAGGAGTCGACGAACGCTGCCGATGCCTTCACGGCCGGCATCAAGGGCCGCTTCCACGAGACCGAGATCGACGACGATCACCGGCTCCACGACGCGGTGTACCCCATCATGACCCTCGACGACGGCCGGCTCGAACAGGTCGAGGTGCCGGCCCTCAAATCGCTCAATGCCCGGCTGCGCGACGATTTCGTCGATGACTGCGGCGGCGGCATGCGGCGCTGGAACCGCGAGATACGTGACAGCGGCATCGACTTCGAACTCGCCCTGCCGCACATCGCATTCAACCGCGATATCGGCGCCTTCGCCGATGGCCACATCACACCGGACGGCCGGGTCATCGATGAGGCGGCGTGGAATGCCGAGCGCGACGCCTGGCTCCCGGTCGCAGACGACCAGGCCTTCTTGGACGAGTTGATGTCACCGGTCCACGAGCCGGGCGAGTTTGCCTCTTGGATCGCCGCGCCGCAGAAGGGGATCTCGGGCAAGCCAATCGAGTTCGAGTACGTCCGGCTGCCCTGAGGGGCCCCTGCACCGAACGGCTGCGGGTTCAGTCCGTCACGTGGAAGCGCCGCGCCTTGAGCTCGAAGCGCGGCAGACTCTCCGCGGGCGCGTGAACCCGCCCCCGATTCCGGGCAAAAGCCCGCCGACGGCGATCAGCGCGTTGCCGACGACCCTCGAGCGGGGCCGGTCCTCGCGCCGGTGATAGCGCCACGCCGACCACGCCGCGCCGCCGACCAGGAAGATGAGGGCGTATGTGTTGACGAGCGGCGAGAACAGCCGAACCCATCCCCACTCCATAGCCTTGCCGCTGAGGCTCCCGTCCGGCACGAGCCCGGGATCGATTGGGGTCGCGAGGACGAATACCGCCGCGATCGCGACATAGACGATGAGCGCGACCGTGAGCCGGTCGGCGGTCCGCTTCTTGGCCAGGAGGTAGGCGGTGCCCTGAGCGAGCGGCGCGCCGCCCAGCAGTGCCCCGGCGATGTACCAGGCCCGAAACAGCGGCTCATGCCACCCGAAAAGGGTGGTGAGAGCCTCCGTCAGGGTTCCGAGCCCGTACAGACCGACGCCGATCGCCCACCACAGCAGGAACCGCGCCTGTGGACTCCGTCGCCAATGCCTCCACAGGACCACCGTGAATGGCACCGCGACCGCGGTGCTGGCGATCGGTAGATACTCGATCATCTCAGCCATGTGACCCCCTCCCGACAGGCAACCTACGAAAGGGGAAGAACGACGCGAAGTCGGATCGATTCCGACGGTCAGTCGGTGCTGCTCGACCTCGCACCAAGGCCACGCGCGAGGAATCGTGCACGTGGTTCGAGCGTGTTGTGTCTCCTACCCAACAGGACGCTCGCGAGGACGAGCTCGTTCACCCCTGAGAATCAA
>JABAOH010001570.1_pt3 | contig 50842 bp, 29 predicted proteins | sample 7062181 | NCBI WGS metagenome assembly JABAOH01 (sample SAMN14538630, study PRJNA623070) | marine sediment metagenome | biome: marine biome [ENVO:00000428]; feature: marine pelagic biome [ENVO:01000023]; material: deep marine sediment [ENVO:00002113]; isolation source: pool of 5 deep marine... | reverse complement strand
TCCGGTCGGGTCTCTGCGTGGGGGCTACTTCGCCACGCGATACTTCGCGTGGCGAACTATCCCACTATAATACTTAGATCGCCCCGACGCAAGAATGGTTCGATGCGAGAAAACGCGTCAGGCCGGCGAGGGCGGGGTCCCGGGCGACCCGGCTCTGCAGGGGATCATCTCGTGCCGAGCGCCGCCTCGGGATTCCGGTAGACGACTTGGCCCTGGAACGTTGTCATCAGGCAGCGCAAATCTTTGATCTCGGCTGGCGGTATTTCGTAGAGGTTCTTATCCCAGACGGCGAGGTCGGCGTACTTGCCCACCTCGATGGATCCGATCTTCTCCTCGAGGAACATCTGCCTGGCGCTCCATATGGTGTAAGAGCGCAGCGCGGTAACGATGTCTAGCGATTCGTCTTTGCCGAAGGGATTCGGCCCATACACGCCCAGCAACGTCTCACGTTCCATGCTCGCCCAGAGACCGTAGCGCGCCGGGAACGGCGCAACGTAGTAATCGGACCCCTGTGCCCAGCGAATGCCCTTCTCGAGGTAAGTTCGGAACGGATTGAGTCGCCGCGAGCGTTCGGGCCCGAAGTTGCCGGCGTAGGTATCGCCGATCCACCACATGAAGATCGAGGAGGGTTCCGGATAGGCGGCGTCGTACGTTCCCTGCAACTCCGCCATGAGATTGATGGCGTGATCGGTGGGGATGTTGGCGTGGATGATCCCGTGCCGCAGTCCGGAGATGGGGTTCGCCTGCAGAGCGGACGCGTAGCTATCCACCGTCCAATCGATGGCTCGATCACCGATCGCGTGGACGCTCACGTGCAAGCCCGCGTCGTGGTAGGTGCGAATCAACTCTCTGATCTCCTCGGGATCATCGACGGGATACCCCCGATTCCCCTGATCCACGTCGCTGAAGTCCTTGTTCCAATCGTCGTGCAACCAGGCCGTGCGGGCCCCACCACTGCCGTCGAGATAGAGTTTGGCGCCGCCGGAGATTAGATGATCGTCTCCGGTCGAATCGTACGGCTTCGTGAACGAGGCGACGCGATCGATGACCCAGGGCCCGCAGCACCAGAGGACGAACACTCTGACAGTCAGGTCGCCGGCGGCCAAAACATCCTGATAGGCTTCCCACGTGTCCCATGCGATGCCCGGGTCCTTCACGCCCGTCATGCACTCCGCGTTGAACTCGCGTGCGAGCTCACGGATGCCGGCACGCCACTGCTCCGGACTGAAGTCCGGGATCAGGTCCGACACGAGGTCCTGCGCGGACTCTTTCAGTACGCCCGTGGGCGTGCCATCGGAATAGCGATCGATCGTACCGCCCGGCGGATCGGGCGTGTTCTCGTCGATGCCCGCCAACCGCAGGGCACGGCTGTTCGCCGTTCCGTAGTGGCCCATCGTGTGGTTGAGCCAGACGGGATTGTCCGGCGCGACCGAATCGAGATCGGACGCGTATATGTAACGCAGCTCTGAGAATTTCCCCTCGTCCCACCCGGCTCCGTGAACCCAGTCGCCCGGTTCCAGTCGCTCGACCTGCGTCGCCACAAGTGCCACGATATCGGCGACGCTCTTCACATTCGGATAGCTCAGATCCAGGAGGTAGAGTCTTCTAGTTCCCCCGTAGGCGAAGTGCGCGTGGGCGTCGAGCAGGCCGGGGGTGACCGTGGAGCCCTCTAGGTCGATTCGAGTGGTCCCGGGACCGACCCAGCGCTCGACCTCGCGGTCGATGCCAACGGCGACGATCTTGCCATCCTGCACGGCCACCGCTTCGGCGACATTGTCCTGAGAGTCCACCGTGATGACGGTGCCGTTCAGCAGCACGAGATCTGCTTCCGTACCTGTATCGAGGCCGGAGCAGGCCGAAAGAATCAGCATCCAGGGCACCGCCAGAGAGGTGCCGATCGCCAAGGGAAATTCCGTGACAGCGGGTGAACGCCGCATCAGTCCGCCTCCATCAGAGGGCGAGCGTGGGCCGAGTTTCGCTCAAGAATACGGGCGCGCACTCCCTGGAGACCAGAGCGGTATCAGGTGGGGTTGCAGGATCGCGTCCCTCGGTCCCAGACTGTCACGGCACCCATACCCAACCTGTCGTGCTCCAGTACCGAGCGATCATCTGCCGGTAGACCGGAGGTGTCAGCATGATCCGCAAGATACTCGTGCTCGCGGCGCTGCTGGTGAGTGCCGGGATCGCCGGGTGTTCGCAGGAAGAAGCGACATCCGAGCTCATCCAACCCTCTGAGTGGTGGCGCGTCCACCCGCGTCCCGTCTACGCGACGCTCGAACATGTCGGAACGTATCAGGAGTGGTTCGAAGTCTACCGCCTGGCCGAGGGCACCTACGCACTCTACGAGCCGAACCAGTTCGAGGAGGCGATCAGCTACCTGGTGCTAGGAACGGAGCGCGGCGTCCTCATCGACGCCGGCACCGGGATCGGAGACATCCGCCAGGTGGTGGAGGAGTTAACCGATCTACCTGTCTCGGTGGTGCTCACCCACGAGCACTACGACCACATAGGCGGCGCTTACCGCTTCGATGAGATTGCGGCACCGAGCGATCCGGCTGGCCTCGCGGTTCTGGCCGCCGGACGCGATAGCGAGTCGCTACAGGGATATATCACCGACGACTACCTCTGGAAGCCGCTGCCCGAGGGGTTCGACGGCCCGACGTGGACGATCCCGCCCATCGTACCGACCCAGCTTCTGGAAGACGGTGACATCATCGACCTGGGCGGCAGGACGCTTGAGGTTATCGAAACCCCGGGCCACTCGCCGGCGCACATCTGTCTGCTGGACCGGGAGAACAGACTGCTCTGGACGGGCGACCACTTCTTCCCCGGGCCTCTCTACGCGTTCGGTGGGGACGTGAACATCGATGACTACATCGCGTCGAACGAGCGGCTCGTGGGCATACTCGACCAGTACGACTACGTGCTCGCGGGACACAACGATCCCTGGGTCGAGAGCGACGTCATCCGCCGCGTGGGAGAGGCGTTCGAAGCGATTGCTGAGGGCACCGCCGAGTACTCGGAAGATGACGGCCTGCGCAGGTATTTCTTCCAGGGGTTCGACGTACTGATACGTGCGGAAATGGTCGAGGAGATGGCCAGCTAGCAACGTCGGACTAGAAACTCAGCTTCCTTGGCCCTGCTGTTCCTGCTCCGGTGGCGCAACGCGCTCGTACTTCGGGCCCCCGAGTCTCAGCGCGGTCACCCGTCCGTCATCGTCGAACTCGAACGTGAGAGCTTCGGGATAACTCTGCGCTCCATCGTGGAACACAACCCGAAACTTGTCGTCCCTTACGTGCTCCACTGGCCAGTTGAACTGATCCGAGAGCCGCAGCACTAGACCACGGTCCCCTCCCACGATCTCGACCTGACCGTAGGCACGGTGCGTGTACGTGCCCAAGCACCTCTCCAGCGGGAATGGTGGTACGGTGACACGAGCGCGCTCGGCTGCGAGCCGCTCCTCCTGTGCCCGCTGCTGCGTCTCCCAGTAGGTGAACCCGGCCCGGATGGCACCGCTCCAATCTTCCTCCGGTGCACCCAGGTAGGCATCGAAGATTCGGAAGTGGAGGGCCATCGGCAGGGCGCTCTGCCCGTTACTCAAAACCGCCACGCCGAGGCGCTGCTCTGGCATCAAGGCAATCGATGATGCCTGGCCAACGACGCCACCGCCATGCAGCACCACCTTCTTGCCGCGGTAGTCCGTCATGGCCCACCCGAACCCATAAGCCCAGAAGTGACCTGTGAAATCAGCGCCCCGATACTGGATCGGGTAATACCAGATCGGCGGTTGCCTTATCACTTGCGGTGAGTGCATCTCGTTCACCGCGGCTATGCTGAGCAGCCGATTCCCTTGGTAAACACCAGTCCCTAGTAGCAGACGCAACCAGCTCACCAGATCGTGGGCGCTCGCGTTCATCCCACCGGCCGGACCGGCTGCCTCAACGGCCAACCACTCGATCGGTCGTGGCCCATCCTCGCCCAATACGTGAGGCATGGCGATGTTCTCGATGCGCGCGTCCTCGGCGCCGATGGTGCGCCCACGGAGGACGCACACCCAACACGGGCGGACATCCTCGGCATCCCACAAGTCATACGCGCTCGTCGTGGTCGACGACATCTGCAGCGGCTCGAGCATCCTCGCCTCCACGAACTCACCCCAGCTCATCTGCGAGACCGCCGCGACGATCTCCGCGGCCGCCATGTAGCACTCGTTGCAGTAGACAAAGGCGTTGCGGAAACGGGGAGCGCCGAGCTCCAGAAACTGCAACCTTCTGAGAACCTCCTCGCGAGTCAGGAAGTCCGGGCTGGGCCGGCCGGACAGACGGCCAGTCGGATGCCCGATGTCTCCAGCTACCCGGTGCGCTAGTAGATCGCGAATCGTCACCTGCTGGGTCACCCAGGGATCGGGGAGCTTGAACCACGGAAGGTGCTTGATCACCGGATCATCCCACGAGACCTTCCGCTCGTCCACCAGCATCGCCACGGCCGCCGCAGTAAAGGCTTTTGTGGTGGATCCGAGAGCGAACACCGTGTGGGCGTCCACGAGCTGTTCCTTGCCCACTTCCCGGACGCCGTAACCCTTGAGGAGGACGACCGAGTCATCCTTCACGATAGCCACGGCCAGGCCGGGAACCTGCCACTCGGTCATCGACTTGAGGATATACTCATCCAGATCTTCAAGTGGATCCTCCTGCGCACACACGGGGCTGGCGATTAGAAGGGAGGCGAACAACAAATGGAGAACGCAGGTCTTCTGTTCAACTTTGTCCACAGCAGAGCCCTCCGGCACGGTTGAACGCACTGACACCAAGGGCAAACGCAGACATCGACTGAGGCATCAGAATTCCGCCGCTCCTCTTTCAGGGCAGATTCTCGATCACCCAGATCTCGCCCTTGGTGGTACCGCCGTAGTTGAAGGTGAAGCGCCTGCCGTCGGGGTGCAGGTTGAAGCCCCAGAAGCCCGGCACACCGCTGATCCGTCGAGACTCGCCGCCCGCGCTCGGGACGACGATGACATCCATGTTTCCTTGATCATCGACACCACGGAACAGGACGTACTGGCCATCGGGCGTCCAGCAGAGCACAGCACTACCCATGATTGGCCGAGGCGTTCGATAGACCTCGCGCGCCTCGCCGCCGGAGGCCGGCAAGACCGAGATCTTGACTGTCCTCGATTCGGGATCTTGCTCGGATACTGCGACGGTCCGACCATCGGGCGCGACAGAAACGTGCAAGTCCCACCCCGAGGCCAGCTGGCGGCTGGATCTCGCGAGTCGCGCGACCTGTCTCTCACTGCCGCTGGCAAGCTCACGAACCACGAGCCACCAGTGGTTCGAGCCAGGGTCGATCTCACGGGCGAAGAAGAGCGTCTTTCCGTCCGGCGCGAACGATGCGTGAGCCCGCAACTCGTCAGGCGCTTCCGCCCCACTGAGCATAGGAGTGACTTCCGCGCTTCCCAGATCGAAGCGAAAGAGCCCGCTATGTTGCCTGTAGCGTCCAAACACCATGATCGTCCGCGAGTCGGGCACCCACTCGAGCCGCTCGACTTCAGCAAAGGGGAGCGCCATCACTCGCGTATCCCCTCCGGCCAGATTGCTGATCGCCAGCTGCCAGCTGGCGTCGCCGTGTGCTTGCCACAGGTAGGCGAGCTGGCGGCCGTCCGGCGACCAGACGCCGTCTCGGCTCGTTCCCCTCGCCGGATCTGCGATGGGCGTCGGGGTTGTGACTACACGGCCCGCCTCGATATCGAGCGTGGCAGTATGGACCTGCATCGCCTCGGTGATCACGGCGTAGAAGTACTTATCCTGCGAGAAGCCGATGGGTAGAAGCTGCCAGATATCGGCCCGCAGAAGCTCGGGTCTGCCTGCCGGACGACCGTTCGCCACCGGCAGCCTCCAGATTCCCCGGGTAAGCTCACGGTCGCTGTAGAACAAAATGCCACCGCCGTCCGGCGTCCAACCCATCAATCGATCATCGCCGTTGGCGCCTACCAGTTCGCTTTCCCGCGCCCCGTCTACCGCCACAGCATAGATGTCGTGATCACGCGATCCCGGGTCTGGCGCGATGTCGTACCCCACGTAGCGGCCATCCGGCGAGAACGCGGCTACCTGGGGAGAGCGCTCGTCGAGCGTCTTGACGACCTGGGTCGAGCCGTCCGCGGCTGACACGAGCGTCAGTCGCCAGACATAATCCGCGCCGAGAACCTTGATCAGCAGTTGCGCGCCATCGGCCGACCAGTCTTCAACCGAGATGTGCGAGTTGTCTTCCGAATGAGGTACGATCACGCGGGGATTCGATCCGTCTACGCCGATGATCCGAACGCCGTAACCGCCCTCCTTGTCGCTCCACCAGGTGTAGGCGAGCTCCCGGCCATCCGGAGAGAAGACCGATGACTCGGCCCACTCCATAGAGCCACCTGTCCACGAACCCGTGTCGGTTACATGGCGCCATCCGTCCGTCTCGGCATCGGCAACCATGAGGTTCCCCGTGCTCCAATCGACGCCCGAGAAGTATCGGCTATCGGGCGACGGGGCCAGATGTGCGAACGACGGTATCTCGCCCTTCCAGAATCGCCTGATCACCAGCGACGTATCACCCTGCTGTGTTCGAAAGGATTGACCCAGGACGGCGGCGTTGAGTGTGCGGAGCGCGAGCGCTTCGCCGGAGTAGGTCAGTAGCCCAGGGACGACAAGGAGAATTAGGCGCTTGTTCATGCCAGGCCCTCCACCTGCCTTGGCAGCCTCAAGGGGGCTGCGTTCTCACGGGACACGAGTGCGGCCTTCCGGATCCTCACACCCATCAGCGAGGCAAGCCGCGTTCCAAGGTGGTCATTTGCCGGCAACGCTTTCTAGTAGAAGGGATTAGGCTCAGCGAGCCCTGAGGCTATACCGCACGAGGGGTCACGAGGCGTTACCGGCGTCTTTGCCAGGCGTAACGATCGGTGTCGATTCGCCAGCTTCGATTGGAAGGGTGAAGCGGAAGGCCGTCCCCTCCCCTGGGACGCTCATCGCCTCGAGCTCACTCCCGTGGGCACGGGCGATGCGGCGCGCTATGGAGAGCCCAAGGCCGGTCCCTTCATCCTTGGTCGAGAAGAACGGATCGAAGATCTTATCCAGATCCTCCGGCGGAATCCCCTCGCCCTCATCCCACACCGAGACTCTGGCTCGGTCATCCCGCACCTCGACTTCGAGGCCGGCGCGTCGGCCTCCCTGCAAAGCATCGATGGCGTTCAGCAAGAGATTGAGGACCAACTGCTCGAGAGCACTCTGATCAGCACGCACCCACACCGGGGCGGATGGCATAACTTGCTCGAAGCCAACGTCCTTTGCCTGCAAACCCGGTGCTGCCGCGCGGATCGCCGCTTCGACAGGCATCCGCAAGTCCACTCGGTCCGGCGAGACCCTGCCGCTGCGGGCGATCCGCAGGAAATCACTGACCGATTTATTCAGGCGCTCGATCTCTCCCAGTGCCCGGTCGATCAGCTCGCGGGCTTCTTCCGGTTCGGTCTCCAGCTTCCGCTGGGTCCGCTGGAGGTCGACGCTCACGGAGGTCAGCGGGTTCCGAACCTCGTGGGCCAGCGACGCGGCGAACTCGCCGACGGCCGCCACCGCCTCCTGCTGCGACAACTTCTCCAGCATCCGCCTAAGGTTCTCGGTCATCGAGTTAAACGCCCGCGCCGTTCCCTGCACTTCCGGCGGCCCTTCCTCCTCCGCCGCGCGTGACAGGTCACCACGAGAAACGCTGGTCGCCGCCTCGGACAGATGCTCCAGAGAACGGGTCAGACGTCGGGTGAAGATGGTGGTCAAGACGAACACGAGAGCGATCACCAGCAGCAGACCGATAGTCCCCCGCCGGGCCGCCTGCTCAAACGGCTCCGTGACCGGCCCAACGGGCCCCGCCATCACGAAGCGCACCGGAGGCTCACCGAGGCGTCGTTCCACGGCCAACCACTCGTCTCCCAGCCAGGTGAATCGCTCTGTCGAGAACAGCGCCGGATCGATAGTGAGCGGGAGGAGCGGATTCCCGCTACGCGCATCGAAGAGAGCGAGCACCGACCCGCCGAGGCCCGCGGTCACCGCCCCAGGCGGGAGCAGGCTCTCGGCACGGAGCTCGACCTCCAACGTCCCCAGTCGTTCACCCGACGAGCGGTCACGAATCGTGAGCGCGTGCGGTAGCGTCGCCCCCAGCAGAGTTGCGGGCTCACCGCCCTCGAGGTCAAGATCGCCCGGTAACTGTCCGAGGAACCCCCCGCGGGAGTCGCGTATCTTTACGCTGTAAACATAAGGCGCCGCGGCGCTCCAGAGTCCCGCTAGCCGCCTGACCGACCCCGCATCTGCGACCCCTGTTACAGGCCGGCCGCGTCTCAGCGCCGACTGCACGACGGGAGCGTCACCGAGGTCCAGTAGGACAGACTGGCACAAGGTCCATTGCCTGCCGGCGGCTTCCACGGTTTGGGAGAGCGACTCTTCCAGCCGCGCGCGCACCATATCCTCGCCGGACCGCCGAGCGGAGCGCGCGACCCAGAGGCCCATCGCTCCCAGGGGCACGACTGCGCCGAGCAGGACCAGCAGCAGGAACCGGCTTCGCAGGCTGAACTGCGACAACGTCCGCATACGCACTCCTGGCTACTGGATCCCGTGCTTCTCCAGCAGGCGATAGAGACGCGGCTTCGAGATACCGAGGACGCGGGCCGCCTTTGCCTTGTTGCCACCCACACCGATCAAGACTCGCCTCACGTGCTCGGCCTCGACCTCGTCCAGCGGGCGGAAGACGCCCGCCTGCTGGTCCGTACCACGACCCAAGCCCAGGTGCTCCGGGCGGATCACGCCGCCGGTGGAGAGCGCGATGGCTCGCGTCAGACAGTTCTCCAGTTCCCTGACGTTCCCAGGCCAATCGTGCTCCATAAGAGCCTCGACCGTCGAATCCGGCAGCGCCGGCTCTGTCAGGTGTAAACGTTGGCTCGTTTTGCGGACCAGATGGTGGGCGAGCAACGGGATGTCGTTGGGGCGCTCGCGGAGCGGGGGCAGTACGATCTCCACAACCTTCAGGCGGTAGTAAAGGTCCTCGCGGAACCCTCCCTCCTCCACCAGGCTATCGAGGTCCCGGTTCGTCGCCGCGATGACGCGGGCCTCAGTGTGTTCCGGCTTCTCTCCTCCCACCGGATAGACTTCGCCGTCCTCGAGAACCCTCAGGATCTTCACCTGGAACTCGGAGCTAGTCTCTCCAATCTCGTCCAGGAAGATCGTGCCGCGACCGGCCAAGGAGAAACGACCGCGCCGGTCGCCCACGGCACCGGTGAACGCGCCGCGCACGTGACCGAAGAGTTCCGACTCGAGTAGCGTCTCCGGCAATGCCGTACAATTGACCGGTACGAACGGCTCGTCGGCGTCAGCAGAATTGAAGTGGATGGCACGCGCCACCATCTCCTTGCCCGTGCCGCTCGCGCCTCTGACCAGAACGTTCACCCGGCTGGCGGCGAGCTGACCCACGAGCTTGAACACGCCGATCATCTGCGGATCTTTCCCCACAAGCTCATCGAGCCGGTAGGGCTCAGCCTCGTCCTCAACCGCCCGGCGCGCGGCTTCGCGAGCGCGCCGGTCGCGCAGCGCCTTGCCCAGCACCTCCTCCAGCTCAACCAGGTTGATAGGCTTGACCAGAAAGTCGAACGCGCCTTCGCGCATCGCCCGGACCACCGTGGGCATATCGTCGTAGGCCGTCATCAGGACCACGTCCACCGACGGTGCGCGCTCGCGGACGAGCTTGAGCAACTCGATCCCGTCGAGCCCGGGCATGCGGATATCGCTCAGCACCAGATCCGGTGCAACTTCGGCGAGCTTCCCCAGCGCCGTCTCGGCGCTCTCAGCCGTCGCCACTTCTAGACCGATGTCCGCGAGAGCTCCAGCGAGCGAGTTGAGAACTGTTGCGTCATCGTCGACCAGAAGTACTCGTCGCGCCATTGTGCACAGCCCCTTCGGAGAGGTGGGCGTGCGGATACGGAGAATCACTTAACAAGATTCCGCACTAGCCAGCTCGGATGCAAGCAGTGCCAGTGGCAAGCCTGTCGTGCCCTTACAATGGCAAGGTGGGCGCTGGAATTTCCCGAAGGAGGCCAGTTCCTAGACGTAGGACCCGAGATCCAGCCGCTCGAGCTCGCGGATGAACTTGATCTTGTGCGTCGGCGTGCGTTCCAGCTTCCGCGCCAAGATGTAGATCTTGTCCGTCGACAGGCGCGGTGTGATATCCGCCAGCGACTGGGCATACGCCACCGCTTCCAGTAGCCTGGTGCGCAGCGCTTCTTCCGGCCGCACCCCGGTTGCCAGAGCCGCCTGGTACTCCTTGTCCTTCTTGATCCGGGGCCAGTCGGGAAAGACGAACACGCTCAGGTAGTCGTCCTCGTTCAACCTCGTGACCAGTGCGTCTTTGACCCAGATCGAGCGGACGAGCAGGTTAGAGAGGTGCATTCGATCGATGAGACTGCCGTCCTCCCACTCGATGAGCTCCTTTTCCCGCCCCACCAGGTAGACCCACCGCTCCTCGTCCACCCTGGCGAGATCCCCTGTGTGATAGAACCCGTCGGCGTCGAGGTGAGCGTCTGGCTGCTGACCCACGTATCCGGCGGCGATGGTCGGACCCCGGATCAGAAGCTCTCCCACCGGATGCCGGCTGCCGGGCAGAGTCCGCGGGCGGTCGATTCGGTACTCGAGAGCGGCGATCAGGCGACCACAGGAGCCCCTCCGACTCTCGTTGAGGCGATTCCGCGCGATGATGCCGGAGGCTTCGGTGGCCCCGTAGATATCGATGACCGTGACGCCCAGCTTGGCGAAGATATCGACCACGCCGGGGTCGATGCGGGTGGAGGACGAGATGCCGTAGCTGAAGTGCCCGCCCATCTTGTTGCGCAGGAAGATGCGCATGGCATTGAGCTTGGCTTTGTCCAGCGTCCCGATGTCCTGGAGCTCGGCATGCTTCTCGATGCTGGTGAGATGCTCGTAGAGATTGTGCCAGACGGCCTTGTTCTTCATCTCCTCCAGCACCTCTTTCATGATGTAGATCCAGAACTTGGGCACGGCCATCAGGGCTTTGATGCGAACGCCGACTCGTTTCATCTTCTTGATTTCGTCTTCCAGCACGGTGTCCTGATCGGCCTCGCGGGTGAAGTACGTGACGCTGAAGCCCTTGGCCTTGGTGACGAGGAACTCGAGCAGCGTGGCGATGTGGGTGTAAGGGCCGATGTTGAGCAGGTCCTCGGCCTTGCGCAGGTTCATAACGTCCATTCCCTCGTTCACCTGGGCCACGATGTTGCCGTGAGTGATCCGGACCAGTTTGGGCAGGCTGGTGGTCCCGGACGTGGCGTAGTGGCCAAGCACGAGCTCCGGCCGCTCGAGCCGGGAGGCGGGCGCCGGGAACTCCGCGCAAGTCGGGGCCGGCACGGAGGAGAACCGAAGCTCGTTGTCCTCGAGATCACCGATGGTTGGCGCATCGCGATCTTCGAACACGTGATAGAGGTCGGCGATCAAGATCTGCGACCGTAAGCCCAATTGCCGGAGCACACCCTTTATGCGCAGGCGTGAAGCAGCGCTCACCAAGACCAGATCCGGCGGGCTCTGCTTCAGGAGATGCGCGAGTTCCTCCTCGTGCATCTTCGTGTCCAGTGGGAAGAGGACGTTCCCGGTGTAGAGTGTGGCCAGCGCAAGCATGTCCCACTCCGGGCGGTTCATCACGAAAGTGCAGACGACCTGCTGGCGCTCCTGATCCGGTCCGATGACCTGGAGGGCCCGTCGGATGTTGCCGACGTATTCCATGAAATCCAGGGTCCGGTACGTACTTCCGTCGTCGTAGCGGATGGCCGGCCGCTTGCCGAAGGTCGGAAGCCGGTCCCGGATGATCTCCGCCACCGAGCTGATCGACTGATCGCGAGCGACGGCGGCTCGTTCGGCTGCTGCCATCGTGGTGGTCATGCTGCCCTCCCGTGGTTCCCGTGGTCCTCCCCCTTCCGCCGTGCGGCTGGGTAGGACGAGTGGTTCAAAATGAAATCACCGAGCTGGAAGCCGTGCAGAGCGGCCATCTCGAGCATCTGCTCCACTTGCTCGGGCGTGATCGGTCCCCGGGCGAACGAACTGTTACGCCCGTCGAACCCCAACAGCAGTGTCTCGCTGAGACATCCGTAGGCCTGTCCGCCGGTCGGGAGCCCGACACAATCGATCTCCTGGTTCTCGGGGAGCCGGGCATAGCCGCCGTCGAAGACGGTGTATTCATCAAGACGGTCCCTGAACGCCCGGCTCAGGTTGGACGGCACCGAAGCGCAGGACACGACCGCACCGGGCTTGACGAGCTCGGGTGAGACCAGCCGGCTTTCTGGGCAATTGGTGGCGACCGTAACGATGTCGCAGTCGCCAATCGCCGCGAGCGAAGTATGGAGCGTGATGTAGTCATTATCCTCGATACCACCGTCGCGATCCAGGGCCTCCTCGAGCAGGCTCAGCAGCTCGGGCATATCGCCCTCCCCGCCACGTAGCCAGTTCTCGACGCGTTCCCATGCGGAGGCCGGGTCGCTGGATCGCAGCGCCGGCAGCACGATTTCGTAGAAGATCCGGTTGCCCACGCCGCCGATCGAAAGCTGGTTGAGTGGCAGAATTCCGCTGATCTCCGCTCGCGCTTTGCGGGCCAAGTAGAGCAGGCATTGCCTCCGCGTCCTCTTCAGCCTCTGGATGCCGTCGGCGCTGTTGCGGCCGATGAGCTTGAGGCGGCCCACGCGTCCGGAGAGCATCACGGCGAGGACCGAGCCGATGTTGCCGGCCGCCCCCACCACGGCTGCGCTGGCCTCCGGCAGGGCGATGCCATTGAGGTCTGCCGCCTCGACTATTCCTTCGATCATCAGGCCCGCGGTGTACGCGTTGCCGGTGGTGACGGGGACTTCGTGGTCGTTGACGGTTGTGCCCCGGTCGGTGACGATGGAGGTGAACGCCCCGAGCCCCACCATCGAGGTCGGGATATGATCGTCGCCGAGCTCGCGAGCCGTCGTCACCGCATCCTGGATCTTGTCCTGCACCTCTTCCAGACGCAGGAGGTCGAGCCGCGTGGGATTGGCCGTCCGCGCCTTGCCGTAGATCTCGATGAGATCGCCCGGCAGGAACGGGACCGAAACGAAGTTGGCTTCGACCACGAACCCTTCGGAACTGATGTAGTCGGTGTGAACCACATCCGGTTCGAGGAACCGCGCGAGCCGTGACCACCACGCGGTCAGCCGCGCCGGCTCGACCCGTCCCTCGAGGGTCGGGAAGTAGAACTCCGTCACCTGATCGATTCGTGCCGGGTGCATGATGAACCCCACGCGCGCGTCGAAGTCTGCCTGTCGATCGGGGCGCGGCCGGATGACCGGCGCCTTGGGTGGATCGCTGCGCTCCGCGGCCGAGGCGGGTAGCCCCACCAGGTGCCCGACCAGAACGCCCTCGTTGTTCCGCTCGATCACCTCGAACACCTCGCCCAGCGCGGCCAGGACCCGTTCCATCTCCTGTTGCGTGATGTCGGCCGCGGGTTGGATGCGCAGGATCGAGAGCCGTTTCTTCCCGGGGTTCCCCTTGAGCAGCGTGGTCAGCGGGGCCAGCACCCGGATCCGGTGATAGTGCAGGAGGTAGCTCGCCACGAGCAGCGACAGGAATCCCTGCCGCACGCCGAAGCGGAAGAGGGGAGACTTGTCGTGGAGATCGTCGAACTCGACGCCGATCATCAGGCCCCGGCCGCGGACGTCCCGGATGACGTTCGGAAACCGCTGTTTCAGTTTCTCGAGGCCCGCCATCAGGTACTCGCCCTTCTCGACAATGGACCTCATGAGGCGGTTGTCGTCGCGGGTGAGGATCTCCAACACCCGGTTGGCCACGCTGCAACCGAGCTCGTCTTCCGCGAAGGTGGACGTATGCAGGATGCCGAAGTTGTGGTCGTAGATGTCGTTCCGGATCAGCGCTGCGCCGATCTTCACCAATCCACCACCCAGCGCTTTGCTCAACGTCAGGTACTCCGGATCGATGGCGCTCAACGGCCCATCGCCGTAGGCGACGAACGATCCGGTCCGTCCGCACCCCGTCTGAATCTCGTCGATCAGATACGGGATACCTAGGTCGGCGTGTTGGGCGGCCAGCGTTGCCAAAACGTCATCCGGCACCGGGCGGATTCCGCCCTCGCCCTGGATGACCTCGAGGCACAGGGCGATGATCGTGGAAGCGGCTACCGGTTCGACCACTATGCGGCCGTCTTCCAGGCGCGGTTCCAGGAACTCGATCTGATGGTCGCGCTGGATCTCCACGATCCGCGCCACGTCGGCAAAGTCGATGAACTGCGTGCGAATCGCCGACAGTCCCTCGAACCCTTCGCGATAGGTCTTGTTGAACGTGACCTTCAGCGCCGCGCTGGTCTTTCCGTGGAAGGAGCCTTTGAGGGCGAGCACGACCGGTCGCTGCTGGAAGCGCTCGAACTGGGCCAGGTTATGCTCGTCGAGATCGTCGCGAAACCTGCTGAGGTCCCGATCGCCGCCGGGAACCTCGATATCCGGGTGCTGGCGCTCGGTGGCGTGGTAGAACTGCTCGATGTCGCGCGAGATCCGGTCGAACAGGCGTCGGATTTCGTCGAACCGCACCTTGTAGGCGTGCTTCAACGCAGCCTCGACCGCCTCCGCACCGCTGTTGGTGAAGTGGCAATAGTATGTGCTGTCCGCCGGGAGCAGCGCATTGACGCGCTCCGCGAGCAAGCCGGCCTGCCGACGCTCGGAACTCTGTGCCAAGAACGGCACGTCCGCGTCCAGCTGCGATTTGAGGAACTCCTTCAATTCCGGATTGTTGTGGCCGAGCAAACCAGCCCCGAAACCGCCCACGAGGTCGAGCACTTCGACTTCATGTCCGTCCTCGTCGAGGCGGTACAGATAACAGCCGCGGGCCCGGCTGAACCCGACGTTGAGTCCCAAGCTCTCGAGCAGATCGGCGAGCTTCGGTCGGCAGAACGCCGCGTAGTTCGTGGAGCCGATCCATGGATCCGTCGTATCTATAGCAATCATGATGACCTCTAAGTAACGGCACGCGACCAGCGTCGGTGCCGGGCAGTCTTGACGTTACCCGAGACGGCGACGCCAGCAGGACGGGCAGGAGCGCCAGGTCCGCCGTCAAGGCGAGGATGATGGTGAGCGAGCTGAGGAGTCCGAACTGGGAAGTAGGCATGAAATCGGAGAATCCCATCCCGGCAAAAGCCCCGACGAGTATGACGGATGTCATGACCATGCGCAGGCCGACGCCCACCATGGCTTCTCGACTGGCGGTGGGGCGGTCCTCGTTTCGGCGCCGCGATTCCTGATAGGCGATGACGAAGTGGATCGTATCGTCCACCGCCAGACCCACCGCGATGCCGGCGATCAGCACCGTGGCCATGTTCACAGGGATCCCCAGCAGCCCCATCAGACCGAGCACCATGGCTACCGGGTAGAGGCTGAGTGCCAAGCCGAGGACGCTCAGTCCGATCGATCGGAAGAGCACCAAGAGAATGACGAAGCATACCACGCACACGATGACGAGAGATTCCTTCTGGGTTCGGATCACGCCGTCGTCCATGTTGGCCCAGAGCAAGGAGGTGCCGGTCGGGACCAGTTGCAGACCATGCGGGAGTACCTCACGGGCCAGGCCACGAATACGCGACAGCAAGGCAAAGAGCCGCTGACTGCTCGGATAGTCCATCATGACTATTAGCTGCACCTGGTCCGCCTGACGGGAGACCATGCCGCCCAGGTTGGCGGCGCGGTCACCCAGCGCTTCCGGTGAAGCAGACAGCAGGAAGGGAGACAGAACGGCACGAACGCCGGCCAGCGTTTCCAACCGGCGGGCAAACTCCTGCAACGGTTCGCGGTAAGTCGGGAGCTGCTCGCCCGGCGGCAACTGAATCACAAGGTTGAGCGGGTTCTGGGGAAGCCCCGCCTCCTCGAGCGCGCGATAGTCTCGGGGGACGCGGGTGTCAGACCGGAAGAACCTGACGTAGTCCGTGTCGGCCTCGAGAGCGGTCAGGCCGACCAGCGAGAAGCCGCCCAAGGCAAACGACGCCGCGATCCAGCCGGGACGACGGCGCAGCCAGCCGGCCCAGCGATCGAGGAGCGCCGAACCGAGTCGGGCCGCCGGCGGCTCCGGCCGACGCGCGTTCTCCCAGAGCACGGACATCAGCAGCGGGGCACCGGTCATGGTGAGAACCCAGGCCAGCGCGATTCCGAAGGACGCGAACACGGCCAGCTGGAACACCGGCAGGACACTGCTACCGGCGAAGGCGAGAAAACCGGCCATGGTCGTGAGGGTAGTGCCAGCGCACGGCCAAGCGATGGCCCTCACGGCTTGCCCGGCGGCGGCACGGCTTTCCCCAGCGCTCGCATGGGCTCGGTGGAACGCATGTATCAGGTGGATAGCATCGGCCACCGACAGCGCGATCAGCACCGTCGGCAGCATGATCGTAATCATGTTGAGCGGATAGCCCACGCCGATCAGGAGCCCCTGCGTGACGATCACCGTGCCCAGGGACACCGAGATCAACACCGCCGTGTCTCGAAGGTTGCGAAACAGGACGATGCCGAGCAGGAAGACGAAGAGGCTGACCGCGGGAAAGAACAGCAGCATGTCACGGCGCGCAGCGCGGTTCAGTTCACCGTTAATGACCGCCGTGCCCGCTACGTGGACCTGTGCCACAGTCGGGTAGTCAACGGCCACGGAGCGGATTCCGGCGACCAGATTCTCGCGGTACCCGTCAGCCGTGTCGATATCGTTAGTGACCCAGAGGAGCAGCGCCTCGTAGGGAATATGGAGGTCCGGCTTCAGGAACCGCCTAGCGAGCTCACTCGTCTGCGGGAAATCGGAGACGGAGAGAACACGGTGGACGTGCTCCATCCGTTCCAGTCGGGAGACCATTGCGTCCCGGTCTGCGCGGATCAACGCATCGGGCGCGGGCTTCCGTCGCAGGGCCACGACGGTCCACTCCCTTTGCCCGAAGTCGTCGAGGAATCGTCGGTAGTCCGCCAGGGCGGGGTCGTCCGTCGCGAACCACACCCCGACCGAGTTGTCGATCCGGAACTGCAGAATCGCGACGACTGCAGCCGCCACGGTCAGCGTCAGCCAGGCGACCAAGACCGCGCGTCTCATTACCAGAACCCTCTAAGTAGCTTGTACTGCATTCCTTCCTCCACACTCCAGACTCGCGCGAAAGGTGGCAGGGGCCCATCAAGTAGAGGTCAAGTGCCGTATCGGCAGGGCCTGGGAAAGGCGAGGCAGCATCGGGGCTGGATCTCTCGCAGTCGTTTGCTCACGCGGAGATCGCCGAGGTTATCGGGCGGTAGCGAGGTCGGGCTGAGGTCTCGCCGGTTGCCGACCGCGCCCCTCCGCTCCCAGTTTACCGGGGGAGAAACGCCGGGCCTCCGGCAACCCAGGTCGAGACGCTCCTATGGAAAGATCGTTGCTGATCGTCGACGACGATCCTCGAATTCGCACCTCGCTCGCCCGTGCCCTGGGCGACGAGCGGACCGAAGTCCGTACGGCGGAGGACGGGGAGCGTGCGCTGGCCTTGCTGGACGAGTCGAGCGCCGGCGTCGTTCTGGCCGATCTGAAGATGCCGGGCATGAGCGGCCTCGACCTGCTGCGACTCATCCGCGAGCGCATGCCCGACGTGGACGTCGTGCTGATGACCGCCTACGAGGACCTGCCCACGGTCGCCGAGGCGATGCGCGAAGGCGCCGTCGACTTTCTCGTCAAACCGCTGGACCTGCACCAGCTTCGCTGCCTGCTTGACCGAATCTTCGAGGATCGGGCGGCGCGGGAAGCCGCCCGCTGGGACGAGAGCGTTCCCGATGTGGCCGATCGTCTCGTCGGCCGCGACCCGCACATGGTCGAGATCTTCAAGCTGGTCGGTCAGGTCGCCGCGACCCGCACCAACGTGGTCATCCGGGGAGAGAGTGGGACAGGGAAGGAGCTCATCGCGCAGGCGATCCACGACGCATCTCCTTTCGCTGGCGAGCCCTTCGTGGCGGTGGACTGCACGGCACTTCCCTCGACGCTGCTCGAGTCGGAGCTGTTCGGGCACGTGCGCGGCGCGTTCACCGGTGCGACCTCCGACCGGCGGGGTCGGTTCGCGCTGGCGGGCCGCGGAACGGTCTTTCTGGATGAGATCGGCGACACGACACCGGAGTTTCAGAGCAAGCTGCTCCGCGTGCTGCAGGAGCNNNNGCGCGTCATCGCCGCCACGCACCAGGACCTGGAGCGGTTGGTCGCGGTCGGCAAGTTCCGGGAGGATCTCTACTACCGCCTGCGCGTGGTGGAGATCGAGGTTCCGCCGCTCCGCGAGCGGATGAGCGACCTGCAGCTCCTGGCCGAGCACTTCGTGGCGAAGGCAGCGGCGGCGGCAGGAGGCAGGCGCCTGGTTCTGGCCCCCGAGACGATCGACAAGGTGGCCGGGCATAGCTGGCCCGGGAACGTGCGCGAGTTGGAGAACTGCCTCACCCGTGCGGCGGTGTTGGCCACGGGGGACGTGATCCGACCGGAGCACGTCGAGCTGGGAGCACCGGTCGGCGAGCCGGGCCCGCGCCTCACGAGCTTGGAGGAGGCGGAACGCGACCACATCGCCCGCGTCCTGGAGGCGACGCGCGGCCACAAGTCTCGCGCGGCGGAGATACTGGCGATCTCACGTCCGCGCCTCGATCGGCTGATCGAGAAACACGATCTCGGTCCGTTGATCCCGCGCCGCGGCGAACCAGCACCCGGTGCCGACCCCGACCCGGGTACCGACTCCAATCCCACCCGCTAGCCGGCACTCCCGATGCTGCCGCTGTCGTTTCGCACCCGGATCCTGTTGCTCGTGCTGGCGGTGGCGGTGGTACCGCTCGGACTGGTCGGACTCTGGCTCACCCGCACCGCCGTAGACTCCGGTGAAGATCTGCTCCGCACGCGGCTCGCTGAAGCGCTGGACGAGACGGCGGCCAGAATCACGACGCGCTGGGTGCAGCAACGCCACGATCTACTCTTCCTGACCGAGGAGGCCTCCGTTCATCAGGCCCTGCGCGAGGGGAGCCGGCCGGCGGTCCCTTCCGCGCTGCGGGAGCTTTTCGATGAACTCGATCCCGGCGTCGTCACGGTCAGGGTGTTGGATCGAGAGGGGGCGTCACTATGGACGCTGACGCGAACGGCGAGCGCCGACGAGGCATCTAGCAGTTCCAACGACCACATCACCGCCGCGTTGAGCATCCGCGACCGCCTCTCCGGAGGACTTCTCGGAACCCTCGCGGCAGACATTCGAGCCGACGCTCTGCTACCGCCCGGATCGATCACTCCCGCAGCGGCAGGCATGGTGGTCGGTCTCTTCGAGTCCTCGACGGGTTTGCCCCTCCTGCCGCTGCCGTTCGACCCGGTGCTGCTCGCCGAGGACCGGTTCGTCTGGGGCGGTGACGAGTGGCTCAACGCAAGCCGAACGTTCTACGAGCCGCCCTTCGATCTCGCCCTCGCCGCACCGCTGACCCCGTTCGTCCAGCCCTTCGAGGACGCGGCACGCCGAGGCGCCCGGCTGCTGCTGATCGTCGCCGTTGCCGGGCTTGCCTTGGCGATTCTGTTGACCGGCCGCATGACCCGCTCGCTGCGGCAGCTCACGGCGGCGGCCGCCGCCGTGAGTCGCGGCGACCTCGAGCAGCGGGTGGAAGAGCCGGGCACCGACGAGGTGGGACAGGTGGCCCGCGCCTTCAACACGATGACGGAGAGCCTCGGGCGAACTTTAGGCCAGCTGGCCAGCCGCGAATCTCTAGCCGCGGTCGGCGAGTTCGCCGCTTCGCTCGCACACGAGATCCGCAATCCGCTCACCGCTGTGCGCGTCGACTTGCAGACAGTGGAAGAGCAGCTGCCGGAAGACTCCGGTCTGCGCGAGCCGCTGGAAAGCGCACTGGCGGAAATCGAGCGACTCAACCTGACGGTGAAGGACACGCTCGAGGTCGCGCGCCGCGGGCAAGTAGGCTCACAGCGGGTCGACCTGTCGGATCCGCTGAGCGCCGCCGCGCGTGCCGCCCGCCCCGCCTTCGAGGCGCGCGGTGCTACCCTGACGGTAAAGGCCGAGCCCCAGCCGCCGCTGACCGTGCGGGGGGATACCGGCGCGCTGGAACAGCTCTTCCTCAACGTCATACAGAACGCGGCCCAGGCGCTCGAGGCCGGCGGCGCGGCCATGGTCCGGGTCGACCGCGAAGCCACCTCGGCCGTCGTCACGGTCCACGACGACGGCGTCGGGATTCCGGCAGACGTACTCGAGCGAGTTTTCGATCCCCTGTTTTCCACCAAGGAAGGCGGGACCGGCCTCGGTCTCACCATCGCGCGCCGCATAGCGCGAGCCGCCGGCGGCGACATTCACGTCGAGAGCGCCAGCGGCGAGGGCACAACGGTCGAGATTCGCCTGCCGCTCGCCGCCGCACCACAGGGGGGAGCGCTGTAACACTGAGGCCTAGTTTGTAACAGCCTGATACAGAGATCCACCTCCTGCCCCATCGCCCGATCTGGCGAAATCGTACAAGCCAAGCCGAATAACGCTACTCCCTCCGCTGCGGTACGCTCTTTGACTGGTAGCCGGGTGATTAACTGGAACGATGCCCCGCTCGGAGGAGGAGCCATGAAACGCTCGACCGCAGCACTGGCGACCGCCCTGCTGGCCGTCGCCCCGCTGGGATGCGGGCCCGATTCGGCAGGATTCGCCTGGGTCCTGACGGCGGCCGCTGCCGTGCAGGAACAGTCTGCCGCAGCACAGGACGAGGACGGTCTAATACTCCGGCGCGTCTGGACAGGGACGGAGATCGATTTTTACGCCTCATCCCCCTCCCCCGACGGCCGCTATCTGACCGATATCGATTGGATGACGGGGAACCTCGCGGTCGTCGATCTCCTGTCCGGTGAGTTGCGCCACATGACCAACAAAGGATCGTGGGCAGACTCGTTGACGTGGGCAGAATCCTCAGTGTTCTCGCCTGACGGTAGTCAGGTCGCCTACACGTGGTTTAGTGACAGCAAAGCCGGCTACGAGATCTGGGTGATCAACTCTGATGGAACGAACCCGCACGTTCTCCTCCCCAAACGTGAAGACTGGGTCTACTTCCTCATCGACGATTGGTCGTCCGACGGAAGGTATCTGCTCGTCCAGGTCGTTGGCGTGGAAGGGATTCAGCTAGCGCTCGTCTCGACGGCGGACGGCTCGATCAAGGTGCTCGAGAGCCTGGGGTCGGAATACACACCGCTGGCCGCGTTTTCGCCCGACGACCGCTACGTGGCCTTCACGTATCCGTCCGGAGAGGGCTCGAAGGACGGCGACATCTTCGCGATCTCGGTGGTCGACGAGCGCGAATTCAGCCTACTGAGCGGTCCGAGCGATGACCGGTTCATGGGCTTCACGCCCGATGGCAAGAGCATCCTCTTCTACAGCGATCGCGAGGTCACCCAGGGCATCTGGCGGCTGCCCATCGGACCGGACCTGGCCGCCGGCGAGCCCGAGCTACTACGAGCCGACGTGTGGAGACTTCTGCCGATCGGGTTCTCGCGCGATGCGTACTTCTTCGGCGTGCCCATCGAGCAACCGCAGGTCTACACGGGCGCCGTCGACCTCGCCGCCGGCCGCTTCCTCCGGACACCGACACCGGTTCAGGATCTTTCCGAAGGTACGAGCGCCGCCGGCGACTGGTCGCCCGACGGACAATACCTGGCGTACGTCACCAACGACCCATTGGTTCAGAGCTGGCGCCTGGTGATCCGACCCGTCACGGGCGACGACGCGCGCGAGATTCCGCTCGAGCTGCGGAGTGTAAGAAAGGTCCGCTGGGCGCCGGACAGCAAATCCGTGATGATCGTCGGGAACGTCCAGCTGCGCGACGCGCTGTTTCGCGTCGATCTCGCGACGGGCAGGCTCGAGAGATTGCTATGTTTCACGTTCGGCCTGCTAGATCTCGACGCCTGCTCAGTGCCTACCGTAGAGGGGGACCCACGATACGGGGAGTTCTCCCCCGACGGAAGGACGTTCTACTTCGCCCGCGGGGACCCGATCCTGGGTGAGGCGCAGATCGTCGCGCGCGACATGCGTAACGGTGCGGAGAGGGAGATCGCCACCGTCCGTTCGCTCCTCAACCTCTCCGTTTCGCCCGACGGACGCACTCTCGCCCTCCACGACGTTGACCGCTCCTCCGGGGTGAGCCGCCTGCTGACCGTTTCAACCTCGGGTGGTGAAGTGCGAGAGCTGTACCGCGCGGAATCTCTATATGCAATCGAAGTGGGCATGGGGATTCCCTGGACCCCGGATGGCCGTCACATCGTGTTCATCAGCGATGAAGAGCCCGGGGTCGCGTGGAAGATCTCGAGCGCGGGAGGAGCGCCGCAGCGACTCGTCGAGCTACCCGGATCCTACGACTGGAGACACTTGCGCTTTCACCCCGACGGCTCCCGGATCGCCTACTCTACCGGCGAGTGGAAGGCCGAGATCTGGATGATCCAGAACATCCCGGGCGCCGGCGGCACGAACGAGGGTCGGTGAGCACGCACACCACCGGGTGTCTGGCGCGCCAACCATGTTGAGGAGATATACCATGACCAAGTCGCGGATGAACCTCGTGCTCAGTTGTTGCGCGGGACTGGTTCTCTGCTTCACGCTCGTCGCCTGCGATGATCCAGGCTCATCGATCACCGCGCCGACCGTTAGCTCTGCCAAGGTCAAACCTCCGCGACCGCGTCCAAGCGAGATGAACATCTACTCAATGGCGATCACGCTCGAGGACAGGACGGGCGATGCGGTGCTCAGCGACGGGGCCGGGACCTACGTGGACGGCGAAGGTGCCATTGTCTACTTGGCGGACTTGGAGCCTCAGCAGGATCAAATAGCCGTCAAGAGTGGGCCGGGCATCGACTCACGCGACGGTCAGATCCGAATCGCACCGGCCGGGCTCGACGAGCAATGCGAAAACTTCCAGGTGAGAGTGAATTCCTCAAACGAGTTCCTCGACCTACCGGTGGGTAACTCGATGCTCGGCACTGGAACCGTGCTGTGTCGTCTTCGGGGCGGCGGCAAAAAGGATTTCTACCAGATCGAAATCGAAGAATGCATTGCAGTATCCCGAATCGCGGAAGACGCGTGGCATGTGGTCTCCAACGCCGGCTGTGTCGGTCGGCTCGACCATTTCAAGGAGACGATCGGATACTACGAGGTGCCGTTCGCCTTCGAAGCCGTCCTGAAGTGAGGCGGATCGCGGAGGGTCGCGGCGGTCTCCGACCGCTGCGGCCCCCGCGCCGCAAAAGACAGAGCGAGTCGAGACTCGGAGGAGCCGTCATGTTTCAGTCCGAGCCGCTCTATCTCCTTCCCGTGCCGGACATGCTCGCCAGCGTTGTCGCCGTGGTCGTGCTGTCCGCCCTGCTGGTTATTCTGGTCGAGATCGGTTGCCTGTTCTGTGCCCTACTCTCCGGCTGGCTAGGCGAGTCCGGGCACCGCCGCGACCGTCGAGTCGTCTAGGGCCAACCGCCCACGTCCATTCCTACTTGACTCTCCAGTACCACCTCCACGATAGTCAGCGCCGGGATCGCCACACGATTACCCGCTGAAACGTCTGGCGGGGCTGACGCGTCTATAAGAGTGACCAACGCCCGCTGGGGCGGCCCCACCGTCCGAAGGAACAAAAGGCACGCGATACTCATACACGGTGGCATGAGAAGCTACTTCGCTGGCAAATGGCCCTGGCTGTGCGGCGTAACACTGCTGCTTGGGATCTCGGCCTGCAGCAGAGAATCGCTGCGCGAGTTTTTCGCCGGCTACACCCCGCACGAGCGCTACGAGCGGGCGCTGCTGGCGGCGGGGCTCGATCAGACCGCGCTGGGGAGCGACTGGCTCGCCGCCGCGAGCACGGCGCTGGAGAATGCCGTAGCGGTCACCAGCCCCTACCGCGAGGAGAGCTACGTCGACCCGCGTGAGGCGATGGCGACAGCGTATCGGGTGTCGGCCCGGCGCGGTCAGCGAATCGAGGCAACCTTCGAGAGCGAGCCCGACACCGCCTATCAGGTCTTCATCGATCTGTTCTTCCTATCCGACCGGCCCGGCGCCACCCCGAGGCGCGTGGCGAGCGCCGACAGCCTGGAGCGCAAGCTGGATTATCTGGCGCGGCGCGACGGTGACTATCTGATCCGCGTTCAGCCCGAGCTTCTGCGCGGCGGCAGATACTCGATCACCGTCGTGGTCGGACCATCGCTGCAATTCCCCGTCTCCGGTCGCGACGCCACGGCGATCGGTAGTTGGTACGGCGACAGCCGCGACGCGGGGCGACGCAGGCACGAGGGGCTCGACATCTTCGCGCGCCGAGGGACCCCAGTGCTCGCCGCGGCGGACGGAGTCGTGCGCAGCACCCGAAGCAACAGGCTGGGTGGCAACGTGATCTGGCTGCGCGACCGGTTCGGCCAGACCCACTATTACGCCCACCTGGACAGACAGGCGGTCAGTCGCGGCCAGCGCGTCCTGGCCGGTGACACCATCGGGTTCGTCGGCAACACGGGCAACGCGCGGACTACCCCACCGCATCTGCACTTCGGAATCTACTCAGGCGGCACGTACGATCCGTACCCGGCGCTGCAGCGGCTACCCACGACGCCGGCGAGCTTCACCGGAGATCCAAACCTGGTCGGCGGACTCGCCCGCGTGACACTCGACGGCGCTCGCGTCCGGGCATTCCCTACAACGCGGTCGGACATGCTCGCCGAATTGCCGCTCCATACGCCAATAAGGGTCGAAGCGGGAACCGGTGCGTGGTATCGGGTGCTCACTCCGGATGGCACCGTCGGGTTCATGGCGGCGCGGCTCACCGAACCGGCGGACAGCCCGATCCGCAGCACGCTCGTCGCCGACGGTGCGCTGCTGTTGACCGACCCGTCGTCCACGGCGCTCGCTTTCGAGGCCGTCGCCCCGGGCACCGAGGTCCCCGTCCTCGGAGCACACGAGGAGTTCCTCTTCGTAGAGGGGCCCGGCGGCAAGGTGGGGTGGCTGGCATCGTATTAGTCCGGAGCTACAGCCAACAGCCGACAGACGAGAGCCGAGGCTCGGCTTTTCCTCAACAAACGACGCCCGACTCTCGACGCTCGACCCACAACTGCGCCGTATCTCGAGTGTCGAAAGTCGGGCGTCGATCGTTGCAGCTAAACTTGATAATCGGCCGCCGGTTGTCGGCTGTTCGATGTCCAAACACCCGGCGCGGGGTGTCCGGATCCGGCGGCTCGCGTCCCACAGGCGCACGCCGACCCGCAATAGCGACCGGCGAGCCATAAACCTAACGTCATACCTTGCAACAACTTAAAGTCCAGCACACCCCTGGCACGGCCCCTGCCCTACCCGTACGCCGGAGAGAATCATCCGCAGGAGGTCTAACCATGGGCCGTTGGCTATCGATAATCGCGACTGCACTGGACAATCTGAGCTACGCGGCTCGGGGGTTGAAGCGGTCCCCCGGGTTCACAGCCGCCGTGGTGGTGACACTGGCCCTGGGGATCGGTGTCAATGCCACCATGTTCGGCATCGTCGACCGGCTGCTCCTGAGTGAGCCGCAGCAGCTGAGGGATGCTGACCAAGTGCGGCGTCTGTACGCGCACATGCAGTTCCATCGCGGCGGCGAGCTGGTCTATCAGGGAGCTCTGGCCTACCTCGACTTCACCGACTGGCAGCAGGCGGCAAGCTTCTCAGCGGCGGGCGCTTATTGGCCCAACGAGGTGACTCTGGGTCGTGGCGCAGACGCGGTGCGCCTCAACTGGGGCCTGGCGTCGGCGTCGTTTTTCAGGACCCTTGGGCTCAAGCCGGCGCTGGGTCGATTCTTCGACGAGTCGGAGGACCAAGATGGGGCGGCCGGTGTTGTAATCCTGAGCTACGGCCTGTGGCAGAGACGGTTTGGCGGTGATCCAGCGGTGCTGGGCCGCACGCTCGATATTGGAAGAGGTACGTACACGGTCATCGGTGTCGCACCGAGGGGCTTCACCGGTTTGGATATGGAGGGTGTCGATCTCTGGGTACCACTCCACGCTTACACCACCGAGACGGGAGTCGATCGCTGGAGGCGCACGCGCAACTTCTACTGGATCAAGGTCATCGCGCGGTTGGCCGACGGCGTGAGCGTCGCGGCGGCGGAGACCGAAGCGACGCTTATCCATCGCAACGGCCGGCGCGAGCAGATCGATCAGGGACGCTACGACGAGAACGTACGCGTGGTCGTCGCTCCACTAGTGGAGGCTCGAGGGCCCAACGCGTCGGAAGAGTCGAAGGTCTCGGTTCTGCTCGCCGGCGTCTCGCTCATCGTTCTGCTGATCGCCTGCGCGAACGTGGCGAACCTGCTACTGGCCCGCAGCCTGCGCCGCAGGAAGGAGATCGCCGTCCGCCTCGCCCTGGGGATCTCGCGCGCCCGGTTGGCGGGCCTGCTGCTCACCGAGAGCATCGTGTTGGCAGCCGTCGGCGCCGTGGCAGCGGTGCTGGTGGCGTCCTGGGGCGGCGACTTCATCCGCCAGACGCTGCTGCCTGACGTGGCATGGATGGAGTCTCCCGTCGGGCTCAGAGTCCTCGCCTTCACTGCTTTGCTGGCACTGGTCACGGGGATCGTCTCCGGTATCGTCCCGGCGCTGCAGGCCGGGCGCTTCGACCTCATCGATGACCTGAAGGACAGCGCCCGGACCGGCATTGTGCGGCGGTCGCGGAGCCGGGTCGCGCTGTTGGTCGTTCAGGGAGCTCTTTCGGTAGTGCTCCTGGTGGGGGCCGGCCTCTTCGTGCGCAGCCTGCAACGCATCGAGGGCCTCGATCTCGGTCTCGATCCGGGTCCAGTCGTCTATGCGATGCTGGAGTTGGAGCCGCGGGAGCAAACGACCGAGGAGGAGAATCGGATCTACGAGCGGTCGCTGGAGCGGCTGCGGGCGCTCCCTTCGGTGGAGCACGCGAGCACCAGCGGCGGTCTGCCCTTCTGGGGTGGTTCGATCGAAGAGATCTTCGTCGCCGGGTTCGATTCCGTTCCGGCGCCGCCACCTGGACCTCATATGGAAGGGGTAAAACCCGACTACTTTGCCACGCTAGGGATCGCGATCCGCCGGGGCCGCGATTTCAACGAGCGGGACGCGGTCGGCGCGCCGCCCGTCGCCATCGTGAACGAGATGATGGCCCGGGCACTGTGGGGTGACGAGCCGCTCGACCAGTGCTTCCACATCGCAACACCCGACGCACCATGCACCCGCGTCGTCGGGGTGGTCGAGGATTCGCATCGGATGTATCTGACGGAGACACGGAAGTGGGTCTTCTACCTGCCGGCCGCCCAGTATCCCGAGGCGGTGCCGTCTGCCATCCTGCTTCGGGCACGGGGCGACTCGGAGCGCCTGGCACCCACGGTACAACGCGAGCTACTGAGCGGCGATCCGGACATTCGGTACGCCGTCGTCCGCCCCTTGCAGGAGAACATCGACCCGCAGCTCCGCTCCTATCGACTCGGTGCGAGTATGTTCGGGCTCTTCGGGCTCCTGGCCCTGATCGTCGCGGCCTTCGGACTGTACAGCGTGCTCGCCTTCAACGTCGCGCAGCGGACCCACGAGATCGGCGTGCGCAGCGCGCTGGGCGCCACACGCGGCAGGATCGTCACACAGGTCCTGAGGGAGTCGGTCGGGCTCGCCGCCATCGGAATCGCACTCGGACTCGTCATCGCGATCGCCGCCGCCGGGACGCTGGCGCCGCTGCTCTACCAGATATCGCCCCGCGACCCGCTTGTACTGATGGTCGTGACGGCGACGCTGCTGCTGGCGGCGGCCGCCGCCGGCCTGGTGCCCGCGTCACGCGCGGCGCGGATCGATCCCAACGCCGCCTTGCGGGTGGAGTAGGCCGCTGCCCGGCGCCGCTCAATCACAGTCCGAGGGCGTTTAGCGCTGCCCGGAAGCCTTCACGCAGTTGCTGGAGACGCTGCGGTTCCGCCACGAGCGTCTCACGGTCGAACCACGTCGGATCGAGATAGAGCGAACGGTTCATCTCGACCTGCACCCAAGGAACTTTCCCGCGCCCGTGGGCCCGAGTAATGAAGCCTCCCTTGAACGGCTGATTAAGACGCACAGCAGCCAGCTCACACTCGAAGGCATCGGCGACAGCGTGCTGTATGTTCTCCAGCAGATCCTTCGGACACGTAAGCCCATCGGCGTTGCTCAAGCAGAAGAGCGGACGTTGCCTTCCACGATCCGGAGCTATCAACGGTGCCTCCGTCGCCATCGAGTGGCAGTCGAGGGCGAGCTTCACGCGCCGGTCTTTGGCCGCCTGCTTGAGTGCCCTGTGATAGGGGTGGTAGTAACGTTCAAGCAACTCAACCACCAATTCGTCACCCGGTTCCGCGCCCTCGTCGTAAATGCGATGTCCGTAGCACGTGGCCGACTTTATCACTCCGTCGGGGTTCGCCGGCGGCCGGTCGTGCGGCTCCCGATTGACATCGACAAACGCTCGAGCGATCTCCGTACTGACCACCCGTATAACCTCGCCGCCGAGGTCGTAGATCTCCCGCGTGTATGCGTCCGAATCATCGAACAACTCCTCCTGAGACAGGCACACGCGACCGGCAAGCTCGGGAGGTTGCCGCATACCGCCGTGGGGAATCGAGAGGAGAATCGGTAGCATCGTCGCCGATAGCGCGACCGGAGGTGCTCAATCCAGGCCGGCCGCCGTGCCGTCACGCCGCACGTCGGCCACCGCTTCGAACCCGGGCCCCGTTTGCCGCTTCAACACGGCCTGGACGCAGCCGAGATAGAACGACAAAGGCTCGCGTTCCTTGATCTTGTAGCCCAGCCGGCGCAGGTGATTAACCACAGCCGGATCGAACCGCTCGGCCTCCAAGCTCATGGTCCCACCGATCGAACAGTGAAAGCGCGGCTCGTTGACTGCAATTCCGATCGAATCGGATCCGTCGATCACCCGCACGAGAACTTGACCGAGCGTCGAGTTGATTCGCTCGCTGCCGGGGCTACCCAGAACCAGCCAGGGCTCCTTTTTGCGGAACACGATCGTCGGCGCCGCCGATGACCAGGGCACGGCATTCGGTCGCAGGAAGTACGGATGCGCCGGGTTATCCAGCTCGAGTGCCATCATATAGTTGTTGTAAAGGAACCCGAGGCCGTCCGCCGCCACCTTCGATCCGTACACCAACTCTATCGACTGGGTCATCGACACTGCGTTACCCTCGCTGTCCATGACCGAGAAGTGTGTCGTCTCGCCGACTTCAGCACCGACCGGATCCTCGAGCGGAAGTTGGACGTCCACCTCTTCCGCTATGGTCAGCGCGGTTTCACGGGCGAAGTCTCGACTCAGCATCTTCTTCTCGCGAATCTGGGGATACGTAGCCGGGTCGAAGGGCCGGTCCAGCCGTTGCATGAACGCCTTGCGGAATGCCTCGGCGAGGAAATGGTAGCGATTCGGTGTCCGCCGCCCCAGAAACCTCGACTCGAGATTGCTGAGGATCATCAGGACGAGTAGCAGTGTGCGACCCGATCCAGGCGGCGGCATCGTCTTGACTAGCAGCCCCCGATATCGGCGGGCCAACGGCTTACGCTCGATCGGCCAGGGAATCAGCGCCAGATCGTCGTTCCTCAGGAAGCCATCGTTGGCGCGCATGTCCGCGTCGATCTGCTCGGCGATCTCGCCTTGGTAAAAGGCGTCTGCGCCATATCGTGCGACATGCTCGAGGACATCCGCGAGCTCCGGTTGTCTGAAGAGTTCACCGGGAGCGTACGGTGTATCCTCGGGCTTTAGGAAGTAGCGAGCCCCGGAGCGCGATTCGACCGCCTTGAAGTTCTCAAGCTCTCGGACCAGCAGGCTATTCTGAAGCTCAGTTATTCGGTAACCGTTCCGCGCCAGGTAGATGGCGGGCTCCAGCACCGTGCGCCAGTCCAGCGTGCCGTAAGAGCGATGCAGCCAGCCGTAGGTGGCGGGCGTGCTCGGCACGGTGGCGGCTCGATACCCGAGCTGGCAATCCTCCGGATCCACTCGCGAACGATGGGCCAGCGACGGTACTCGGCTCGAACCATCGATCGCCATGGTCTTCCTGTTGAAGTGCAGCAGCCCCGTCGACTGACCTCCCAGTCCGCTGGCCTGGGGCTCGCAGACGGTCAACGCGAGACCCACCGCGCACGCCGCATCGACCGCGTTGCCGCCCTGCGCGAGGATCTCGATGCCGGCGGTCGTAGCCTCGGGGAAAGCCGAAGCTACGGCACCGCGCGCCCCCGCCGCGCATTTGCCGTCGGCGGTCGCCTCGAACGACCCTTCGACTCGTCGGATTCGCACCGCTCAGCTCACTTCCGGCAACTGCGGATCACGAGCGCCAGCAGCGCTGCGTGATCGACGAGCGAGCTCCGCAGTACGTGCTCGTTCGCCGTGCGCTCTCCAAATCCGATCGGCCCCATTCCGTCTATCTTGGGGACGTCTTCGGCCGCGAAACAGATGTCCGAGGAATGCCACCGGTGCGCCTCCGCGAGCGGAATATGAATGCGCTGCCCGATCCGAGCGATCTCCTGGAGAAATTCCTCGCTGCCCTGACTCTTTACCATGGGCGGTCTGCGCATACCGCCGGCCACCCGGAAACGGACGCCGCGCGTCGAGCGCTGTTTCCCCACTGCCTTGATCTCATCGTGGATGCGCTCTCCGTCTTCCAATCGGTTGAACCTGACCGTCACGGTTGCCTCCGCCCTGTCCGGAAGCCGTCCGAACGGTGCGTCCACGTGGATTCTCCGGACGCTGACTTGGACTCCCCCCTCAGGGTCGGAAAGCTTCTGCAGCGCCCGCAGGCGCCGGAAGAGGTGGCCGATGACGTGAGCCGACGTCGCCGTCGCCTTACGCTTCCCATACTGAGCTTCAAGCTTGTAGGTGGACCGACCCGCCCGAGACACCACCAGCTCACCGCCTCCCCCTGCAGGCTTGAGCCCGATGACGTGGCGAGCTCGACTGCTGTGTTGCCGGACGAACTCGCGCCCACAGACGCCGCTCAGCGTATCGTCGCTCGTCAACAGGAAGCCGCACCTGATTCGGCGCAGCGCCCGCGAGTAACGCAAGGCGCGGAGCGCGGCGAGGGCTACCGCGATTCCCCCTTTGCTTTCGGCGATGCCGGTCCCATACAGCCGATTGCCATCCTCGCGGTAAGGGACGAACGCACGTTCCGACGCCGGCGTATCGAGATGACCCAGTAAGAGCACATCGTCTTCGTCGTCGTGGTTCGAAAAGTAAATGACACTTCCCGTCTGGACCTGTGGGTAGATCTTGGCGCTGAACCCGAGATACTTCATCTGGGCCGTAAGCCACTCGCCGAAGGCGTTGACATTTTCGACATCGTCGACGGGCGTCCGCAATTCAACCATCTTCGCCAACAGTTCCTCGATCGTGTCTCCTTGGCTCCGAAGATACGAGCGGACCCGAACCGACAGTTTCTCCGGCTTCTTTGTTTTTCTCTCTGCGCTGCTGTCGCTCAAATAACCCTTGCCGAAGTACCTCACCGCAGCGACGTCGAGGATGCGGTTGATCAACGAATCGTAGGTGTAGCCCGCAGTTTGAGCGGCATGTACGTACGTTCCTGTGAGTCCAAGGCTGGCCATCGAGTTGATTTCAAGAATGTAGGGCTTCCCAGCCTCATCCATTCGGATATCTACGCGGGCGAAATCGTATAGCTCCAACGAACGGAAAGCCCGCAGCACCAACGACCGTAGTTCCTCGGTCTTATCGGGTGAGAGCTCGGGCGGGCAGATCTTGCCGAGCGGCTTCTTCAGCTTGTCGCCTGCCGTTTGGATGTCCTTGGGATCCTCGAGCGCGATCTCGACGATCGGCAACACCTCGGGATCGACGTTGCCCAGAAGGCCAATCGCGAACTCACGGCCGACTATGAACTCTTCCACCAACACGTGCTGCTGAAATTCTTTGATCAGCTCCGCCACTGCATCTCGGAGGTCGCTCTCGTTATCGACGACGCGAATGCCGTAGGAAACCGCCTCCATCTTCGGTTTGACGATTACCGGGAATCTCAGATCGGCGAACTGGTCGTCAGAGGATGCGAAGTTCCAGAACGCCGGCGTGGGCAGGCCGGCGTTCTTGAACACGATCTTGGCGATGACCTTGTCCAGCGCTAACCCATGAGCCATCGGGTTGGAACCGACGTACGGCACACCGAGCATCTCGAGCATCGCTGGAAGATGAGTGTAACGGCTGACCCCCTGGATACCGTAGGCCATATTGAACACCATGCCTGGGCGCTCCCCCTCGATCACCCGCGGCATGAAATCTCGCAACTGCTCGATGACATGCATGTTGCCGTCGACGACGCGCACGGTGTGCCCCCCCTTTTCCAGGGCGGATGCAACACGCTCGACCGTTCGCGGGTTGTAGCGCTCCCGATTCTGCGGGCCAAACACATTCAGCACACCCGCTCGATCCCTATTGTGAACGACGGCTACCTTCATAATCGAAACTCACTCCCCCGGCCCATCGCCGTTACAACCCGGCGACCGATTCGCTCATTGTGCCGCGGACACGTGATAGCTTACACTACCGTCGCGCAGAACTAACATTAGTGCAAGGGACGATCTGGAGGCTACACTCTCAGGATGGGAATCTACAGACAACCCAACAAGTGGCAGTGCGGCCCGTTCGCACTGAAGCACGGACTCCTGGTTCACGGTATCCTGGCCCCAGAATGGGCAATCTCGAAAGCGGCCGGGACCACTCGGCATGGCACAGACGAGAGAAGGTTGACCAAGGCTGCCGCTCGCTACGGCTGCGACCTGTTGATGATCCGTAAGATGGATCCAGCCAGAGCCCGCCGTGAGCTGGTCAGCTATCTCCGCAAGGGGATACCATGCCTCTTGTGCATCGATCAGTGGGATCACTGGGTCACCGTTGTCAAGGAAGAAAAGGGGCGATTCATCCTGCTCGACAGCAACGATCCCGCAGTCCTCGTCATCGCTTCCTGGCCACAGCTGAAACGACTGTGGGCCTACCGAGAGGCCGACGAGTACGACAGAGAAATGGTTTATCATCTATACGATCTACACCCGCTGGTACCCCGCGGTCGCGTGCGCACCCGGGCAAAGTTCTCGCTCGAGCTTGCTCGCTTTCTTCGACACAAGGCGAACCGCGAGTTTGCGCAACTCTGGGACGAATACGTGAACGACCTGCTGGCGATTTGTAGACCGCGATCTTCTCAAAGCACACGGAGCATCTCCCTCGGAGAGTTCCTGCGCCGTCACCAGTCGATGATTCTCGAACAGCTCGATTTCTGGCACGGCGACGTGAATCCTAGCGCAGCGCGAAGAGTGCTCGACAGAATGCACGTCGTCGCCGATGCCTATGGCCTGGTGATACCAATCGACGATGAGAAGCGAACGATCGCCGCAGTCGGCATCATTCTCGGCCTGTGGGCTGCAGCCGAGTACGGCGTCGGTCCCATTTACAGGCCGCAACTAGCACGGTAACAGCAAGAGCATCGCGAGCTGGCTCGAACTCGAGAAAGCGAGGCGGGGACCGAAGGTGCCCCCTGGACCTATAGTCCGCGCCACTCGTGCGCGTGACCCTTCGAGTCCCCCACCTCGGATCCATTTGACCGGTACGGGCACGGGCTGAACGCCCGTCCACCGCAGTTAGTCACCAAGCCCACGCCTTCAACCCGCACCCTTCCCGGTGCTGCTAACCCAGTTCCTACGCGACGCGCGCGAGCACTTGCGCCCGCTTGTAATGCCCCCGCCCCGAGCAAGCACCGCGTTCTACGGAGCCCTCTTCTTCCACTTCCTTACAACGGATACACAGCCGTGCATGCGGCAACACTTCCAACCGCTCAAAGTTGATCTCCGCACCACAGCCCTCACACAAGCCGTAGCTCTCAGGCGTCCTGTAGAGCTTGCGAAGGGCTGCGTCGATTCCGTAGAGCTCGCGCCCGTCATCGCTCGCCAGCATGAAGGCCTGCTCGCGTTCCATCGCGTCCGTCCCCTGATCCGCCATATGGTAGCTGTAAGCGGACAGGTCTCCGTCAGATTCCTGCAGCGTCTCTGCGACGGACCGGTCGAACTGCGTCAGCTGGCCGAGGATCCTCCCACGCTCTTCAAGGAGGCGCCTCTCCAAGTATTTCAATTTCCGCTTGCTCAGCCTCACCTTCCTAACCCTCCGCCAGCGACCGACTACCCGGAGCTACACTACCTTGATACCAACTTTCTGGATATCAAGGTTGATACAAAGCTACTACATATCAAGCTTGTTGTCAAGAAGCTTGACATAGAGTATCTCCAGGCCCAGATTGTTGGCATGGGTAAGGAGAGGGACACGGTGGATCAGCTGATGGAAGATTGGAGTCGGGAGCGGCCAGACCTGGACGCTCGGGGGCTCGGCATAACGGGCCGAATCTCACTGCTGGGCAAGGTGTTGGTCCAGGCGGACAAGCGGGCCCTGGCGCCGCTGGGCCTTGCTCCCTGGGCGTGCGATGTCCTCCTGGCGTTGCGGCGCCAGGGACCGCCGTACCAGCTCACACCTACCGACCTGCGGAAAGTCACCCTGCTGACGTCCGGGGCTATGACGACGCGATTGGATCGGCTGGAGGAGGCGGGGCTGGTGCGCAGGAGTTTACATTCCGACGACCGGCGTTCGTTCCAGGTGAACCTTACGGAACAGGGGCGTCAGCTTGCCGATCAGGCGCTCGAGGCTCGACTCGGAATGGTCGAGAAGCTGCTGGCACCGCTGAGCGCGGACGAAAGCCAGGCAGCGGCCGGCCTTCTGCGCAAGCTGCTGGTCGGCGCAACGCTGGAGTAGCGCCCAAGCGAGGTCCGGCGCGCCGCAGTCCGTCCACCCAGCTCGGTCCACCAGGATTCCGCGGTTTCCGGGCACGATCTTGTCCGGAGGGGGAACGTGTATGTTCGCCCGTCGCGCTTCTGCCTCGACGGCGGCGCGCGAGTCCTTCCCGGGCACGTGATCCGCCCGGAGAGATTTCACTCACGAGACAAGCCGTCGCTGGGAGAGAGTACATGGGGAAGAACATAGTTGCCAGCATCCGTGCGAAGTTACTGACCGGCCTTGTGGTGACCGTTCCCGTAGTCGCCACGGTAGTCGCACTCAGATTTCTGCTCCGAAATCTGGATGCGCTCCTGGGGCCCTGGATCAGCGACCTCATCGGACGATCGGTGCCCGGCCTGGGGCTGCTCGCCACGATCCTGCTGGTGTTCATCGTCGGGATGGCGGCCACGAACTTCGCGGGCCGGCGGCTGATCTCGGTTATGGAGAGGGCGTTCACAAGCCTGCCCCTCGTGCGCCGGTTGTATGGTGCCTCCAAGGACATCGTAGAGAGTGCCACACTATCACGCCGTCACGTGCTACGCGACGTCGTCATGCTGGAACACCCCCGCAGGGGCGAATACTCGTACGGCTTCGTGACCAGCTACACGACTCGGCACGGGCCCGACGGCCCGCAGCGTCTCGCCAACGTCTTCATCCCCGGGCCACCCGTTCCGACATCGGGGAACCTCGTGGCCGTTCCAGTGGAAGACCTCCTCTACTTGGACCTGTCGGTCGATGATGCGCTCAAGCTGGTCCTGTCGCTCGGGATCACTTCACCGCCCGAGCTTCATGGACGAGCGGGCGGTACTTCTCTTGAAGGCGGTAAGACGGCACCCGGTATCCCCTGAGGTGAGGAGGAACAGGCAGCTCGCTTATCCGAGCTCGATAACTGAACCTGAGTGGAGGTCTCTGCAATGTCGCAAGAATGGCTTTCGAGTCTAAACAATCTCGCCCAAACCCTGCGCGAGCTTCTCCCCAATGTCCTCGCAGCGACCGCGCTGATCCTTGTCGGCTTGCTGCTGGCGCGGCTGTTCCGTTCCTGGAGCCGCCGTCTGACTGCGCTGGCCCTGGACCGACTCGGCCGCAGCACCGCCATTCGCGGCGCGCTCGAACGGACGAACATGTCTTCCGTGATCCCAAAGATCGTGGCGGCGTTCGTCTTCTGGCTCGTGTTCCTCTTCTTTTCCGCTACCGCTCTCGAGGCACTGGGCCTACCGGTGGTCACGGATTCGCTCAACCGCTTCGTGCACTACTTGCCCAACGTGCTGGCCGCTGCGCTGATCGTAGCTGCCGGGTTGGTGATCGGCACTGTTGTACGGGGGCTGGTCTCTGCGGCAGCGACCTCAGCCGGCGTAGCGTTTGCCTCCACTCTTGGCCGCCTCGCTCACGCCATTATTGTCCTTGTCGCGATCGTGATCGCCTTGGACGAATTGGGTATCGCCAGTGGTGCTCTGATCGTCATGCTCACCGTCACATCCGGGTCGGTGTTGGCCGGCCTCGGCCTCGCATTCGGTCTCGGCGCTCGTACCGCCGTGAGCAACATCATCGGTTCCCACTACCTGGCCCAGGCGTACAAGATCGGCCAGACCATCCGGATTGGTGAGATCGAAGGGCAGGTTGCGGAGAGGACGCCGACTGCGGTCGTGATCGTCACCGAGGCAGGTCGAGTGCTGGTGCCAGCCAAGAGGTTCAGCGAGGAGAATTCCGTACTCGTGGCCGAGTCAAGCTGACATGGATGCGCGTCACGAGCTTGGCAGAGAATTCGCCCAGACCCATGCGGTTGATGCCGCGCGTGTTCTCGAGCGCGCGCTACCGGAGGAGACGGCGGCCTTCCTGCACGATATCCCGATCGCTGCCGCAGCAGATGTGCTTCTGCACATGAACGTGCATCTTGCAACCGCGGCTCTATCAGCCGTTGAGGTCGAGCGTGCCGCCGGTATCCTCCAACGTTTGCCGCCCCAGCATGCCGCCCACCTGCTCAGGCACTTGAAGTCGGTTACGGCGGAGACCCTGCTCGAGAGCTTAGATGACAAAGCTGCGCGGTCGTTGAGGCACCTGCTCCGATACCGTGAGGGCACTGCCGGGGCGCTCGCTGATCCACAAGTGCTCACTCTGCCCGGCGACATGAGCGTCGGTGACGTGCAGAAACAACTTCGACGTCTGGCGGGCGGAGCGTCTTACAACGTGTACGTCGCAGACCGCGACCACCGACTTGTGGGTGTGGTTACCATCCGGGAACTGCTTCTCGCTCGGCAACAACAAACCCTCGAATCGATCATGCAGCGACAGCTGATCCGATTGCCGGCCGGTTCCGATTTGGCGACTATCGCCCTCAACCCAGCCTGGCAAGAATTCGACATGTTGCCTGTCGTAGACAAAGCGGGCGTATTCCTCGGAGTGATTCGCCACAAGAGCATTCGCCAGCTCGCAGATCCACGCCAGGAAGGTCCCGGCCTCGTCGCCCTCATCGACGTGACACTGAGCATCGCGGATATGTACTGGAGGAGCCTGTCGGGTTTGGCTGCGGCCCTTCCCCCAGCGAGAACCGCGCGAGGCAACGAGGGGTCGGGCAGGAGCAGGAGGCAAATCTGATGGTACGCAGTGCCGAACGACCGACCAAGGCGCTGGTCGAAGCCTACACGGAGCTCTATCCGGACGAGGTGGCGAGGAGCCTGGAAGCCCGACCGTCTGAAGCAGTAGCGTCTTTTCTCAAAGAGCAGTCGACACCGAGGGCTGTTGCCGTATTGGAGCGCCTTCTGCCGGATGTTGCCGCCGTCGCCCTTGCAGAGATCGACGCCACCACGTTTCAGGCCTGGGTTCCCGCTCTAGAGCCCGCCAGGGCCGCCGAGCTTCTGGCCCGCCTCGAGCAGGACAGGCTGACGAGTCGCCTAGCACTCCTGGACCCGCGCCTCAAACAGGAGATCGAATCGCTGATCGCCTACCCCGCCGACAGCGCCGGCGCCATCATGGATCCGCGAGTGACCGCCTTGCATCCCGACTCCACGGTCGAGGAAGCCACTGCGCTACTCCGCAAGATTGGGGACAGGCGCGTCTACCACGTCTTCGTCGTCGATGCCGAAACCCGCCTGCTCGGCGCCGTTAACCTACAGGAGCTCGCAGTCTCCGAGCCATCGCTACCACTACGGGATCTAATCACGCGCACACCGGTCAGCGTCCAGGCGACGGCCGCACAGAGCGAAGCCGTCGAGCTGTTCGAGCAGCACAAACTGACTAGCCTGCCCGTCACCGACTTCGAAGGCAGGCTAGTGGGCATCATACGCCACGGCGTGCTGGTTAGCGCGTTCCAGGAAGAAGCCGCTGCCGACATCCAGAAGATGGTCGGCGTGAGCAAGGACGAGCGTGCGCTTTCGACGGTGCCGTTTTCAGTTCGCAAGAGGCTCCCTTGGCTCCAGGTGAACCTGGCGACCGCCTTTCTAGCTGCGTTTGTCGTGGGACTATTCGAAGGCACGATCGCTCAGTACACGGCGCTGGCGGTGCTGCTTCCGGTTGCTGCGGGACAGTCCGGCAATACGGGTGCACAGGCGCTCGCGGTGACGATGCGGGGACTAGCGTTACGCGAGATTCGAGTGCGGCATTGGCTGAGGCTCTCCTTCAAAGAACTCGCCGTCGGCTTCGTTAACGGCTGTGCTGTTGCTGTCGTCACTGCAATCGCCGTCTACTTTTGGAGCGGATCGCCGGGACTCGCAATCGTCATCGGCCTGGCGATGGTGATTTCCATGGTTATTGCCGGGATCGCGGGCGCTTCCGTGCCGATGGTGTTGACTGTATTGAGACAGGACCCGGCTCAAGCGTCGTCGATCATCCTTACGACGGTGACAGATGTGGTTGGATTCCTGAGCTTTCTCGGCTTGGCAACGCTGGCCGCAGGGCTGCTCTGACATGCAGGCGCCGGCGGTACTGCGGGGGCGACCTCCGGCCACTTGACCACACTTCTTCAAAAAGCCGATCATATCGTGTACATATGGAGGGCGAGATCACCCCCGTACTACCGGGCGACCCGAAACGCTGACCAGTTGGACTGCCGATTAACCACAACACACGTGCCTCGAGTTGAGCGCTACTGACGCCGTTATCGCTTCCCCCCAGGTGGACGAGCCGATCCGCGCCGAGCTCTTCGGGCTCGAGCGCCTGGAACAGCACGCCGAGAGCCTGGCGGCCGCTCAGCGTGTCACCGAGAAGCCAGCCAGAGGGAAGAACCTGCTCCCCCGGGTGCGCGAGAACGGCCGCGCGCTCGTTGCAGCCTACCGGAACATCGTCGAGGCGGTGCGGGAGAAGAGCGAGATCACGCCCGCCGAGGAGTGGCTGCTCGACAACTTCTTCGTCGTCGACGAGCAGCTTCGGGAGGTCCGCGACCACCTGCCGGGCGGCTACTATCGCCTGCTGCCGAAGGTCTCCGAGGGCCACCTGGCGGGATACCCGCGCGTCTACGGACTGGCCTGGGCCTACGTAGCCCACACCGACAGCCGCTTCGACCTGAAGACGCTGCAGCCATTCGTCCGCGCCTACCAGCGCGTCCAGCCACTCACCATCGGCGAGGTCTGGGCCGTGGCCATCCACCTCCGCGTGGCCCTCGTGGAGAACATGCGAAGGCTCGCCGATCAGATCATCCGCGGCCGCCAGGCGCGGCTCGCAGCCGACGAGCTGGCGGACCGGCTGCTCGGCCTGAGCGGTCGGCCGGCGGAGGACGTGGATGACGTCCTGGGAGGGCTGGACGACGAGCCGCTGGCCGGCGCCTTCGCGGTGCAGCTCATCCAGCGGCTGCGCGACCAGGACACATCGATCGTCCCGGCGCTCGCCTGGCTGAACGAGAAGCTGAGGGCGCAGGGTACGTCGGCTAACGAAGTGGTCGCTCGGGAGCATCATGCCCAGGGTGCGGCGAACGTCACCGTCCGCAACATCATCACCAGCATGCGGTGGATGTCGTCCATCGACTGGCTCGATTTCTTCGAGAGCGTCAGTCTGGTGGACGAGGCCCTGGCCGCCGCTCCTGGGTTCGCGGCGATGGATTTCGCGACGCGGAACGAGTACCGGACCCAGATCGAGCAGCTGTCGCGCCGCTCGAAGCACGCGGAGCTCGAGGTGGCACGGGAGGCCATCGCCCTCGCTCGGCGAGCGGCGCAGGAAGCAAGGGGGGCGAGACGGGATGGGAGCGAGGCTCCGGGAGGGGAGGCGGGGCTCACCGGTGTCCCCGAGCGTGCCGAAGAAGACGTCGGCTACTACCTGATCTCCTCGGGCAGGAGGTCATTCGAGCGCTTCTTAGGTTTCCGAGTTCCTTTGCGGACCCGGGTCCGCCGCGTGATCCGCGCCCTCGCGACCCCCGGTTATATGGGCGGAATCGCCGTCCTCACGGCGCTGCTGCTCTCCGTGCCTCTGTTCCTGACCTGGAACGCTGGGGCGACTATCGGCAGCCTGGTGCTCTTGGGAATCCTGGGGCTCCTGCCCGCCTCCGACGTCGCCGTGGCGCTCGTCAACCGCCTGGTTCCGGTCCTCGTTCCACCACGGCTGCTGCCCAAGCTCGAGCTCACCCAGGGCGTGCCGCCCGAGCTTCGCACGATGGTCGTCGTCCCCACGCTGGTCACCAACAGGGCCGATATCGATGAGCAACTCGAGCGGCTCGAGGTGCACTTCCTGGCAAACCCCGAAGGCCATCTCCACTTCGCGCTGCTCACCGACTGGTCGGACGCACCCAGCGAGCAGATGCCGATCGACAACGCTCTCGTCGCGGCGTTGGCCGACGGCATCGCGCAACTGAACGAGCGCTACGGGAGTCTGCCCGGAGGCAGCGAGCGGTTCCTGCTGCTGCATCGCCGGCGTCTGTGGAACGAGAAAGAAGGCAAGTGGATCGGCTGGGAAAGGAAGCGAGGCAAGCTCCACGAGCTGAACCGACTGCTGCGCGGCGCCCAGGACACTTCGTTCATCACGGTAGAGGGACGGCCGCCCACGGTGCCCGAGGGCGTCCGCTACGTGATCACGCTGGACGCCGACACCCGGCTCCCCAAGGCGACCGGCTACCGCCTGGTGGGCGCGATGGCGCACCCGTTGAACCGGCCGCGCTTCGACGCGCGGCGGGGACGCGTCGTGCGGGGCTACGGAATCTTGCAGCCACGTATAACACCGTCGCTCCCCACGGGTCCTGGCAGTACGACCTATCAGCGGATCATCTCCGGTCCCGGAGGTGTGGACCCCTACGCGGCCGCGGTCTCGGATGTGTATCAGGATCTGTTCGCGGAGGGTTCGTTCACCGGCAAAGGGATCTACGACGTCGACGCGTTCGAGGCGGCGCTTGCGGGCAAGGTGCCGGAGAACGCGCTGCTCAGCCACGATCTCTTCGAGGGCACCTTCGCGCGCGCCGGCCTCGTGACCGACGTCGATCTGTTCGAGGAGTTCCCCGCCAACTACGAGGTGGCCGCGCGCCGCAACCATCGCTGGGTGCGCGGCGACTGGCAGCTGCTACCCTGGATCCTGGGCCACGCACGCGACGCGGCCGGCCGCCGGCAGCGGGCTCGCATCCCCGCCCACGCCCGCTGGAAGATGGTGGACAACCTGCGCCGCAGCCTGGTGGCGCCCGCGTCGTTCTCGATGCCGGTGGCCGCCTGGGTGCTGCCGGCCGTTCCAGCCCTGCTCTGGACCGGACTCTTCCTAGGATCGGTGGCGGTGCCGGCCTTCATACCGGTCCTCGACGGTCTCATCCCGCGGCGCTGGGGTATCTCGAAGCGCAACCACTTCCGCGCCGTCTCCCATGACATCTATGTGGCGCTAACACAGACGCTCCTGGCCATTACCGTGCTGACACATCAAGCCTGGCTGATGGTGGATGCGATGGTTCGCACGCTGTGGCGGCTCTACGTGTCGAAACGGAACCTGCTGGAATGGGTCGCGGCCGCACACCAAGGATACGGCGTCGATCTGAGGCTGCGGAGCTTCTACCGGCACCTTCGCTGGGGCGTGATTCTCGCCGTCGCGGCCGGCGCGCTCTTCGCCCTGCTCAAGCCGGAGGCCTGGCCGGTGGCCGGGCCGCTGGTGCTACTCTGGGCCCTGTCACCCGTCTTCGCCTGGTGGATGAGCCTGCCGCTCAAGGACCCGCAGGAACAGATCCTCTCCCCCGACGAGACGCGAGCCCTGCGGCTCGTCGCGCGGCGGACCTGGCGTTTCTTCGAGACGTTCGTCGGCGAGGACGGTAACGCCCTTCCGCCGGACAACTTCCAGGAAGATCCGGAGCCGGCGGTTGCCCACCGCACGTCGCCGACGAATCTGGGTCTCTACCTGCTGAGCATCACGGCCGCTCACGATTTCGGCTGGATCGGGATTCTCGATGCGGCGGACCGGCTCGAGGCCACGCTGGAGACGATGACAGGTATGCGCCGGGTCCGCGGCCACTTCTTCAACTGGTACGACACGCGGAATCTCAGCCCGCTGGATCCCATGTACGTGTCCACCGTCGACAGCGGCAATCTGGCGGGTCACCTGATCGCACTGGCTCAGTCATGCCGCGAGCTGATGCATCGGCCGCTCTTGCGGCCGGAGATCCTCGAGGGGATCGGCGACGCCCTGGCGCTGCTGCTCGAGTCGTTGGAGAAGGCCGAGCATCCCGGACGCACGCAGATTGTCACGACTGAGCAGTTGCGCGAGGCTGCAGAGTCGCTATCGACCTTGCTGGACGATCCGCCGACGTCGCTACCCGGATGGGTCCGCCGCTTCGAGGAGCTGGAGACCGAGGCGGAGAACCTCCTGGACATCGCCCGCACGCTCGCGGCCGACGTAAAAGACGGATCGCAGTCGGAGTTACTGGTCTGGGCGACGGCCGCTCACAACACGATTCGCAGCCACGCTCGCGACCTCAGCACCATCATGCCTTGGTGCCTGCGCCTCTACTATAAGGACGCGCACCGCGCGACCGGGCTCGCCCGCTCAGCCTCGTTTCTGGAACCCGTGGTCGCCGAGAGCCCCACTGCGGCGGGACTACCGGGCCTGCTGCGCGCCGTGCACGAGGTCATCGAGAAGCGTTCTGACGTTCTGGAGAGCGAGGACGGCGACCCGATCCTCGCAGACATGGAAGCCTCATGGACGGCGGCCGAAGTGCTCAAGCAGCGCTTCTCCAACCAAGCGTTACTCGCCGAGCAGTTGGTCCAGTCGATGGACTTTCGATTCCTGTTCGACCGCTCACGCAAGCTGTTCTCCATCGGCTACCGGGTGGCCGACGGCACACTCGATCCCAGCTGCTACGACCTGCTGGCATCAGAGGCGCGGCTGGCGAGCTTCATCGCTGTCGCCAAGGGCGACGTGACACCGCGGCACTGGTTCCTGCTCGGCCGCTCGCTGACGCCGGTGGGGCGCGGCGCGGCCCTCGTCTCCTGGTCGGGCTCGATGTTCGAGTACCTGATGCCGCTGCTGGTGATGGAGCAACCGCCGCGCAGCCTTCTGGATCTGAGCAGCCGCCTGGTGGTGGGACGCCAGATCCGCTACGGAGCGGAGCGGGGAGTCCCGTGGGGCGTCTCGGAATCGGGTTACAACGTGCGCGACCTGGAGCTCACCTACCAGTACTCCGACTTCGGTGTGCCGGGTCTGGGGCTCAAGCGCGGGCTGTTCGAGGACGTGGTGGTGGCTCCCTACGCCACCGCGCTCGCGGCCATGGTGGATCCCCGGGCCGCGCTGGACAACTTCGCGCGCCTCGAGGAGGCTGAGGCGCTCGGCGCCTACGGGTTCTACGAGGCGCTCGACTACACCCCCTCGCGGCTGCCTGAGGATGCCCGGCTGGCAGTGGTCCGAGCCTACATGACCCATCATCAGGGGATGATCCTCGTCTCGCTGGGCAACGTTGTTCACGACGGCCTGACCCGCAGCCGCTTCCACTCGCATCCCATGGTCCGGGCGGCGGAGCTGCTGCTCCAGGAACGGACGCCGCGCTCGGTCCTCGTGACCCGGCCCCGGGGTGAGGAGGTTCGCGAGGCGGCGCTAGTCCGCGACCTCGTCCTGCCGACCTTGCGGCGATTCGAGTCGCCGCACGACATCACGCCCCGCACGCATCTGCTCTCCAACGGCCGCTACACGGTCATGGTCACGGCGGCGGGCTCCGGGTTCAGCCGCTGGCGCGACCTTGCCGTCACCCGCTGGCGCGAGGACACGACTCGCGACCCGAGGGGCACGTTCGTCTTCCTGCGTGATGCCGAAACGGAAGAAGTTTGGTCCGCCGGCTTCCAGCCGAGCGGTAGCGAGGCGGACGCCTACGAGGTCGTCTACTCCGAGGATCGGGCCAAGATCATTCAGCGGTTCCGATCGCTGACGATCACGCTCGAGGTCGTGGTCTCGCCAGAGGACGATGCAGAGCTCCGAAGATTGACCGTGACCAATCTCGAGAACCGGGACCGCGAGATCGATTTCACATCCTACGCCGAGATCGTGCTGGCTCCGCAGGGCGCCGACCTCGCTCACCCCGCTTTCTCCAACCTCTTCGTCGAGACCGAGTTCGTTCCCGAGCTCGGGACGCTGCTCGCGACGCGCCGCCCGCGTTCCGGCGACGAGCCCCAGGTCTGGCTCGCGCACCTGGTCGCCGTGGACGGCGAAACGGTCGACGCGCTGCAGTACGAGAGCGACCGCGCACGGTTCTTGGGCCGCGGCCGCGGCGTTCGAACGCCGCTCTCCGTGATCGATGGCGGGCCGCTTTCCGATACGGCGGGCACCGTTCTCGATCCCATCGTCAGCCTCCGGCAGCGGGTTGCGATCCCCCACGGAGAGAAGGTCAACCTCGTGTTCACTACGCTGGTGGCGTCCTCGCGAGAAGAGGCCCTCGAGATCGCTGAGAAGTACCGCGAGCCGGCGACGTTCGAGCGCGAGAGCTCGCTCGCCTGGACCCAGGCCCAGGTCCAACTACACCACCTGCGGATCACCCAGGACGAGGCGCACCTCTTCCAGCGTCTGGCCAATCGCCTGATCTTCGCGGACCCCACCTTGCGCGCCGCGCCCCGGGTGCTGGCCAGAAACCGCAGCGGCCAGTCCGCGCTCTGGGCCCACGGTATCTCGGGCGACCTGCCCATCGCCCTGGTGCGGATCGAGCGGGAAGAAGAGCGCGACGTGGTCAGGCAGCTGCTGCGGGCGCACGAGTATTGGCACATGAAGGGGATCGCCGCCGATCTGGTGATCGTCAACGCGAAAGCCACGTCCTATATACAGGATCTTCAAGACGACCTCGAGGCGATGGTGCAGGCGATTCAGTCCGCCGTCGGTCACGAGAGGCACGAGGCGGCCGGAGACGTATTCGTTCTTCGGGCCGACCTCCTGCCGGGCCAGGACCGGCTGCTGCTGCACGCGGCGGCGCGAGTGGTGATCCTGGCGCGCCAGGGCACGCTATCCGAGCAGGTGGTCCGGCTGCAGCGCCTGCGGCCGGGGCCGGTTCCGCCGCGGCTCCGCGCACCGCGTGAGGAAGCGGAGACCGTCGCGCCTCCCACCCTGGAGCTCGAGTTCTTCAACGGTCTGGGGGGATTCACCGCGGACGGTCGCGAATACGTCACGGTTCTGGGCAAGGGGCAGTGGACTCCGGCTCCCTGGATCAACGTGGTGGCGAACTCGGGATTCGGGTTCCAGGTCTCCGAGTCGGGCTCGGGCTACACCTGGTCCGTGAACAGCCGCGAGAACAAGCTGACGCCCTGGTCGAACGATCCGGTCAGCGACACGCCGGGCGAAATCTTCTACGTGCGGGATGAGGAGAGCGGGTTGGTCTGGGGACCGACGATCCTGCCAATCCGCGAGGAGAGTTGGCCGTACATCGTCCGACACGGGCACGGCTACACTCGTTTCCAACACACTTCCCACGACATCGAGCTGGATCTCCTGCAGTTCGTGCCGCTGCGCGACCCGATCAAGATCTCCCGGCTCACCCTGGAGAACCGGTCCGGTCGCAAGAAGCGGCTGTCGGTCACGGCCTACGCCGAGTGGGTGCTGGGGGTCGAGCGGAGCAGCTCGGCGGCTTTCGTGGTCACCGAGATCGACCGCGCGACCGGAGCGATGTTCGCGCGCAACCCCTGGAACGAGGAGTACGCCGAGCGCGTCGCCTTTGCCGACCTGGGCGGCCGCCAGAGCTCCTGGACCGCCGACCGCCTCGAGTTCCTGGGCCGCAACGCGAGCCTCGACCACCCCGCTTCGCTGGAGCGGGGGGACGAGCTATCGGATAGGACCGGCGCGGGCCTCGACCCCTGCGCCGCGCTGCAGACGAAACTCGAACTCGAGCCTGGGGAACGTGTCGACGTGCTCTTCCTGCTGGGCCAGGGTACCGACCGTGAGGATGCCCGATCGCTGGTCGCGCGCTACCGCGAGCTCGATCCCGATGCTCTGCTCGCCGAAGTCGAAAATAACTGGAACCGCGTATTGGGCGCGGTACAGGTCAAGACCCCTGACTCTTCCATCGACCTCCTGCTCAATCGCTGGCTGCTCTATCAAACGCTCTCCTGCCGGATCTGGGCCCGCTCGGCCTTCTACCAGTCCGGAGGGGCCTACGGATTCCGCGACCAGCTCCAGGACGTCCTCGCCGTAGCGACGACGGTACCCGAGATCGTACGCGAACACCTGCTGCGGGCCGCGGCGCGGCAGTTCACCGAAGGCGATGTCCAGCACTGGTGGCACCCGCCGAGCGGCCGCGGCGTGCGAACCCGCATCTCCGACGACTTACTCTGGCTGCCCTTCGCCGTGGTCCACTACCTGAATGTGACCGACGACCGGGCCGTCCTCGACGAACTGGTCCCCTGGCTCGAGGGGACGGCGCTGGAAGACGACGAGGCCGAAGCCTATTTCCAGCCGCAGGTCTCGGAGGGGCGGGCGTCGCTCTACGAGCACTGCGCCCGGACGCTCGACAGCAGCCTCGCGGCGGGGCGCCACGGCCTCCCGCTGATCGGCGGCGGCGATTGGAACGACGGGATGAACCGCGTCGGCCACGAGGGCCGCGGCGAGAGCGTCTGGCTGGGTTGGTTCTTGCTGGTGAACTTGAGGGAGTTCGCCCCCATCGCCGAGTCGCGCGGCGATGCGGAGCGCGCGGCGCGCTGGCGCGAGCGGGCCTCCTCCCTCGAAGCGGCGCTGGAGGCGGAGGCGTGGGACGGAGAATGGTACAGGCGCGCTTTCTTCGACGACGGTACGCCCATCGGATCGGCGGCGAACGACGAGTGCCAGATCGCCTCCATCCCCCAATCCTGGTCGGTCATCTCGGGCGCCGGCGACGCCGAGCGGGCACGACAGGCCATGGAATCGGTGGAGCGACGACTCGTCCGTTGGGATGACCGGCTGCTGCTGCTCTTCGCCCCGCCCTTCGACCGGACACCGCTCGATCCCGGATACATCAAAGGATACGTACCCGGCATCCGCGAGAACGGCGGCCAGTACACCCACGCCGCGATCTGGTCGGTCATCGCGTTCGCCATGCTGGGCGAGGGCGAAAAGGCGGTCGACCTGTTCAACCTGCTGAGCCCCATCCACCACGCGAGCAGCCGCGCCGCCGTGCATCGCTACAAGGTGGAGCCCTACGCCGTGCCCGCCGATGTCTATTCCCAACCTCCGCACGTCGGACGCGGCGGCTGGACGTGGTACACCGGGGCCGCCGGCTGGCTCTACCGCGCGGGCCTGGAGTGGATTCTCGGACTCCGCAAGCGGGGCTCCGCCCTCGCCATCGATCCGTGCATCCCACGGACCTGGAAGCGCTTCGAGATCGTCCACCGTCACGGTGATGCCACCTACCGGGTCACGGTCGAGAACCCCAAGGGCGTCTGCCGCGGGGTGACCCGGATCACACTCGACGGAACAGCGCTACCGGGCGACGCGCTCGTGCCGCTGTCCGACGATGGCCGAGAACACCGGGTCGAAGTCTTGTTGGGATAGGCGACGTAGCCCAAGCCACTACTCGTACCGCAGCGCCTTCATCGGATCTACTCTGGATGCCCTCAGCGCCGGGACGTAGCCCGCGCCCATGGCCACGCCGCTGAGCAGGATCGCGACGGCGGCGATGACCAACGGATCGTTCCCTTCGAGCCCGAAGAGGAGCGATCGCGCGGCGCGGCCGAGCAGCAACCCCGCCACGATACCGAGCACACCGCCGATGATGGTCATGCGGCCCACCTGCCACAGCACCATGCGGCGCACGCGCCGGCTGTCGGCGCCCAGCGCCATCCGCACACCGAACTCCCCGGTGCGTTGCGCCACGGTGTAGGCAAGCACCCCGTAGAGCCCGATGGCGGCCAACAGGGTGGCCAGCACAGCAAACGCCGCCGACAACATGGTGATCAGCCGGTCCAGCACAACGTTCTCACGCACCTGTTGATCGAGCGCCTTCAAGTCTTGCACCGGCAGATTCGCGTCGAGACGTCTCACCACGTCGGGGATGGCTCGGAGCACCGAGCTGGGCTCGACCGCTGTCCGCACGTAGAACGTGAGCCAGCCGAGGGTCTCGCGCTGGCGATACGGCGTAAAGAAGAGCGGAGGCGTGTCCCGCTTCACCTCACTGTACTTCGCGTCTCCTATCAGCCCCACGATCTGGATATCCAACTCGTTAGTCATACTTCTGGTGGACATCCAACTGCCGACGGCGTCTTGCCTGCTGAGGCCGAACTTGCGGATGAAGACTTCGTTGACGACAGCGACCTTCGGCGCGCCGAGAGCGTCGTCCGGCGTGAACTCGCGACCGGCCAACAGCGGGATACCCAACGTGCTGAAGTACCCCGCGCCTACGACGTTGAAGCGCGCGTTATCATCGATGTCGGGGCCCGACTCGAACCCTTGGACCGATACGTCCGTGCCCCAGTTTTCTCCCGTCAGGACGGGGATCATCGCCCCGGAGACCCCCGTCACGCCGGGGAGGGCCTGCAATTCTTCTTCCAGCCGGCCGAACAGGTTCTGCGACTCTTCCGGCTCGTATCCGTTCAGCTGGGGAAAGATGCCGAACGTTATTACGTGCTCCGTGTTCATCCCGAGGTCTACGCGGCTCACGTTGGCCAGGCTCTTGATGAAGAATCCAGCCGCCACCAGCAATGCCATCGAGAGCGCGATCTGAGCCGTAACGAGCGACGCGCGAAAGCGAGCGGCCGCGCGGGCGCCGGACGGCTGACCGGAGCCGGACCGGACCAGGGTCATGAGATCGGGACGGGTGCTGTGCAGCGCCGGGTACATGCCGAACAGGAATCCCGTCCCGATCGACACCGCCGCGGCAAAGAGCACCACCGAGGGACGCAACTCGAGCGCCAACATGGTTGAAGCTTCGGCCGGCAGAATCGACGCGATGATCTGGAGGACCCAACGGGCGACCAGGAGGCTCGCGCCTCCTCCCAGCACAGCGAGTACGCACGAGTCGAGGAGGAGCTGTGAGACGAGTCGGTGCCGGCTGGCACCAAGCGATCCCCGGATGGCCATCTCCTGGCTGCGGTTCGCCCCCTGCGCCAGCAACAGGTTCGCGATGTTGGCGCACGCGATAAGCAACACCACCGCGGTGATCGCGAACAGCAGTGTCAGCGGTGTGCTGACTTCACCGTGCAGCGAGCTTTGCCCCTGCGGCCCCGGCTCGAATATGATTTCCTTGGCGCGGAACCGCTCCAGCGTCGCCTCGCTCATTCCCTCCTGCAGCGGCGCCTCGACCTCGTTAACGATGCTCCAATAGATGCTGTTGATTTCGGCGTCCGCCTGCTCGATGGACACGCCGGGACGCAGGCGGGCGAACAGGTACGCCCAATAAGACCGCCGATTATCGAAACCGTCGAAGCCGCGGTTCATCAGGCCACGCATCGAGATGGGCACGAATACGTCGGGTCGCGTACCCAACGTGGTCCCGTCGAAACCGCGCGCCGCCACGCCGACGATGGTCATCGGGTGACCGTTCACGATGATCCTCTGGTTTAGGACCGCCGGATCACCGCCCAGCTGGTTCGTCCAGTAGTGGTGGCTCAACACAGCCACAAAGTGGTTCCCGATCACCTGGTCATCGGCCGGATCGAGCAGCCGGCCCAGCGCCGGTCGGACACCGAGGGTTGGAAAGTAGGAGCCGGACACCAGCATGCCCTGACCGTCGATCGTCCGATTGGCGTGGGCGAGGTTGGCGCCGAAGATGCGGTGAGCGGCGATATCAGTGAAACTGCTCTGCGCCTGCTGCAGATCTCGGAACATCGGATAGCTGAACACGAGGTCACAGTCGCCGGCCTGGTTGCACGACTGCGAGCCGGGCTTGGGCCCCGGGGCTCCCAGGTTGACCAGCCGGTCCGGTTCTGGGACGGGCAGCGCCTGAATGAGCATCTGGTCGTACAGCGAGAAGATCGCTGCGTTGGCGCCGATGCCGAGGGCGAGCGACGCGACTGCCACCGCTGCGACGAACGGCGACCTTGCGAGCGTCCGGACTGCGAATTTCAGGCTGATCATCCGCTTGTTCCCAGGGGATCGGGAGCGTGGCACGCTCCGCGTGCTCATCGGACTGAGGGCAGATGTGCCGGGTTCAACAGGGTTAGACCATTTGATGGGCCAAAGGGTTTGCAAGGCCTCCGGGATAGGCCGGGTTCCCAGCCGCGCCTTCCCTATTCCACAGCCGACAGCCTACAGTCGACAATCGAGTTTCAGCTCTCTCTCGACTGTCAACGACCGACGGCCGACGCCCGATTCCCGACGTCGGGCGTCGGACATCGGGCGTCGAGCGTCGTTTGTTGAAGAGAAGCCGAGCGTCGATAGTCGACTGTCGGCTGTTCAATGTTCAATCGTTCCGCAGCACCTCCGGGATTGGCCTGTCCGGCGTGGGAATCTCGTTCGTAACCGAGACGATCCACCAGCGACCATCTTTCTTGATCAGCGAGAAGTTGTCGACGCCCTGTTGCGGTGGGCGCGACGAGCCGGTGATGTGCGCTTCATACAGCACCAGCACGTTCGCCATGTCGCCGAACACCAGCGACTTCATCCTCACGACCTTCTCGGTGAAGCCATTCACCCCGGCGGGCGTGTTCTCGTAGAAGTTGATGAAATCCTGCAGAAAGTTATCTACCGA
>JABAOH010004998.1_pt1 | contig 50861 bp, 48 predicted proteins | sample 7062181 | NCBI WGS metagenome assembly JABAOH01 (sample SAMN14538630, study PRJNA623070) | marine sediment metagenome | biome: marine biome [ENVO:00000428]; feature: marine pelagic biome [ENVO:01000023]; material: deep marine sediment [ENVO:00002113]; isolation source: pool of 5 deep marine... | reverse complement strand
GTAAGAAAATTCTTTACGTACTGACAATCAGCAATGCGTCAAACCCGCTATACCGCGATAGAGAAATCCTCGATAGTGTTTTTTCGTCTCGATCTTCCTATCGCGTCCACTATGAATAACCGATGAGGGTTGATGGCTTCGTAAAAAGTTCAACTTCCGTTCGACATGCTCACGGCCCTGAGCAAAGCCGAAGGGCCATTCGACAGGCTCACGGTCCTGAGCAAAGTCGAAGGACTGCGTTGCGCTGCATCCTTTGTCACTGCAGCGTACTGTAAGTACTTCTCACTCCTCAGGATTTGCGCGCCTTGAATTTGGAGATTTTTACTTTGCCATCGAATTTTGATTTTTTACGAGATCATCAGGGTTCAAACACCTGAGCCCACTCTCTGTCCTGAAGAATGTTTTCTACCTCTTGGTAGCAATGAGGGCTTCACACACTGCGTCCGTCACCTGCTCAGTGGTCGCGCTGCCGCCCAGATCCGGGGTAACCACGTCGCCTGCCGATGTCACGCGTTCTATCGCCTCCAAGAGTCTGGCTGTTGCATCAGCTTCGCCGAGGTGCTCTAGCATCATCGCTGCCGTCAAGAATGCGGCGATTGGGTTGGCAATCCCTTTACCCGCTATGTCGGGGGCTGACCCGTGAATTGGCTCAAACATGGAGGGGAAGGTGCCCTCTGGGTTGAGGTTGGCAGACGGTGCGGTGCCGAGACTGCCGGATAGTACCGCCGCCAGATCGCTCAGGATATCGGCGTGCAGGTTGGTCGCCACCAGAACGTCCAGAGTTTTGGGCTTGAGGACCATGCGGGTTGTCATAGCATCAACCAATTCCCTGTCAATCGTAACACCAGGGTAATCCTCAGCGACTTCGTTGAAAATTTCATCCCACAAGACCATACCGTAACGCTGCGCATTGGATTTGGTCACAAGGGTCAAGTGGCGACGCGGCCGCTCGGCCGCCAACTTGAAGGCGAACCCCATGATCCTGGTCACCCCGGCGCGAGTGAATACCGCGGTATCCATGGCAACCTCTTCGGGCATACCCCGGTGACTCCGACCACCAAGACCGGAATACTCTCCTTCCGTGTTTTCCCGCACGATAACCCAATCCAGGTCACCGCGTTTGCACTCCCGCAGTGGGCTCGAAATCCCAGGCAGGATGCGTGCCGGTCGGACATTGGCGTACTGATCGAACCCATGGCAAATAGGCAACCTAAGCCCCCATAGGGAGATATGGTCAGGTACGGCCGGATCCCCGACTGCCCCGAAATAGATGGCGTCGAATTTGCGCAGTGTTTCGAGGCCATCTTGGGCCATCATTCGACCGTGCTCATGGTAGTAATTGCAGCCCCAGGGAAATGTTTCACATTGGAACCTGAGCTTCGGCTCGCGATCCTGAAGAACCTGCAAGACTTTGAGCCCTGCCCTTATCACTTCGATGCCGATTCCGTCCCCTGGTATGACAGCTATTCTATGTGTGCGCATCTGTAGCTCAATGGTGATGACGTATTAATAAAAATGGAGACCTTCGATGAGGATAGCCGCGGAATATACCTTCGTCAAATGAAATCGTGAATTTTCCCGAAGGAATTGACCATGCTAGAGAAATGAACATATTGAGAGATGGTGCCGCGGGTAAGATGTGCAAGCGTCGATCCCCTCCCCTCCTCTCCTTCATGACTTTCATCAATCCATAAATGGAAGGGAAAGGCCAAATGACTGGCCGAGAACCATCAACTCCTTTACCGTGTTTGATGAAAGGGGGATACCCTCTTTCAGACGTTGAGACTCGGTCCGATATTCGGGTTCTCCGGGCATTAAAATCTCCGTCTTATTTTCCGCTTTCCCACTTTCCTTAATACTCTTGACGTAACTATCCATGCTTTTCTTAAAATTCCTCTTTCCGATAAAACAGTCTGGATCCAAGGCCATGAAGGAATGGCAGGTTCCCTGAATGCCGGTTTTGTCCTCTTCATAGAGGCTTTTGATGTTCCGAGTCGATTTGCCACCGGTCAAAATGGCTGTAAGTATCTCATGGGCTAGAGCCAATCCGTAACCCTTATGATCTCCCATTGGGGCCAGTGAACCTCCCCCCTCATATCCCTCATATGGATCTTCCGTCGGTAACCCATCCTTGTTAAAGGCCCAACCGAGAGGAATTCTCTCGCCACGCTTGCGGCATAGTATCAGTTTGCCCGATGACACAACACTGCAAGAGAAATCCACAACCACTGGCGGATAGTTTTCAGCGGGAAAAGCAAAGGACAAAGGATTGTTTCCAATAATCCGCTCGCGCCCACCATATGGCGCCATCATCGGTGCGGAGTTCGTAGTGATATACCCAATAAAATCTTCTTCAAGCGCCATCATGGGAAAAAGCCCTGCCACGCCAAAATGGCCGCTGTCTTTTACGGAAACCCAACCAATACCATATTCTTCCGCCTTCTGGATAGCCATTTCCATAGCCTTGAAAGCCGCAACGTGTCCCAGCGAACCATGAGCTTCAGCAAAGGCTGTAGGGCCCTTCTCTTTTATAAGTGTCATTTTGCTCACGGCTCGAACATACCCTTTTTGAATCCTTTGAATATAGATGGGAAGTCTTGTTACGCCGTGAGTTTCAACTCCGCGAAGATCCGACCTGGCCAGAAGGTGTGCCACAATATCCGCCTCTTCATCAGGCACCCCTGCTTTCCCGTAAACCTCTTTACAAAAACCCTCTAAATCATCAAATAATATACGCCGAGACAGATTCTTTTCCATAACTTAATCCTTTCAAGGTCAATGCATTACTTCCTCTTTTGTAATAGTCTGAAATGGCCACAAAGGAAATTCCTGAAGATTCCTGCATACTCGGTATTAATATCAGGAAACTCCAGAGGTCTTTCATATAGTGCCCTACCCAGGACCTTCGGTTTTCACGTTCCTATCTTCCAAAGGCTCCGTTTTCTCACGAGAAGCGTGGTTTTGTTCGGCGTGTCGAAAGAACCCGCGCAGTGAAAAGAGATCGTACCGCTCAATCAATACAGGGAAAACAAAAAAGAGAAGGACCATAATGAGCCCGAGTATCAAGGCAAGTCCTCTGCCAACCGCCAGAACAGATCCGAAGTAATTGTAGACAAATGTTAGAGGAAGCATTCCCAGGAATGTAGCAACACTGAATGTCTTCAGGGATATCTTGGTCAGGCCAGCACCGTAGCTGACGATGTCGAAGGAAACGATGGGAAGAAGCCGCGAGAAGAATATGACCTTCGTCAGCAGTCGATCGGAACATTTGGTGCAAAAGTTGATATGGCCACCGAGAAATCGTTCGATCACCTCCCGCCCGAGAAGTCTCGCGATGAGAAAACTGGCGACCGCCCCTCCCAAAGCACCAAAGGCAGAGTAGATCGTTCCTAGGAAAGGACCGAAGAAAACCCCGGCGGCAACGTCAAGGGGCACACTGGGAATGGGGCTGATTACCACGGCCAGGGCCATGATGACCATATAGAGGAATGGGGCAAGGCTGCCAGCTTCAACCAGGATTTCTTGAATGCGGTCCGGATGGAACAGGGAGACGATACCCCACGAATACTCGGAGAGAAAGAGAAACAACCCCAGAGAGAACGCAAGTGCCCCTTTTATGACAATTGAGCGGTTTTTCCACAATGTATCGTCTCTTGTGTGGATAGATAGGTCAGGACATCTCCATATTGACCAGGTCCTCATCTATGGAGCACGTGAAGAGTGAACACGAAAAAGTAACCAATAGCTCACTTCACTTCACTCTTAATCTCTTCTTCACCGGACTAAGAGCAGCTCGTCGTCATTTTGGATCCCCAGCCTGTGTTTCACGGCGGTCTTGATCTGGAGAAGTCCCCAGGCATCGCCGACGAGGTGGTTGACTGCCGCGTAATTCTGGAGAAGACGAACCCCCTGCACATCCAGGGCGACTGGATCGCCAGAGGCCAGGATGACTCCGGGATGGACGGCCAATCCGACAGCTGGCCCACCGCTCACGAAAGAAACCCGTCCATCCATGATAATCAGGTCGGGCTTGATGGGAATGTTCATCTCTGCCGCGCGCTGAGAAACGAAGAGGTTGTTGTCTCCGTGGAGGATAGTCCGATCCGCAAGGTGGACAAACCCCACGGTGAGCTTCAGACTCATGGAAAAACCTGCCAGGAAATGGGTTTTCATCACGGGCAAATAGACGATCTTATCGAAGCTCTCCAGGTCCCTGGGGTAGGCGATGAGGTCAAGGAATTCCCCACCAATGGGAACATCTACGTACTGAGATCGATCAAAATCCAGGAGGGGAATTTTCATTTCGGCNNCCCGCTCTCTGAAAAGTCTTTTCGGTCGGCACCCAGGGCCGCCCCGACCCGTCTCCCACGGAGATACGGGTGTAGCCATGTTCACGGAGAAGGTCGATGACAGCAATCAGAAAATCCAAGGCCGTTGAGCCCGGGGGTGGATCATCGCTGTTGAAATTAGGCTTCAAAAAGATGCGATCCTGGGATTTCAGGGATTTATCAAATCCGCCCAGCAGATCGACGGCCCTTTGAATGTCGCTCTTGATATCCTTGTTGGTGACCACGAAGGAGACCAAGGCCTTCCCTTCCCTTGTATAAGGATTGGGTCGACGGTGGCGGAGATCCACCTTCCCCAGAACTTCTTTCTCCATCAATGGCGCATAATCTTTAGGACGCATCTCGGCCAAGAATTCCTGGTATTCCTCCCGGTGGAAGTTGACCTCTTCCGGTTTGAATTTCATTCCCTTTCCTCCTTTACGATTGATTTATTGAGAAATGGAAAACTGCGAAGGGTGATAGCTTCCGGTAATTGGCAGTTGGCATATTGTATGTCACCGAGAACGCTGGTTCATGCCCATAAAAACCGAAGTCCACTCCTCCCCGGCTGCCATTCAGAGTATATCTGAAGTTTCCCGATTTTTTTAGGGGATATTCGCGTAAACGATATTGAAAATATAGCAAATTTTCTTTTCCATAAGCCACCCCCCTGCCCTTTTCCTTCCGTACTGCGAGGGGTATTGAAGCGAAGAAGCAAGGGATTTTACAACTGTAATATTAATGATTTAGAGTAACTTCTTTAAAAAAAGATTGAAGCCGCTCCGGAATGAACAATACCCCCATTAACCACGGTGAAAGAGGAGAGAGATGTCAGCTCTGGACAAATTCATGGTTAATTCGATTCTTCGATTTTCTGGCAATGGGGGGATTAACGGATCTATTCGTCTGTGATAAACTTTCCGTTCTCAATCTGTTGTGATACCAGATTCTTGCTCCCATCGAATTTCATCTTCACATTGATCAAATTCCTACAGCTACCGCCGATAATCTCCTTGTTCAATGAGTAAGTCATACCACCCCTTTCATCAAAATTCTGGGCAAGGTCCGTCGATTTGTTGATGAAAAGGTTGAATACTTCACCGCATGTGTCACAGCGAACATTGAGAAAGAAACCCTCTGGAGACTGAACGGAGGAACCTTCACCAAAGAGCTTCTTTGCGATCTTTTTGAGCATATCATACCCTCCTTTCTTGAAAAATGTATATCTCAAGAGCTGAAGTCACTCAGTTTCTGATCTGTGCTATGAGCAAAATTCTTCAGCCCAAAGGGACCAAGAGAATTTCAACCCGTCGGTTCTGTTCTCGCCCATTTGGCGTATCGTTGCTGGCCACGGGTCTATACATGGAAAATCCAGTTGCAGAGAGATTCCTCGGATCCACACCCATCATGCGGAACATCCGAGCCACAGCAGTTGCCCTCTTTATCGAGAGATCTAGGTTATCAATGAAGACGGCTTTGGCCGCTTCTGAAAGAGGCTGGTTGTCCGTATGTCCCTCCACTCGAACCTCCGTGTTTGAAAGTTTTTTTAACCCTTCAGCTACATTCCTCAGAACCTGCCTTCCGTGAAGTGTGATATTTGCATTCCCTGGTTCGAAGAGGATTTTGTCCAGAAAATGAATTGACGTTTTTTCCTTCAAGGTAGTGATACTTACCTCCTTTTGGTGGATCTGCTCCCTGAGCTGCTTAACCATCTCTTCATAGTTCTGATTTGCTCCCTCTAGCTTTTCTTCCTTATCCGCCAAATCCCGGGACAGCATTTGGACGCGGCCCTTCGACCGCTCCAGCTCGCTCTTCAGTTTAGAGACGTACTCGCTGAGGGATGTTCTATTACTCTCCAATCTCGCGATTGAGTGGCGAAGTTGATCCCTTTCGTCCTGTAGATACTGAATCTGACGGGTCGTCTCTAGCAGCTGATCCTGAAGGCCTTGCGCTTTTCGTTGATAATCACCTTTCAGCTTTTCGATCTGCTGAGAGAGTTCGCTGAGATGGCTCTGTGATTTTCCAAATGCCGCTCGCAGTTGAGATGCCTCCGTCATAAGGGCTTCTTTCTCCCCCTGCACTTTAAAAATCATACCCCTTAATCCCTCTATTTTGGTCCTAAGATCCTTTACCAGGTGATCTTTTTTGGTCAATTCATCCCTGGCCACATTTGTCTCCCGGCGTTGCCTCTCCAGAGTTCTCCTCAACTCGACGACTTCCTCTTCCGTTTTGGATTCCCACGTTTGTCTCGCCGCAAACTCCTCCATGAGCCGCTGATTCTCCCGGTAAAGCCTTTTGTAAGGGCCCGAGTAAAAATACAGCCCGTAGCCGACCCATCCGGCCAGGACAACAGCCAGCGCAATGATCAGCGCATTTTTCCAGTTCATTGATTAGTTCTCCTTCTTGATCCTCTTACCCTGGTTTTTTGTCTCATTCTGATATGAGAAGCACCGAACCACGGTGGGGGATTCATCATCCTTATTATGGATGCCCGAACTGCTTTTGTAAACCCATTTAATGTTATATCCGTCCACGATGTCCATGGTCCGTATCGAAATGGCATTGCTAAAGTTTATCTCGTTGGTGGTGGTCACCTTTTCCGCGTCCGCCTTCACACCTCTCTCCATCTTGCAGCCCCCGTCATGAACCCAACCTTTCTCCATCTTCCCGTTGCAGTAAGGGCAAGGAGTGCCCCTTGGTATTCCCTCTTCGAATTCCCTTGGTATTGCGAGGCCTGTTTCGCCTCACGAACGGGCTTCAACCAAAATAATCCTTGCGCGTATTATATGTTCGAGATATAAGAAGGCAAATACGATATTGAGTGACTTTGCCATGTGTGGTCATCAATCTCATGGTAAGAGTAAAGGGAAAAGGCTCTTCAATTTTGGCTGAACGAAGAGATGACTATGATGGAAAAGGATTGCACCTTCTGCCAGATCATTAGAGGGGAAAAGGCGGCTGATTTTCTGTATCAAGGCGAATCCGTACTGGTCTTTAAGGATATCCATCCCCATGCCCCTACTCATCTACTCATTGTACCCAGAAGACACATCAGAAGCGTCAATGATCTGACGGAACGGGATAGAAATATCATTTCCGATATGATTCTAAAGGCCAGGGAGATGGCCAAGGAACATTCCATTTCTGAATCAGGGTACAAACTGCTTTTTAATGTGGAGCCGGGTGGCGGGCAGGTTATTCCCCATCTCCATCTCCATTTGGTGGGTGGCTGGTGATGAATCGGACCTACGATCCTGCAATATCCCGAAATCCAGGGAGGTGGTTTATGGATTTCCCTTTTTGGAATGAAAGCAACTCATCATATGACTGTTTGACACTATCCGATTGCTCAAGGGTTAGAGTGAGATACCAGTTTTTTTGAGAAACCATCGTGTTCAAGGACCAAAATGGTCCGTAGTTGAGCGAAATCCCAGGAAACCCTTCCACCTGAATCAGGTGATTTAGCCACACCAATTCTTAACCATTAAGGGGGGAATGGAGAATCATGAAATCAACGTCGCACAATTTAGTAATGTCTGCAGTGTACAACGGCAGAAAAGGCGATAGACCACCGGCGGGAAACCCCACATCAATCGTCTGTCATGGCCTCATGGACGCCGCCGGGATCTCCTTTCCCAAAGCTCATTTAGATGCGAATGCAATGGCCGATCTGGCCTTGGCAGGTCATGAAATCTTAGGTTTCGACACGGTAATGCCGGAGTATAGTGTACATCAGGAATCTGCAGCCCTTGGAAGCGATGTAGACTGGGGCGATCGGGATAACATGCCTGACAGTAAAACCTTCCCATATGCCCAATTCTCCGACATCCAAATTCCGGAAAATATCCTCGAAAGGCCTTCCATGCGCGTCGTTTTGGATGCCTTATCCATCCTTAGGCACAACGTAGGGGGCAAGGTGGCAATCTTCGGTAAGGTGATGGGGCCTTGGACCCTGTCCTATCATATGGCTGGCACGCAAAACTTTCTCCTTCAGATTGGGATGGGCGAAAAGGACAAGGTTACCAAAATGATGCGTCAGTTGATGCCCGTAACCATTACTTTCGCTCGAGGTCAATTCCGGGCAGGGGCGGACGTGGTTGTCCTTTCGGACCACGTGACCGGAGATTTAGCGGGTCCGTACCACTATCAGGAACTTCTTCTGCCTATCCATAAGGAGATCACCTCACAGATCGGGGGGCCGCTCATCCTTCATGTCTGCGGAAACTGTAATGACCGCTTGGACCTATTCGCGGAGGCGGGATTTGAAGTATATCACTTCGAGTTCCAGATGGACGCTAAGGAAGTCGTGAAGAAAGTGGGGAACCGTATGTCCCTTGTTGGATGTGTAAATAATCCTCAAATCCTTTACCAGGGAACCCCTGAGGACGCCTATGCACAGGCGCGTTATGCAATCGAGGCAGGGGTTAATATTATAGGGCCTGAATGTGCAATCCCGCTGGCAACACCGTTAGAAAATGTAAAGGCGATTGTTTCGGCCGTCCATGAGGGATATTAACATTTCCTCATCCCGAAAGAGGTGCATTGGGAAACTAATTTGTGGGCCAAGTGTTTGGGAATCTTAACCTGTAATGGTGAGGTAAGGCTATGGGTGGCCATCTGGATGAGATCAAAGACGCTGTTATTGATGGAAACCACAACGAGATAGAGGATTTACTCAAAGCGGCAATTGAAGATAATGTAGACATAAGCAGAATCGTGAACGATGCCATGATTGCAGCGATGGACGTGGTGGGGAAGCGGTTTTCTGAAAACAAAATCTTTGTACCGGAGATGCTCGTCTCAGCCTTCACCATGAAAAAGGGATTGGCGCTCATCAACCCCTCTTTGAAAGGGAGGGAGACTGAATCAAAGGGCACAATCATTATGTGCACAGTCAAAGGTGACATACATGATATCGGCAAAAACCTGGTCATCATGATGCTGGAGGGGGCAGGGTTCAATGTGGTCGACTTGGGCGTAGACCTCACCGTTGAAAAATTGATCCAAACGGTAAAAAAAATGAAGCCCGACATCCTAGGGTTATCCGCGTTGTTGACCACGACTATGCCAGAGATGAGAAAAGTGATTGAGGGATTGAAGGCACAGGAATTGCGGGACCGGGTTAAAGTCATGATTGGTGGGGCGCCTGTTAATGCCGCTTTTGCAAAAAAGATCGGTGCAGACGCCTATGGAAAGGACGCTGTCGAAGCGGTTGAAATTTGCCGACGCTTCGTCGGAGGGTTACCATAATGTTTGCTGTTGATCGTGTAATTGCTTATTCTCTCGGTACTGCACTGTTTGGTGGTCCTCTCTAGGTTCTTATACTTGAGCCCATCATGGGATAGACTTGGGAAGGTCTGGACAAAAAGGCTGTTTTTTGTAATGGTTTTTACAATGGCATAAAATGAATGGTTTAGTCCTTCGATTCATAAGTTCGGTGACGAACTTATTTAGCCCTCGACTGAGCGACTCGACATGAGCTCGTCGACATGTCTCGGTCGAAGCACTCAGGTTCCGGTTTACCCGGTTCCTTCGACGTATCGGATGGGTATTCCTTGTCACTTATCTGAGAAGAAGACAGGTATTGCGTCTCCAGAATTTCCGCCTAGAGAAGAGCTCTGTCTTCCAGCCGAGCAAAGTGTCCCTGTGGGCGATAGCACCATGACTCTCATCGTGGGCATAAGGGCGACCTTGAAGGTTATTGGCAAGACAGGCGCTACGATCATGAATAATCTGCTCGGAAGGAGCTGTTTCATCGTGAAAAGGCTTGGCTCTGTCCTCTGGGTTGTTGTTTCACGACCTCTTCGCTGCTGCTTTGGGGGATTCTCCACCAATGCAAAGAGGGTTTTATCGGCGGGAATAGCGTTATTCTCTGAGGATCTACCTGTTGGAGGCCAGGCTGTCATCGAAGGTGTAATGATGCGTACGCCCAAGAGTATAGCTACGGCTGTGCGCAAACCTGACAAGGAGATCATGATCAAGAGCCATCCTTACATAAGTCTCTCAAAACGGTACAGGGTCTTGAACATTCCTATCCTTCGGGGTGCTGTAACGTTCTTTGAAATGGTGTTCATAGGCATCCGGGCGTTAAACTTTTCAGCTGATGTAGCCCTCGTGGAGCAGGAAAAGGTTGAAAAGGGTGTAGATTGGAAGCGCCCACACCGCAAAAAGCTCACAGATGGGCTTATGCTTGCGGGAATTATAGTGCTTGCCTTTGCGCTCGCAATCGGCATTTTCTTTGCCCTTCCCTTATTTCTTACTGAGGTCATGGGGCTTTCAAAGAACGCTCTATCATTTAATATTGTTGCCGGAATCATACGAGTTACCTTCTTCTTAACCTATCTGTATGCTATCAGTCAGTGGAAGGAAATCAGACGGATCTTTGAGTATCACGGTGCAGAGCATAAGGGCGTTAATGCCTTTGAGTCGGGTGAAGACCTCAGTGTCGAAAATCTCAGGAAGTACAGCACCCATCATCCCCGCTGCGGGACTAGTTTTTTGCTCATTGTGGTAATCCTAGCAATTCTCTTGTTTGCGATTGCCGACACCATCGTGGAGATGATGATAGGCCACAGGCCTACTGTTATCCAGAGGTTCATCACCCACTTTTCATTTTTGCCCCTGCTGGGAGGCATATCCTTCGAACTGCTTAAACTATCCGGCAAAAAACGGAAGAACCGGTATGTGCGATGGTTGACGGTGCCTGGTCTTTGGTTGCAGCAGATAACAACAAGGGAGCCGGATGACGCTCAACTGGAAGTAGCCATGGTGGCGTTGAAAAGCGCTCTGGACGGATCATAAGATTGCAGTGGATCAGGGAATACTTCCCATACTCACCGTCAAACGTTCAAACTAAGGATATTTTTTCAAAAGAGGTAAATCTCAATATCTGTGAGCCCATTCAGATCGGAAAGTCTACTCCGGCAGCGGTAAACAAACCGGTTTCCTCGGTTTCTGAAAACCCCTTATCCCTGAGCGTATGTATTGAGCCCTTCAGCCATGACATCCCGAAGTGCGGCCTCGATGCCTTCCAACAACCTATCAATGTCCTCGTCAGTATGGGCTGAGGAGATTCCGTGATGTTGGATCGGGTGAATGAAAACGCCGTGATTGAGACAGGCTTTATAGAAGCGATTCAACAGGCCCCACTGGTTGTCAAGGATATCCTGGTAGTTTTTTAGCATTTCCTTTTCGGCAACCGGCCCGAAGAGAAACGAGAAGCGTGCTCCTTTTCCTTGCACGCGTCCCACAAAACCGAAGCGGTTCATGATCCCATTGATCCCCTCATAGAGCCGTTCGCAACGCGCCAAGAGATCCTCATAAAACGTGGGCTCTAGGATCGCGTCAAAAAAAGCATTTCCCGCCATGGTTTCGATGAGATGTCCGTTATACGTACCGCTGTGCTGTGCTTTTCCCAGGGGCGAGATATGTTCCATTATTTCACGTTTTCCCCCAAAGACGCCCAAAGCGGTCCCCCCACCAATAGCTTTGCCCAACGTGCATAGGTCCGGTATCACGCCGTAAGTGGCTTGCATGCAACCCGGCTCGGTCCGAAAGCCGGACAGAATCTCATCAAAAATAAGCAAGGTTCCATGCTCCGCAGTCAGACGCCTCAAAAGCTCTAGATAGCCTGGTTGTGGCAGAATCGTCCCGCTGTTGTAGTTGACCGGTTCCACAATGACACAAGCAATCTCCTCGCCACGCATAGTCAGTGTCTCTTCAGCCCGTTCGAAATCATTGAAAGGGAGGACAATAAAACCTTGTTGTAGATATTCGGGCAACCCCTCAACAGCCGGGGTAATATTGGGCCAGGCGCCTTCCCGGGAGGGCCAACAGTTGTAGGCCAAATAATCGTTATAACCGTGGAAATGGCCCTCAAACTTGACTACCAGGGTTCGTCCGGTATATTCACGCGCCAGCTTTATCGCGTAATAGGTTGTTTCCGTCCCGGTCATCGAGAAACGAAGCATTTCGATGCATGGAACGGTTTCGGCGATTCGTTGTGCGAGTCTGGCCTGCCAATCATTTTCATATGCGCACATGATGCCCATATCGAGAGCCTGGTGGACTGTCTCAACCACCTTCGGGTGAGCATGACCGAGCAAGGCGGCGCCAAATGACGTGCATAAATCGATATATTCATTGCCATCGAGATCATACAATTTGCTGCCTTTTGCGCGAGAAATATAGAAGGGGTTATCGATCGCTCTATTCACACGCGCTGAAGAACACACGCCTCCCGGCAGATACCTCGATGCCAATTCCTTTAGCTGTTGGTTTTTACCCATACGTGACCCTCCTTATGACATGATGCCATACCACGCTCTAATCTTCCATTTTACCGCTCTCATGAGTTTCCGCAAATGGTATGTATTCATCATTTTTTGCCCAAATATTTAAACAGGTACGATTGAACACCATCTGTATTGGGAACAAAAAAAGAAATCCCGTGAACATCGGCTACCTTTTCACAATGTCATTGAACTTGTCTGAGATTGATGTGAGGGTGATTACTGAGAGGCAAAAAAAATTGGGTGAAGATTAGCACAAATTGCTCACGCAGCTGTGCACCGCTGCCGAACAGCATGTGGTTTAATCGCATTTAGCGTTGGAACGCTTTTCTGCTGGCGTAACCAGTTGGAATAGTTACGAAAATGCTCTTCCATGAGTTTCGTTGTCCTGTGGAGGGCGAGATTCATACCGAGATAAGTGAGCGGTGCGACACCCAATTGGGGATAGCCGCGCTGAATGATAGATGAGTAGGAGAAAAACCTCTTTCGAAAGTCCAGATATTTCTCAGCCAACTCTTCCGGGGCCATATTTTTCGGCTGATAACAGACGGTGGTATGATCGTAGTAAGACCAGTTGGTATGCAGAATGCGTCCTTCGCGCATCAGGCGCTTAAAAAGGGGGGTTCCGGGATAGGGAGTGAGTATGCACGGAGAAATCGACGGCACTGAGTTACGCAGGAGGAACTCGAGCGTCCGCTCAAACACATGAGGTGTATCCTCGTCCAGCCCGAATATGAGCGATGCATGAAAGATGACGCCTGCTGAGCGGCAGCGCTCTATCGCTTTTTCATACAGGTGTGTTGAAGGAACTGACTTGCGCATCCTCTTGCGGGCCTCAGGCTCAATACTCTCCACACCAACGAACAGTGCTTCGAGCCCTGAGCTCACTGCCGCATCGAACAGCTCATCGTCCAACACAAAACGCACCGATGCCTGTCCATACCAGCTCACCTTGAGTGGCCTCAGTGCGGCAAAAAGCCGCATGGCGTACGACCGGACCCCACCTATGTTGTCGTCCAAAAACATGATCTGTTTTGCACCGGTCCCCTTTATGTCCTCAACAATGTGCTCGATGGGTATGTGGCGTGGTCTGCGCCCGTAAACGCTATGCACGCAGCAAAACTCGCAATCATAGGGACAGCCGCGCGAAACCATAATCGGCATGACATAAAATTGCAATCCAAAGAAAGAGCGAATCCTCCGGCGCACAGGAAGCGGCGATTTTGATATATCGGGTTGTGAGTTGTGATAGATTTTTTCTAACCGATTTCGTTCCACATCACAGAGCACTTTTTGCCACATTCCCTCAGCTTCCCCAACGACGGCAGCATCCCCGAACTGTGCCGCCTCATGCGGTAGAACCGATGGGTGTATCCCACCGAGTATCACCTTCGCTCCGTTGTTCTTGAAAAGAGACGCCAACTCATACGCTCTTGGCGCGGTTGCGGTCATCGCCGTTATACCCACCACATCCCAGTGCTGATCAGTAGGCAGAGGCTTAAACTCCTCTTCCACCGTTAACACCTCATGCTCATGTGGTGTGAGTCCCGCAAGGATGGGTAATGTCAACTGTGGAATACGTAACCAGGCCGGAGTCGAATCAGGAAAATTACTCTTTGGGGAAACTAGAAGGATCCTCATGGATATCCATCTCAAGATCCATTTAGATACATTTTACGGTCACCGTTGCTTTTTCCTTCATCTCCATATAAAGCTTTTAATCCCATCCGTCAACTCGTCTTTATTTATTATTCCCTTCTCCAATAGCAATTCAATCAATTCCTCAGAGGGTTAATGAATCTACATGCATCCCCGGTGAGGTTTCGCTCATGACTTACCTTCCACCAGAAATCTCTCCACTTTTGCTTTTTCCTTCAGCTTCTCAACGTAAAGGTCCACCTCTTTGTGAACTTTCTCCCGCTTCAGATGTTGCACAAGCTTGTCTTTTATGTTTTCATACGCAATGGTCGTTTCGGGTTTTTTGTCCATGACCTTGATCAGGTGATACCCAAACTGGGTCTCGACAATGTCGCTCACTTCACCTGGTTGTAGCGCAAAAGCCTTCTCTTCAAAGGGTTTCACCATTTTCCCTCGCCCAAAGTAGCCCAAGTCCCCACCCCTGGCACTACTGGGACCTTCGGAGAATTCCTTGGCAAGCGCAGCAAAATCCTCACCTTTTTGCACCCTTTCCTGGATTTTTTCCATTTTCTTGCGGGCGTCGGCCTTCTGCGATACGTCTGCCCCTGGATCAACCTTTATCAGGATATGACTTGCACGCGCCTGTTCAGGTTGTTTGAAAAGGTCCGGGTGGCTATCATAGTAACCTTTGCTCTCCTTGTCGGATACCGTAATTCTCTGAACAAACTGCTTATCGATGAATCGTTGAATGGCCATTCCCCGCTTAAACTGCGATTTTAGGGCGTCCTCGGAGAGATTCGCTTTACTCAAAGCACTTTTGAATTCAACTTCGCTGGGGAACCGTTCTTTCAACTTCTTCAACTGCTCATTGATCGCCACCTCGTCAACGGTGATTCCCTGGTTTTGGCTTTCTTGGTAGAACAGCTCACGATTGATAAGGTTTTCAAGGACTTCCTTTTTGATTTCTGAGAGCTGGGAATCGCTGGGGCGCTTCCCCATGCTGGAAAGCCGTTGCTGGACACGGCTCACCTCCCTGTCAAAATCGGCCCGGTTGATCACTGATCCGTTCACCACCGCAACCTTACCACCTGGAGGTTGCTTTTCTCCTGCCGCTTCCGACGAACTGGCCAACGCCAGAGCTAAAACCGCTCCAAACACCCAAACCCACTTGCCCTGGTTTGCCTTCATGTTCATTTCTCCCTTCCCATATGGTAAAACCTGAGAAAACTCGTTTGCGAAGGGGGCAGTTAACAGGGTTATAAACACCTCTTATCACTCAATCAACCCCAAGATATCCCCCGGTCACCCGGAAAACAAGGCTCACAGGAATCTATGCGGCTTCCCTCCACAAGACCGGAACTCCGGAACTGACCATTGATACGGTCAAAGGTCGACTCGGCTGAGTTCGCCTCACCGCTGGTCTTGCTTAACCCGCACAGAGTTCCCATAAATCGTGGTGCCCATCCTCGTCAGCCATCCTTCGATTCGACCGAGACGAGTTCTATGTCGAAGACGAGGCTCTGCCCAGCCAACGGATGATTTGCGTCGATCACAGCGAATTCCTCTTCGAGTTCCGCAACCCACACCAGGATGACTTTCTCTCCAACCTTGGCCTGAAGCCGGTCCCCTACCTGGGCTTTCTCGGGTAGTAATTTGCGAGGAACCCGCTGTTCAAGACCAGGCGTGTGCGCCCCGTAAGCATCCTCGGCAGATACCACGACGGTCTTCGATTCACCCGGCTGCATGCCGAGGACCGCCTTGTCCACCCCAGAGATTACCTCGCTACCTCCCGCGGTAAACTCGAGGGGATCCCGACCTTGCGAACTGTCGAAAACGGTGCCATCCTCAAGCCGGCCAGTGTAGTGGATCTGTACCCGATCTCCCAATTTCGTTTCGCCCATAAACTTCTCCTTCCCTGGATGAGGCGGATGCGTGAAGCCCGGCCCCATCAACTGATAGTTTTTCGCTGAACCCCAGGGGCTTTTTCCAAGAGCAGTATTTTGTTGAGGAAAAGATCATGAGGAAATGCATTCACTCAATAAATACAATTCTTTTCGTACCGTCCCAATACATCGGTACCGTAGCGTATTAAGGCAACAGTCCCTGCGCTGCGCTCTCTCGATTAAAATCGTTCTCTACTCCTGAAACCTGATCTGTCGAAAGGGGGTTTCCTTCGCTCCTTCCTGGGCCTAGCTTCCTGGACGATGATCTTCCTCCCGGAAAGCTCTCCACCATTTAATCTCTTTATGGCCTCCTGGGCCTCTTCTTCAGTGCCCATTTCCACAAAGCCAAATCCTCTCGAGTTGCCCGAATACCTATCCCTGACAATGTTTGCTGCAATACATTCACCTATTTCTCCAAAATTCTTCTTGAGATCCTCCTCCGTCACTCCATAAGACAAATTACCAACGTATAAGTTCTTGGACATCCTTATCCTCCTGTTTGTAAGGCCATTATGCCCATTCAAAAAGACTGGCGCCCAGATTTGCGTTTCCTTCGGCTGGCCGCAAGTCTTTTCCGTTTCTTTTTGACACTCGGTTTCTCATAAAACCGTCGATGTTTCAGTTCCTTGCTTACCCCTTCCAGTTGCATCTTCTTTTTGAGTAGCCTAATAGCCCTTTCAATATTTCCCTTTACCTCCACACTAATGGACATTAAGCCTCCTTAGTATCACCAGGGAATCTTTCCAAAGGCAAAAACCCCAATGAAGTGAAGATCTATTTCTTGGTAGGTATCGTCATGAGATAGGGGAATAACCTTTCCCGTGTCCACGAAAAGCCCGGTCAATCCTTCCCCATTTTGCGGTAAATCCCACGTTCACCGCATCGAGATTCAACAGACTCCCTGTGAAACATGAGATAAAAAAACTCCCTCAGGATCCTAGAAAGTCCTGAGGGATCTAAACAGTTAAATTGCTTGGGCCTTCTAAGAATCTGTTTATTTTATTCTAGAATAGATCAATATGAAAATCAAGCGTTAAATTTCTGAAGTTTCCTGACTTTCAAGGGAAGTATTTCTGTAACCATTTAATTATATTTTAAATCCCATTTTTCAAAAACGTACACACGTGTCCCTTCGCTTCAGAGCTTTCAAGGTGACCCTTCCCCATGGGATCACGCGGCATCATTCAATCCCTGTTTTTTCCAGCAAGGAGATCACTCCTCATCGTCCTTCTCGGGGTATATATATTTCATCATATCCAGGAATTTTTTGTCCCGTCTTTGGATGACCCTACGGGCAGTATCGCCTGGGTAATCATAGAATCCCTTACCGGTCTTTACCCCCAGATGGTTTTTTTCAACCAGCTTCTTCAACCATGGGGAGGCCTCAATTTGGCTGCTGATCTCCTTAAATAGATAGTTGGATATGGCTAAAAAGGTGTCCAACCCCCCAAGATCGGCTGTCTCAAAAGGTCCGATGATGGGAAGGCGAAATCCAAGCCCCATCTTCATTGCCGTATCGACATCCTCGGGAGAGGCTATTCCCCGTTCAACGATATGGATTGCCTCCCGGAAAAGGGCGAATTGCAACCGGTTTCCAATGAAGCCCGGTGCGTCCTTGAGAACAAGGACGGCCTTCTTCCCGACCTTGGTGGAGAGGTTTATTACCAATTTGGCCGTTTCCTCGGTGGTCTGGTCCCCTTTGATCACCTCGACGAGAGGAACCAGGTACGGAGGATTCCACCAGTGCATACCGGCAAACTGTCCTTTGCGTTCCATCTTCTCAGCTATTTTCGTTATGCTCAGACCAGATGTGTTGCTGACGAATATGGCCTCCTCTTTTACGAGGCCGTCCATCGTACCAAGAAAATCCTTTTTAATATCTATTCTCTCAGTAATAGCCTCGACCAAGAAGTCCACATCTCTAAGGTCCTCCCTATCCGTGGTCGGGGTCAGTCGATTTCGAGCCTCCGCGGCCCCGGTCTCCGAGAGGAGGTCCCTTTCGATGAGGCTCTTTTGGTTCAGCCAAATGCGATCCATGGCACCCCTCAAGATTTCATCCGTAAGATCATAAAGGATCGCATCATATCCATTCTGGGTAAAGACCTGCGTGATGCCAGATCCCATAATCCCCGCGCCGGCAACACCAATGGTACGTATGGAATCGATTGTCACCATAAGTTCACACCCCCTTTGGTACGCCCTCATGAGTTAAGGCGAATAAGTAGCACAGGGGAAATGGGTTGTCAATCAAGCTGGGACCATGAAGATGGAGGGGCTGGGACAACGTTACCAAGGAGAAGGCTCATTCCCGTATCTCTCCATATGATTTGAACCACGATGAACATTCAAGAGAAGGATTGCACAATCCAACGTCTCATAAACTCCTTGACAGATGAAGAATGATCTTCTAGACGTATATTACGTATCTAAAATTCACTAACCCAATTCATGCTTCTGTCCGTGTCAGAAGGAAAAGCATTTCCTTCCCCAAAATTCCGAATGTCATAGGTCAAAATAACTCCACGGCTTCACAGGGTTGCAATAGAGAAAAAAGGTGGACAAAGGACCAAGTCTTTCGAAGTCACCGACGTTTAAGGGAAAAGATCCGCCATTTTAAGTCGTTGCGGGATTTTTTGTACTCGAAATCAAACCACCGAATAGGTTTTGAAGTGCTCAAAGCCATCATTTTCGACTACAATGGAGTGCTCGTTAACGACTTGAAAATTCATGAAGAGGCATACTGGCGGGCTGGAAAAGAGCTGGGCATCCCTGTGACCAGGGAAACCGTGAGAAAATACCTCTCCTATTCTCCCGAAGAAAAAAGGAAGCTCTACTACGGAAACATCTCGGATGAGACCTGGGAAGGGATCAGGCGGCTCATGACGAGATTCTATTTCGACCTAGCCGAAAAGCGAGATGTCATCTTCCCTGATGTCGAAGCTGTGTTAATATCCCTTTCTGCCAGATATATACTTGCCCTCGTTTCAAATACGCGCAGAGAGTATTTCAATGGGGTATTTCCTCGAAAGCTGGCCAGTCTATTCAGCGATACGATGTTTTTCGACGAGATTGGAAAACCCAAACCCGCCCCCGATCCACTTCTGAAGATGATGGAACGATTGGGCATCGGCAGGGATCAATGTTGCTACGTAGGGGATTCAGTCCTAGATGTCCAGATGGCAAAGAGAGCTGACATCAAGCTGTTTTCAGTGGCGACGGGAGATAATTCCAAAGAGGAGCTGCAAGCAGCAGGAGCGGATTGGGTCGTCAATAATTTGTCAGAGTTGCATGAGAAGTTGGAAGCAGCGATATGAAGACCGTGCGAAATAAGGAGGACCATCATACGTGTTTTTCAAATTATTGAAGAAAGGATGAGGGAGCCATGAGCGAAAATTTTTGCGACTTAACTGGAAAGATAGCCATCGTAACCGGTGCCAGCCGCGGACTTGGCCAGTATTTCGGCCGGGCCCTGGCACGGGCCGGGGCTGACTTGGTCATTACGAGCCGCAATCACGATTCATTGGTGCCGTTCAAAACTGAGATAGAGGGCATGGGCCGGAAGGCCTTACCCCTCCCACTGGATGTGTGTGATTACGATAGCATCCAGAAAATGGCGGACATGGCACATGAAGCATATGGAAAAATAGACGTACTCGTCAATAACGCGGGCTGTAACATCCGCAAGCCTGCCGTGGACGTTACGTGGGAAGATTGGAATCTCGTTCTCGACACTAACTTGCGGGGGGCGTTCTTTGTAGCTCAAGCCGTGGCCAGGAAGATGATCCCGCGGCGTTCCGGAAGGATTATCAATATAGGATCGGTCACCTGTGTGTTCGGCTATGCCGGGCTGGCACCCTACTGCGCGAGCCGCGGTGGAATAAAACAGCTTACCATGAGCCTCGCTGATGACTGGGGTACCCATGGGATTACTGTTAACTGCCTGGCTCCGGGGTGGTTCAAGACGGAGCAGACCGCGGTACTGTATGAGAACAGGGAGTGGGTGGATTACCTCTGTGATCGTATTCCCCTTAAACGTCCGGGAGAACCCCATGACCTGGATGGCACGATTGTCTTTCTGGCTTCGGATGCGAGCGATTACATCACCGGTCAGACTCTCCTCGTGGATGGAGGTATCTCCACCGGCGCCACCCGTGCGACGGTCGAAAAAAAAGAGGAATGAGAGGGCATTTACCGAAGTGGGACAAGGTCAGGAGTTTTCTCAATTTTGGGTATTTCCCTGCAGAATCGGGATATTCGAAATCTTGTCCAGAAACTCCAGCCAAATGGATGTTGATCTGGAGGGGCACTGCGGATATAATACCGGGAACCAAGAGCTATGCGGTTTTTGGCACATAGAAAGTACTTCGAAGCTCCTTCACCGCTTTTTTCAAGGAATACCTCAGAGGAAGTAAAGGCATTGGTAAATCCTCTCAACATGGAGGCAAGGTCATGGACCAAGACCGTAAGAAGATGATGGAGCTCTATCAAACGATGGTACGAATTCGTCGGTTTGAGGAAAAGATCATGGACCTCTATGCCCGGCAGATGGTCCCCGGAATCGTGCATCTCTATATCGGGGAAGAAGCCGTGGCAGCAGGGGTCTGTGCCAACTTACGGGACGATGACTATATAACCTCCACCCATCGAGGCCACGGCCACTGCATTGCCAAGGGAGGTGAATTGCGGTACATGATGGCCGAGCTCTACGGAAAATCAACTGGGTACTGCCATGGAAAAGGCGGCTCCATGCATATTGCAAATATTGATCTGGGCATTCTGGGTGCCAACGGCATAGTGCCCTCAGGTATGCCCATAGCTGGTGGGGCTGCCCTGTCTATCAAAATGCGCGGTACCGATCAGGTGGCTGTCTGTTTCTTCGGCGATGGAGGAGCCAACAACGGAGCCTTTCATGAGAGCCTGAATCTTGCAGCAGCTTGGGAGTTGCCCGTCGTATATGTCTGTGAGAACAATCAGTATGCCATCTCAGTAGCCGCTAGCCGGGTCGGCTCCATCGAGGACTACTACCTTCGAAAGGCGGCTTATGGGATAGAAGGGTGCAAGGTTGATGGAAATGATGTGCTTGCCGTATACGAGGCCGCAAGGAAGGCCGCAGAAAGGGCTCGCACGGGGGGAGGTCCCAGCTTGATTGAGTGCAAAACCTACCGTTGGCGTGGCCATTACGAAGGGGAAACCGACCGCACGTATACCTATCGGACGAAAAAGGAAATTGAATCATGGATAAAGAAATGCCCCATTGAACGCTTGAAAAAGGTTCTCCTGAAGAAAGGCATAAAAGAGTCGGCATTCGAGCACGTGGAAAAGGGCATCCAAAAAGAGCTCGAAGAGGCCATCCAATTTGCCCAGGAAAGTCCGTTCCCTAACCCGGAAGATGCCTTAGAGGATGTCTTCGCGGAACCATAGAGCAGAAAGGAGAAAACCATGAGAGAGATCACTTTCGGCGAAGCTATGATTGAGGCATTAGATGAGGAGATGGAACGCGATGAGCGGGTCTTTGTTATGGGTGAAGACGTTGGCCGCTTCGGCATGATCTACGTCGCCAACCGGAAGCTCTACGAGAAATATGGAGATGAAAGATTGCGGGATACCCCCATTTGCGAAAATGCCATCGTCGGCTTTGCCCTGGGGGCAGCCATCACCGGTATGCGGCCGGTGGCGGACATAATGTTTTGCGATCTTCTCACCCTTGCTATGGAACAGATCGTCAACCAAGTGGCGAAGATTCGGTACATGTTTGGGGGAAACATTAAAGTGCCCATGGTCATCCTGACAACAGTGAGCGGATTACGACGCACGGCCGCTCAGCATTCCCAACACCTTGAGGCATGGCTTGCCCATGTCCCGGGCCTCAAGGTGGTCATGCCATCCTCACCCTATACTGTCAAGGGATTGTTGAAAACCGCCATTCGAGATGAGAATCCGGTAATCATGCTAGACCACCAAATGCTCCTTCGGTTGGGAGCCAAGGGGCCCGTGCCCGAAGAAGAGTACCTCCTTCCTTTTGGCCAAGCGGAGATCATGAGGGAGGGGAAGGACGTGACGGTGATGGCTACCTCATTGATGGTTACCAGGGCCCTGAATGCGGCTCAGGAATTGGAAAAGCAGGGTATTGAGATTGAGGTCATCGATCCTCGCACCCTCGTACCCCTGGATAAGAAGACGATTCTAGCCTCGGTAGAGAAAACGGGAAGATTGCTCGTCGTCCATCAGGCGTGCAAGACCGGTGGGTTTGGCGGGGAGGTAGCCGCTATGGTAGCGGAGGAGGGTTTCGATTATCTCGTGGGTCCCATACGGCGCTTGGGTGCTTATGATGTCCCCGTCCCTTTCAGCCCAATCCTGGAAGACTTCGTGATACCAAACGAAGAGAGGATCGTCAAAGAAGTATTGGCCATGGTGGAGGAATAGCCGTTAGTGAATATCCTTAGTGGAGGAAGATAGAATGGCAACGGAAGTCATTATCCCGGCACTCGGGGTGGTTGTCGAGAAGGTTAAAATCCTCAAATGGCTCAAATCAGAGGGTGATCATGTGAAAGAGGGAGAACCCCTGGTGGAGATCGAGTCGGAAAAGGTCACTACGGAGATCACCTCGCCGGCATCGGGTATTATGGGATGTGTTCTCTACCCAGAGGGGGTCGAAGTCCCGATTGCGAAAGTGGCGGCAGTGATCGTAGCAAAGGGAGAGGCGGTTCCCGAATCCTATCGTCAAAAGCCCGAAGAGGCTCCACCTCCCAGCATGCCCACGGCAGCACCGTCGGTCCTTATGACCGAGAAGCCTGCAAAGCGCCTGAAGTCAGCTCCAGCTGCTCAAAAATTGGCAGAGAAAAAGGGAGTAAATCTTTCGCTGGTTAGGCCGACGGGGCCCCATGGAACTATCATGAAAAAAGACGTGGAGGCTTACCTGGCTTCAGCGACGCCACAAAAACCGCCTCAAAGAGTATCCACCTTGGCACGGAAAGAAGCAGAGAGGTTACAAGTTTCGTTGGAGGACATACAAGGCAGCGGTGTCCAAGGCCGCGTCATGAAGGCAGATGTTCTCAGGGCAGCAGAGCAGGCGAAAGCCGTTTCCCAAAAAGCGGACCTTTTTGGAAAAGTCATTCCCATGAACAAGATGCGTCAGATAATTGCTCGGCGTATGTCTGAGAGCGCTTCTTCAGCGCCTCACATCTATCTTTTTATCGATGTTAACATGGAAAAGGCGCTCAATTTTCGGGAGATTATTCTGGAGGGTTTTGAACAGCAATTTAGCATTCGCCCGTCCATCAATGATTTCCTAATAAAGGCCGTGGCACTGACTATTCGAGAATATCCCTTGCTCAATGCCACGGTAAAGGGAGATGAGATTCACGTTCATCCCGAAATTAACGTGGGGCTTGCTGTGGCCTTGGATGATGGATTGATTGTTCCAGCAATTCCGAGGGCGGACGAGCAGGGTTTGGGAACAATCGCCCAAATGAGGTCCGATTTGGTGGATCGCGCACGAAAGGGGAAACTGACAATAGAGGAGGTTCAGAGGGGAACCTTTACCGTTTCGAGTTTGGCCAATTTTGATATCAGTTTTTTTACGGCGATTTTGAATCCACCGCAAAGCGGGATTTTGACCGTGGGAAAGACGCAGGATCAGTTGTATCTTGAAGGTGGACAAGTCAAGACGAGAAAAATTACGAATTGTGGGCTCTCCGTGGATCATAGGATCGTCGACGGTTCCGTTGCTGCGGCTTTCTTGCAGAGCCTCAAGAACGAATTAGAGAAACCCTCATACGCATTCCTGCAACTCTAATACCGATGCCCGTATAGTTGGAGCGCATTCATGACAACTTTCACGCCCGCACTGTCCGCCGGTTCAAGGGGATCTCCCTATGATATCGCCGTGATAGGGGCAGGTCCCGGTGGATATGTGGCAGCCATCAGGGCGGCGCAGATGGGAGCAAAGGTCCTCGTCATTGAAAAGGACGAGCTCGGGGGAACGTGTCTCAACAGGGGGTGCATCCCAACCAAGGCGTTCCTATCGGACGCAAAGCCCTTTTATAAGATAAAGAGATCCCCTCTTTACCGGGGCAAAGATAGTCTCTCCCTCAATATGGCAAAAATGGTGGCCCGCAAAAACGAAGTAGTAGAGACCATGGTCAAAGGGATTGCCACCCTGTTCAGCAGCAATGGCGTTCACTGGGTTCGGGGTGTTGGATCCTTCCTGGATGCAAAAACCATCGGGGTCATCCAAGACGGAAAGAAGCGGATTTACAGGGCGAACAATACCATCATTGCCACGGGTTCCCTTGCGGCGAAAATTCCCACAGCCAGCATCGATGGGAGAAATATTCTCTCCAGCGACGAAATTCTGAATATACGGAAGATTCCAGGGGAAATGGTGGTTATTGGCGGAGGAGTGGTCGGGCTGGAGTTCGCCACCCTCTTCAACGCCCTGGGAACTGAGGTAACCATTGTGGAGATGCTTCCCACGATCCTCTCCACCGAGGATGATGAGGTCATCCGCGGACTCCATATGATTCTCGAGGGGGAGGGCATAAAGATTCTGACCGACACAAAAGTAATGGGAGCTTCACCAAAGAAAGGAGAGGTTGAGGTTCAGGAGAAATCAGGAGGAAGGGCTCGGATCAGGGCAGAAAAGATCCTCGTAGCCGTGGGGAGAACTCCCAACACCGAGGGGCTAGGCCTCCAGAAGATTGGCGTTAAGATGGATGGATCATTCATCGAGGTCAACGCGAGAATGGAGACTAACGTGGATGGGGTATATGCCATCGGGGACGTGGTTGGAAAAGTGATGTTGGCCCATGCCGCCTCGGCAGAGGGAGTTTTTGCCGTGGAGAACATCATGGGAAAATCCCGCGAGATAGACTACCGGAGAATCCCCAGGGCCGTCTATACCTTCCCCGAGATAGCCTCAGTTGGGCTTACGGAGAAAGAGGTCCGAGACAGGGGGCTGAACATACGGATCGGCAAATTTCCTTACCTCTATAGTGGTAAGGCGATGGCTATAGGCGAAACCGAAGGGTTTGTCAAGATCATTGCGGAGGAGGGATTGGGAGAGATTCTCGGAGTCCATATTCTCGGGGAGAATGCTACAGACCTTATCGGAAGTTGCGTTCTAGCTATGGATGTTGAAGCCTCCGTGGAAGACCTGAGTGAGACGGTCAAGGCCCACCCTACCCTTTCCGAGACCATCATGGAAGCGGCATTGGACTGGAGAAGGATCTCTATCCATCAACCTCCTCAAAAAGGGCCCACCATGGGCGGGGATCGCTAAGGCGCTTTGACTCTTTAATTAACGCGAGGAACACGTGATCAATCGAATCCTGGCTATCGATGTCGGGACACAATCCCTCAGAGCCTGCGTTTTTGATCGTGATCTCAGTACATTGGAAAAACAACAAATATCCTATGCTCCTCAGGTTAAGAGGAAGACCTGGGTTGAGATCGATGCCGAGGTTCTGTGGAATGCCTTTGTCAAGGCCTGCACTCGATTGAGAGCGGCAAAGGAGGTTGAAGGCGTTTCCTTTTCCACCCTCTGTCCTTCCCTCGTGCCGATGGATGCCGATGGAAAATCCCTCGGTCCAATGATCCTCCATCTGGACCGCAGAAGCTACCGGCAAGCCCTGTGGGCGTTGGATCGTGTTGGCAAGGAAAGATTCCTCCGCATTACCGGCAATCTCCCCATTCCAGGCGGCATTTCCCTGACGAGCCTCCTCTGGGTCAAGGAAAACGAGCCATCGGTTTATCGTCGCAGTGATGTGGTCTTCGGACACGGAGTGACCTTCTTCATAAAGCGCCTGACCCGGGGGTTTTTCATAGACCCTTCCAATGCCTCATTCACCGGCCTCTACAATACCGTCGGATATAGCGATTGGGATGACGGGATCCTTGCAGATCTGGAGATCGCGCGGGAGAAGCTTCCCCGTGTTGCCATGTCGAAAACCGTTGTCGGAGAGCTCGATGAAAAAGTCGCTGCTTCGGCAGGACTTCCCCCGGGAATCCCGGTCGTGATTGGGGCCAACGACACCACCTGTGCCGCAGTTGGAGCTGGGGTGACGGAACCTGGAAAACTGATAAATAGCACCGGTACCGTCGATAACATGGTCCTGTGCCTCGACCGACCGTTGACTGGGAAAAATCACCTCTTGAGGACCCATGCCTATCCGAATCGCTGGCTCGCCATGAGGATCGTGGGTGCGGGTGGCGCCTCAGTGGAGTGGTTTAGGAAGATCTTTTGCCAGGATATGTCCAGGGAAACTTTTTACGATGATTACTTGGGGGAAGTCTTGTCAAAATCCGCTGAGCCTGAGGCCCGCTTCCATCCCTATCTTTCCGGAGATCGTCATCGAATCCAGCAGAAAACGGGTTCCTTCACCCGTCTTTCCCTCGGTACAACAAGGGAAGATTGCCTTCTGGCCCTGGCCTATGGAATCGTATCCTTTCAGGCGGAGGGCCTTCGAGAATGGAAAAAATACGTCCCTCTGGATCACCAGATTTACATTGTGGGCGGCGGAGCCAGCGAGGCGTATACCCAGTACAAACAGAGATTTCTCAGAGATTTTCAGTTCGTCCAACTGGGTGAGACAACTCTTCAGGGAGCGGCCAAGCTAGCGCTGGAAATCCTTGCACAGGAAGGGACAAAATAGGGCCCGAGTGGACCTCTGGGTCTTCTTGAACCACTAGGGATGACGTCATTGTGAAAAATCATAATGAGACGGCAAAGCAAAAAGATGCAGATGCAAGGCGCGCAAATCCTGAGGAATGAGGGGTACAGAGGAGTTCGCTGCAATGACGAAGGATGCAGCGCAACGCAGTCCTTCGACTTTGCTCAGGACCGTGAGCCTGTCGAATGGCCCTTCGGCTTTGCTCAGGGCTGTGAGCATGTCGAACAGCAGATGGACTTTTTACGAAGCCGTTAAGGATAATAAACCGTGAAAACTGAACTGGGGGGGTGAAAATGGACATTGAGGTTCTCAGGGAGAAATTCTCTTTGGAGGGACAGACTGCCTTGATTACGGGATCTGGGCGGGGCATCGGAAAAGGGCTTGCAACGGCGCTGGCCAAGGCCGGGGCCGATACCGTGGTGCTCGACATCGTTGAGGAGAATGTCCAGGAGACGGTAAAGTTTATCGAATCAACTGCCCGAACGAAAGCGTACCCGTGCGTAGCCGATTTGAGCAAGACCGATATGATTGCACAGTACGTCCAGGAGATTCTGCGTGAATGCGGCAAAATCGACATTCTGGTCAACAACGCCGGAATCCAGGTGCGAAAACCTGCCCTCGATTTCACCCTTGAGGAGTGGAACGGTGTAATCACCATCCATCTCACCGCATCCTTCGCCATGGCCCATGCGGTTGTCCCGGGGATGATCAAACGGGGTGGTGGCAAGATCATCAACATTGCCTCTCTCAACTGTGTCATGGCCGTCCCAAATATCATTGCATACACGGCCGCAAAGAGCGGAGTGGCCGGCTTGACCCGGTCAATGGCGGTTGAATGGTCTCAGTACAATATTCGAGCCAATGCCATCGGCCCCGGGTTTACTCGAACCAAATTGACGGAAAAATTGTTCCAGGACCCCGTGAAAACCAAGTGGGTCATGGACCGTATTCCCATGAAACGGCTGGTAGAACCGGAAAACGATTTGGGTTACGTCGCTGTATTTCTGGCTTCAGATGCCTCCTCTTATTTAACCGGGCAGGTTATATATGTTGATGGGGGGTGGCTCGCTTCCTAGGGAAAAAACGTGCTCGTGATGGCAAAGGACTCCCAAGTCCTCAATCTCGGTTGGAACTGAACAAGGAGGATTCAATGATGGATTCGGAAAAGGGGAAATTCGTGCTCCCCGATGTCAGCCATATCGGTGTAGTGACGAACAATCTGGACAAAACAATGAAGGAAATGGAAGATCTCTACGGGTTGAAACCCTTCATGGTCATGGAGCCGGGGTATGTGAATACTTACCTCAGAGGCGAGCCTGTGGAATTCAAGCTCAAATCAGCCTTTTATCGTTCAGGTCAAGTGGTTTTCGAGGTAATTTCGGTTCTTGATGGAGACACGATATACGACGAGTGGCTGAAGGAGAAGGGGGAGGGCTTACACCATTTAGGCTATGACATTGAATGTATGGAGGAGTGGATCGATTACTACAGAACAAAAGGGATAGAAGTCCTTCAAAGCGGGGAGAGACCAGGGGTCAAGTGGGCTTACCTCGACACCGCCGCGTATACCGGAATGATCATGGAGCTCATAGAGAGGACCGAGGAGGGAAAACTCATCAAGTGAAGTCCGCCGGCGTACAGAGGGAGCTCGTCTAATCCCTCGTTCGAGTGGGAAGGAGAGTATTACCCATGATGAAGGGGAATTCTTCAGGGGGCAGAATGAAGGCATTAGTCTGGGTAGCCCCCAGCAGAATAGATCTCCATGAGGTGGACAAACCCGTGCCCGAGAGAGATGAAGTGCTCATCAAGGTGAGGGCTGCCGGGATCTGTGGCTCCGAGGTGGAGGGTTTCCTCGGCAAGAGCGACAAAAGGATCCCGCCCTTGATCATGGGCCATGAATTCGCAGGGGATGTGGAGCAATCGGGAGCTGGTGAGGGTGATTCTCTCAACGGAAAACGGATGGTCGTAGAGCCCTATCTAACCTGTGGAGAATGCGAGGAATGCCTCCAGGGACGGGACAACCTGTGCCCTTCCAGACAGCTGATCGGGGTCCACCGGCCCGGGGGGTTTGCCGAGTACGTTGCAGTTCCCCGAAAGGCCGTGTACGAACTTCCCGAAACTCTGGATTACGTTGGCGGAACCATTGTGGAGCCCCTGGCCGTTTCAGTCCGCCTTTTCCACCAAAACCAGAGAGGACTCCTCAAATGGGTCGCCGTCTTCGGGGCAGGGGCGCAAGGGCTTTTGGCCCTCCAAGTGGCAAGAACCTTCGGTGCTAATACAATCATATCGGATATCAACCCTTCTCGTCTAGAAAGTGCGAAGGTATTGGGAGCTTCAGCGGTGATTCACGCCAAAGAAGAGAACCCCGTCCAGAAAATTCATGAAATCACCAAGGAGAGAGGCGTCGATTTGGCCATTGATGCCGCTGGGCTTTCAATAACACGCCAACAAGCCCTGGCCTCACTTAAGCAGGGTGGAACAGCTGTATGTGTTGGCCTCGGAGCAGATGAGGCCATGACAACCCTCAATTTTCTCGACGTGGTCAACAAGGAGCTCCGCGTAGTAGGGGCCTACGCATACTCTACCTGGGAATTCTTGCAAGCCATGGATCTCCTTGCACGCGAGAAGATCAGTAGAGCCGGATGGGTTGAGGAAATACCCCTGGAGGAAGGTCCAAAGGCTTTCAACGAGCTAGCCGGCGGCGAAGCCCGTATGGCGAAGTTTGTCCTCATTCCGTAGAAATCCAGGTCTCCATGATTTTTCTCAGGAGTCTTTCAGCTCGTCCCTTCATTTAGATATTCCCAATACCATTAAATGACTTTCAATACGATTTTTCCCACAACTCGTCCGGTTTCACTACGAGCGTGTGCCTCGCGGACTTGATCTAAAGAATAGACTTTCTCAACGACAGGAACCAACTTCCCGTTTTCCACTATTTCCTTAAGTATTGCCAGATCCTTTGTGCTGGGTTTGACAAAAATGTTTTTGACTTTTCTGGGATAAAGCATGTTGATCAATGGGCCCAAAACTATAGATTGAAACGAAGGCACAGTGGTAATGTAGGTCCCGCCTGGCTTAAGCGTAATCTTTGTTTGGAAAAACGACTTATTGGCCACAGCGTCAAAAAAAATGTCGTAGGCTTCTTCGTCTTTCAATACGTCTTCTCTGGTATAATCAATTACCTCATCAACTCCCATTTTTTTGGCTAATTGCACATTATTGGTACTACATACTCCTGTAACCTTACATCCTAGAGCTTTCGCAATTTGCACTCCAAAGATCCCCACACCTCCAGAACAACCATTGACTATTATGTGATCGCCCTTCTTGAGCCGGTCTTTATAAACTAAGGATTGATATGCTGTCAACCCAACCAAGGGAATGGAGGAAGCTTCTTCAAAGCTTAGGTTTTTCGGCTTCGGACCAATTTCTTCTTTTTTCACTTTGACAAATTCCGCATAAGTCCCTCCTTTAAATGCATTCACCATCCCCCACACGGCATCTCCTGTCTTGTAGTTTGTGATCCATCTTCCTGCCTCAGCAACAATCCCGGCGTAATCGCCACCCAAAATTCTAGGTGGCTTTCTACCAGTCAGCAACTTCGCATCCCCTCTTCTGATTTTCCAATCCACTGGATTCACTGAACAGGCGTGAACTTGAACCAATATCTCATCATCTTTGATTACAGGTTTTTCCACTTCCTCGTGCTTCAAAACCTCAACTGACCCGTATTCATTTGTTACAATTGCTTTCATCAGTTGTCTTTAACTGAGAATGGCTCCCTCGTTACAAGATTAATTTTATTGACAATATTTATTTCACGACTTAACGATGATAATGATCACCTGACTAGATGAAATGCAGCGGGATCTTGTTTAGGTGCATCACGTGGTTGTATGGCCTTATCACAATTATGGGATGTCTATGAAATGGGTCTTGAGGTATTTGCAAGCCTTCTCAAGGCTCGGCAAGATTTTTGTACAGTATCTGACCATCCATGGGCTGCAGTCTTGAAACGAAAAAGGAGAAAAGGCAATCACGAATTTCCCGAGATCGTGGCTAGCATAGAAAACCTCCATACTTGTTCCTATGCTCGGCTTGCAGTAATTCACAAGGACAATGTCCGCATCACGAATATCCTGGAGATCAAACTCAACAATCTCATTTGCCGAATCTACCTCTTTGTCACGGAAATTTCTCCGCATTGGATCCAATAGCCTGAAATGCGATGAAAGCAGAGACTCAGCAATATCTCGCCACCGACGAGCTACACCCTCGTGCTCATCCATAATCGGGCCACTGAGATAGACGGTTTTCATCTTACGCTCTCTCCCTTTGCCACATAATGCCGGAGTCCAGGCGCCGCGGTAAGCGGTCGGCTGAAATGACAGGTTAGAGGCCCCTGTGCTTTTTAACCACCTCTGATAATCCTTGGCACCCATTTCCCCGTTCTAATTCTATAGCTCCTATAGCCCTCTCCAAACCTTTTATCCAGCAACTTCTCCTCATAGCTTGCGATGTAATTATAGAAGACGAATATCACCACCAGCAGCGCAAGAGAAAAAAGCGAAGTCGTAGAGACCGCGAGGCCGAGGTAGACCAGGATACTCCCACAATACAAGGGATGTCTCACATACCGGAAGGCTCCGGTTGATACCACACCGGTGGGACGCCGCTCGTGACTGACTACAAAATGGCCCGACATGACAAGATAAACCGCGGTGACAAGTGCAAGGCCCAAGATGACCAGCCGAACATACAGGGGTACGTAATCCGACAGAAACGTCGATAGGCGAAGGAAAAACGAATCTCCCACCCAAATGATCAGAAACAAAGCAAGCAAAATCAGCTGTCCAGCGTCACCAAAAGGGTGTTCGCCTTTTTCTTCCTCCATTTCTATCCCATTCAATCAATCTGCGACGTCTAACTTGATTCTTGAATAATCTCAAAAATTGGTCAAATTGAGGTGATCGCAAAGCCTCCGTCCACAACGAGATTGCACCCTGTGATGAAGCTTCCCGCTTTCTCCGATGCCAAAAGGAGCGTTGCACCAATCAACTCCTCTGGTTCACCAAAGCGCCCCATGGGTGTATGCCCAAGAATCGAATCCACACGGGATTTGTCCAGTATGGCTCGGTTTATTTCAGTCGGGAAGAACCCGGGACAGATCGCGTTAACTCGAATTCCATGAGGTGCCCATTCCCGCGCCAAGTTCTGTGTCAAGTTCCAGAGCGCCGCTTTCGTTAGACTGTAGGTGAAGTTTCGACTCAAAGGTCGAATAGCCGACATGGATGCAACATTGATAATGGAGCCACCTCTTTTCTCCGCGATCCACTGTTTGCCGATAGTCTGGCATCCCAGGTGAACCGTTGTCAGGTTGATCTTAATCATGTTTGAGAACTCATCATCACTGATTTCAGTATATGGCGTAGGAGAGACCATGCCCACCCCGTTGACCCAGATATCGATGCTCCCGAACCAGTCAGAGACTGCGGGTACGATGTTTTCTACTTCGGCCCGCACGGTAACATCGGCCTTGCAAAATCGGGCAGATTCAGCCCCGGCACCCCAGTTCTTGAAGTGGGCCTCCGCTTTGTCCGCATTGCGCCCCACCAAGACAACCTTGCACCCCGATTGCCAGAGTCCCCTGGCCATGGCACCGCACAGTGATCCCGTTCCCCCGCTGATGACGGCCACCTTTCCCTCGAGGTCAAATAAATCCCTTAAGAATTCCTTTCCGGTATGATGCGTAGGAGCAGATGTCATAATTCATTTTCCCCCTTCCATGGTTTTCACGAAAAGGTTAGCGGGTTCTTCCCATTCCCTATAGACCGGCCCTGCTCTTGCCCACAACTTCCCTGTTCACTACGGAATCGGGGAGCTTTCCCGTGAGGACAAAAGCAACATTTTCCGCGGCACGTCTTTTCAACTCTGATTTCGATTCCTCGGAATAGAATCCGATGTGGGGAGTAAAAATGACGTTCGTCCTCTTCATGAGGGGATGTTCCGCATCGGGAGGCTCCTTCTCCAGCACGTCGAGGGCCGCCCCGCTGATCCATTCCCTTTCCACCGCCTCGATGAGAGCCTCCTCATCTACCACAGCCCCCCTGGATAGATTCATTACCAAAGGTTTGTGCTCCATTGCCTGAAACTGATCCCTTCCAAAAAGGTGATAAGATGATTCCACCAAGGAACAGTGAATCGAAATAAAATCCGATTCAACGAGAAGGTTCTCAAAGGGAACCAACTCAATTCCCTCAACCTCGGTGATGTAAGGATCATGGCCGATCACCCTCAGGCCGAAGGCGGATACTCTCCTGGCCACCGCCTGACCGATCTTCCCGCAGCCCACAATACCATAGGCCATACCTTCCAGACGGTGGATGGGAATAGCAATTCGAAAATCCCAGGTCCCTGATCTAATGGATTGATCCAGATAATTGACCTTTCTTACCAAGGAAAGAAAGAGGGCCAGGGTGTGGTCGGCAACTTCATTAGCGCAATAGCCTGGGACATTGGCAACGATGATCCCAAACTCAGTGGCAGCGGACAAATCAATTCCGTCTACCCCCACACCATACCGGGAAACGACCTTGCACCGGGGTAAGCGTTCTAACACCCTCCTGGTGAGGGGAGCGTATTGATTGATGAGACCATCGGCATCGTGACATCGGGCCACGATCCCCTCCTCACCCGCTATTTGCGCCCACTCCAAATCGCCTTCGAATTCACTAAAGACAGCCCGTTCCTCTTCAATGGACCCGTGATCACAGTCTATGATGACAACCTTTTGATGTGCCACAGCCGATAACTCTCCCCAATCCCAAGCAGAGCTTGCATAAAAGACAGGCCGATTGCCCCAAGGAAGAAATATGTTCCCCATTATCCTTTTCCTAAAGGTGAATGTCAATATGAGGATGGCATCAATTAAGGAGGTTGCCATTATCTCCTATTTTGCTATACTCTCGGACTAAAAAAGGGGTTGAGGAATAAGAGTTTTCTAGGGGGGAGTCAAATGACATTGGAAAGTCGTGTCGTCCTGGTAACAGGGGCGGGGAGGGGGATCGGCAAAGCCATAGCGTTGGCTTTCGCTGGAGAAAAGGCACATGTGGTGATTAATGACATTTGCCCAAAAGATGAACTGGAGAAGGTGGTGAATGATATCTCTGCCTCCGAAGTGCGAAGTATGGCCATTCAGGCCGATGTCACCCAATCTGACCAGGTCAAAGAGATGATTGGTCAGATCGAAAGGGATTTTCAAAGGCTCGATATTCTGGTCAATAACGCGGGAATCATTCGAAGGGGAACGATAGAGACCGTTACAGAAGAGGATTGGGATCAGGTCATTCGCGTCAATCTGAAAGGAACTTTCAACTGCTGCAAGGCCGTGGCTCCCATTATGAAACGCCAAAGGATGGGGAAGATTATCAATGTTTCATCGGTCGCAGGGAAAACGGGGGATATTACATCGGCCCCGGGTTATGGACCATCAAAGGCCGCTATCGATGCCTTGACCAAAACATTGGCACGGGAGCTAGCCCAGTATGGGATCAACGTTAATGCAGTCGCGCCTCATGCGATTGAAACCGAGATGAGCGCGGAGTGGTCAGAGGAAAAACGGAAATCCATCATCGAAGCCATTCCCCTGAAACGACTCGGCACACCTGAAGATGTTGCCCAAGCCGTCCTCTTTCTCGCATCGGATAAGGCCACCTTTATCACTGGAGAGATACTGGATGTAAACGGCGGTTTTTTTATGGATTGAACGGAAAAGTCCTCCTTATGAACCATGGAGACGGAAGAAATAAGCGATTTTGAGACATCCAAAGATTCCAATCCGCGATTTTAAGGGGTTCGTCAGAAAAAGAGTGAGATTTTCTGGCAACGGTCCTGAGGAGGATAAATCCGATCTCAAAAAAGGTTTGACTTCGATTGCCATTGTGGTGTATAAGGGGCATAGATCTGGATGACGGACGCTGTTACAGTATCAAAGAAGTTCCTAATCCCAACCTTCTGTAGTGAGTTATGAGGAAAGGATTTCAGAAGGTGCCGATACGAAGCCTCTGAGGAGTTTTCTTACCTCCTCGGAGGCTTCTGTATTTTAAACCTCAACCAAGCCAAATTGTTCGAAAAACAGATCTCAAAAGACAGTAACGAGTTCAGAAGAATCTTACTCCCTCTCACTTAGATCACCTCTCTACTTTGACAAATTACGGCTTTTTGGCAGCAATCAAGTGCATAACGGTCAATTGCCAATTATCTGAACAAATGCGGAGAAAGGGGGGTATTTGAATGAAGCCTTTAAAGTGTATTTTTTTCACATTGTTTGTCTTCGTATTGATCGGGTTCTTGGCCACCTCAACTGGGGCACAAACTAAGCTCACCCTATGGTATCCAGCGGGGCAGATCACAGCAGGAGCAGCTCACTTCTCGGACAAAACGCTCTTTGCGGAGTTCGAGGCGAAGAACAACTGCAAGGTCGAAATGGTGGAGGGCGAATACGACACCCTCATCCAGAAGATCATCACCGCGATAGTGGGCGGAGAGGTTCCTGACATCCTCTTTGTTGACCGATCCTGGGTTCCTGGATTCCTCAAGGAGGAGGTTCTGGATCCGGTACCGGCCGCAGATGCCAAAACATGGCTTAGGCAGGTCACTCCCGAGATTGTGGAGCTATCCGACTATGGAAAGGAGAAAATGTACGGATATCCTCAGTATGGGATCGATGTCTACGGAATTACGTGGAACAAGGATCATTTTAGGGAGGCAGGTCTGAACCCCGATAGACCACCCAAGACCTGGGCGGAGTTCAGGGAATATGGTAAGAAACTGCGCAAGGCGGATGCTTCGGGGAATCTCACACGAGTCGGATATGCTATCCGTCACGTCGGCCATCCCCATGGTGTGGTCCACAAGTTCCTCTGGGGAGTATGGGGAGGCGGAGGGCAACTAATAAGTGACCCGAAGGCTCTGCGAGGAGGAATGGCGAAGTTCAATACGGAAGGTGTGAAGGAGGCTTTGAAGTTGGTCCATGATATGATCTATGTGGACAAATCTACCAGCCTCAGCTTTCCAGATCCGAGAGACGCGCTCTTGCAAGGGATTGCTTCGATGCAGATCAGCGAGACGATCAGCATTCAAGCCAGGGCTCCTAAAGAAGCGCCCAATCTCAATTGGGGGGTAGCACTGCCGCCGGTGCGAAGGGCAGGAGATAGACCCGTGACCAACCTCAACTCCTGGTTCTATTGTGTTCCCTCAAAGACGAAGAACAAGGCCTTAGCCTGGAAGGCGATTCAATACATCAACAGCGCTGAGAAAGATTTTGAACTCTGCAGTAAATACAAGAGCACTCCCAGGTATAAGGTGAACTGGGAAAAGGAGCCTTTTGCATCGGATATCTATAGCCAAGCCCTGAAGAAGATGCTTCCCTATGGAAGGGCTTACCCGAACAATTTGGGGCTGAACGGCATCATGGAGGCCTTGGGCGCTGCTATTCAGAAAGTTTGGCACAACGAGGCCAAAATTGACGCAGCCCTATCAGAGGCGCAAAGACTGGCCAACAAGGCTATTAAGGAAGCGGCGAAATAGACCGCCTTTAGGGCCTGTCCCTTTTTTAGAGGGGCAGGCCCTAATCCTCACGAGAACCATATATCTCGCCCATCTCCTTAGGCGAAGAGTCGTTCGCAAAGATGCGTCGAAGACATCATCTTTACGCCTACCTCTTCATTGCCCCGATCGTCATTCTCTTCGGAATTTTCAGGGTCTATCCCTCCATCCAAACCCTGGCTTACAGTTTCTTCAGGGTTGAGCTCCTCCGGGGTCGATACACCCTTATCGGGCTGGAGAATTTTCTCAGTCTCCTCGAGGACCAGATTTTTCTGAAGGCGGTCGTCAATACATTGGTCTATGTAGTTTCGATCGTCCCAATCTCAGCAGGCCTCGCATTAATATTGGCCGTCCTTTTCAATACCCATTTTCGCCTGAAAGAGTTTTTCAAAGCTGTCTACTTCGCCCCCATGGTAACGAGCACCGTTGCGGCGGCCATGGTTTGGTTGTGGCTCTATAATCCCCAGTTTGGCCTTTTCAACATCGTCTTGAAGATGGTTGGCCTCCCTGCTCAATCCTGGCTGATGTCGAGCGACCAGGCCCTTCTCTCCATCATCATTTTCAGCATCTGGAAATCCTTGGGATATAACATGATCATCTATATCGCCGGTCTTCAGGCTATTCCCGATGTCTATTACGAGGCGGCAAAGATCGATGGGGCAGGCGGTCTTCAGCAATTTTTTAGGATCACCCTGCCTCTACTTGCCCCAACACACGCTTTCATATTGATCTATAATTCCATCTTAGCCTTCCAGGTATTCGATCAGGTGTTTGTCCTGACCGGGGGCGGGCCTGCCTATGCCACGACCGTTGTGGTCTTAGAGTTATACCAACAGGCTTTTCTGAAATACCGGTTTGGGTATGCTTCAGCCATGGCGATGGTCCTCTTTCTCTTCATCCTCTCCATCACCATTGGTCAATATTCCATCAGTAAGAAGATGGAGGTCGTCTATTAAAGTGGCGAGACGAAAAGCCAAACAACACGAGCGCGTAATGGAATTCCTTGGAAAAGTGGCCATCTATCTCCTCGTCGGGGCGGTTGGGGCGATCATGCTCCTGCCATTCTACTGGATGATCGTGACTTCCTTCAGCCCCATCCAAGATATCACCGCCTTCCCACCCAAATGGATCCCCAGTCGTCTCACCTTGGAACATTTCCAGTTGGCCATTAATAAGGCCCCTTTCCACATTTATTATCGGAATAGTCTGGCCGTGGCTATCATCTCAGTGGGATGTTCAGTCCTGTTTGGCCTTTTTGCTGGCTATGCCTTCGTGGTCTATCAATTTCCACTCAAGAACTTCTTCTTCATTCTGATTCTGAGTACCATCATGATTCCCTTTCAAGTCACCTGTGTGGCCCTCTATGTACTCCTGGCAAAAATAAGGTGGGTGGATACCCTTTGGGGAATCCTGGCTCCCAATTTTGCGAGCGCTCTCGGTGTCTTTTTAATCCGCCAAAGCATCCTCTCCGTGCCCACATCTCTGATCGCCGCGGCAAGGATTGATGGAGCCAGTGAGATTCGTATCGTTTTAACGATTGTCGCCCCCCTGATCAAAACGACGCTTGCCACCGTAAGCATGATTCTCTTTCTCAACAGCTGGAACGACTTCCTCTGGCCCGTGATCGTCATCAATTCGGTAAAATTGAGGACCTTACCCGTTGGAATCGCCTTGTTTAAGGATCCTTATCACATCGAATATGGTCCTTTGATGGCCGCCACGGTGATTTCCACTGCACCGATGTTGATCGCCTACTTTCTCTCTCAAAAATATGTGATCAAGGGAATTGCCATGTCGGGATTGAAGGCGTGAAGGAGGGAAGAAAAAAGGCCGACGACGCTGCCCGCCTCTGAAGTCCTGAGTGACGGCTAACCCATTAAGAGCATTTGGATATGCTTCCCAAGGTGACCCCGCAGCACATCTTCGTGTAGTTCCCGGTTCTGCCGAAGGATCGTTCGGATCCTCTCCCGAAACCGATAACGCTTACCGGTTTTCTCGGTCAATACTGACCCGAAGGTGACGTGGAGAATCTGACGACCATGGTCTTTGTCCAGATAGGCCTTTTCCAGTTCCCCATCCTTGAGGTCACTCGCCTCGGGCACAAGGTCCAATCTGGTCGAAATATGATACGTGGCCCGATCCGTTTCGAAGCGCTCCCTGGCGAATTGGACGATTGACCTGAAAAAATCCTTATCGACGCGGCAAACCACCCGGAGGGCCTCAAGATAGCTCGTCCCCGCGGTCTTTACGTGAAAACGTCCCTTGCAGATACGTCCAAAGCTCGGATATATGCTGAGCTTGTCGCTCCCGCTGTGAACGCTGATTTTGTAAGGTCCAAACTGCTCTGCAATTGCCATATGTTCTCTCAACGACTCATCAAAAAGGGCCAGATTGCCCTTATAATCGATGGCTTTCTCGAAATCGCCGACGAATCGGGGAGCGAGGCTTACGATTGATGTACCATGCCGTCTCAGCTCAAGGGCGATGAAGAGGTGTTCCAGAGGGGAGGTGGGTTGAGGAGTCTCATCAACGGAAATCTCTAGTTCAAAAGGCCTTGAGCCCATGCGTTTTGCCACGTGACGGGCCATTTCGTATGTGTGGGCCAGAGCCCGGCCGTACTTAACCGCTGCACGTTTCAGCGAGAGCTCTTCGAAGGCTACCTGAAACATTCCCTCGCCGGTCCCGATTTCAAAGGTTCTCCCCCGATAGAGCTTGATAAAATCCGATGCCCCCTCAACCTTGCTATCGATGAGATCCTGAAACCTCTCCTCAATTTGATCACCCCCATAGTCGTTGGCTCGCTGATCAACGTATTCCGAGGGATCAATGGTGAAGAAGACGAAACCAGCTCGGACCGTTACATCCACATCGGATTTCGTCTTGAGGTGATCCGCATCGGCTCCAAAGGGTCCGGTCCATCCAGCTTGAAAAACCCCCCAGCTTGCATCATCCAGGACCTGGCCGGCCGTCCGTTCGGTCCGGGACATCTCTCGAATCGACTGCTGGGCGAAAACCGGCAGGATCCTCCCCTCGGCACGGGCAGCGGCCATGGCGTGCCCGGGGGTAGCAAGGCCAATCCGATCCCCAAATCCGAATGCGGGTTTGAGCCCGAGTGTCTGAGGACGGGTATAGGGCACAATCTCTCTCAAGGCGGCGGCATTCCGCGTACTCAATGCTGCCATCAGCACCCGCAATCCCTGAACTTCAGATGAGTCACCCTGAAAGCGCTTCAACCACGAGGGGACCTTAGCCGCCTGGGAAATACCGAAAACCACCGCATCCCCATCCCGCTCCACCATACCCAACAAGCCGTCCTTGAGCCTACATAGCGAGGAAGATAAAACCTTCTCGCCAGCCAAAAGGGCTTCCAAGGATGCAAACACGGCCCTTCGCTCGTCTACCTCCAGGTGCTCCTCACCATGTCTTCCAAAGGCCTTAACAACTTCGTCGACGTGATACACCAACTCCCCCCTATTATCTCTTTATCCGAGCCGTACCGCCAGCCATGACATGAAGCACCTCATCCAACGTAATCATGCTCGTATCTCCTCTCGTGCTCTGGAGAATGGCCCCATGGGCTGCCCCTAACTCGACACATTCGGCCGATGGCTTACCGTTGAGAAATCCATAGATCAGGCCCGATGAAAACCCGTCCCCTCCTCCTACCCGATCCTCGATCTCCAGGTTTTCGTAACGCTGGGATTCATAGAACGTTTCGTCGTAATAGAGAATTGCACTCCAATGGTTGATAAGCCCGCTAACAACCTCCCGAAGTGTTGTGCCGACACCTTTCAGATGGGGAAAACTCTCCATCAACCGTCCGACCATCCTCTTGTAGTTCTCCACGGGGAGCTCAAGGAGTTTCTCATCCACCCCCTCCACCTCAAAACCCAGTACTTTTTGGAAGTCTTCCTCATTTCCGATAATAAAATCCATGTATTGGACCAAGGGCCTGGTAATCTCCTGGGCTTTCTCGCTTGACCAGAGCTTCGATCGGAAGTTGAGATCATAGGAAACGATGGTTCCCGCCTTTTTCGCGGCCTCCATCGCTTCGGCCGCCACCTCCGCCGTGCTCTCGCTGAGGGCGGTGAAGATACCACCCAAATGGAACCAACGGACCCCCTGTTTTTGAAAGAGCTCCGTCCAGTCAATCTCGCCAGGACTCATCTGAGAGGCCGCCGAATGGCCCCGATCATACATGGTGACACTGGACCGCAACCCCGTTCCAACTTCCGTAAAATTAAGCCCGCATCGATTCTGCTTTCCCACGCCGTCATACGGAACCAAAACCACGTGCCGCATATCAACTCCGACGGCTCTCCCATGATTCAAAACGAGGCGCCCGAGGGGATTTTGGGGAAGTCTGCCCACCCACCCAGTTCTGAGGCCCAGACGGGCCAAGGCATAAGACACATTGTATTCTCCACCTCCAACCCACACCTCAAGGTGGCGAGCGAATTCTAATCGCTCATGGCCGGGAGGGCTCAGACGAATCATGCATTCTCCAAGGCTCACCATGTCAAATTGACAGGATGCTTCATCTCGAATCGAAAGGGTCATGGCAGAATTTCCTCCTTTTTCCGTCCGTTAGGCCTTGAATTTCAACCGGGAAATGGCACCCCGAGTTCCCGACCGAGTTGGCGAAGGAGCTTTACATCTTCCTCCCTGATCGGACATCCCTCCTTCTCTCGCAACTTCTTGGTCCGCCACTCAGGTTCTCCCGGTATGAGAATCTCATCAGCCCCTGGGCCCCTCGGTTGGGTCTTCAGCTCCGCGAAGAGTTCATCTACTCGCTCCTTAAATTCACCTACCGGACAGAAAGCCGCAATATCAATAGCCTGGACGTAATGACCCATGAAGGCTTTATTCTCCCAGTCATCAAACTTGCGAACGATGTGGGCACCGTAGGGCATTCCCGTCAGACGACTGGAAAGAATTTCGATCATCAGGCCAATGCCATATCCCTTGGCCCCGCTCATCGGGACGACGGCATACGCCTTGGTGGGATCGGTAACCGGTTTCCCATTCCGGTCTACTGCCCAGTTCGGTGGAATTGCTTTCCCACCTTCGGCCGCCGCACGAACCTTTCCAAAGGCCACCTCACTGGTGGCCATATCCATACAGAACCAAGGATAGGCTCCAGCGGGAATACAGCAACAGATCGGATTGGTGCCGAGGAACTTCTCCCGTCCTCCGAAGGGAATGACGTCACATTCCCCATCCGACATAACCAAACCGATACAGTCTCGTTTTGCACAATACTCCGCGTAGTAGGCGGCTGCCCCGAAATGATTGGAGTTTTTCACCGCGACAACTCCCGTACCCGCTTCTTGAGCCATCTCCACAGCTTTTCGAGCAGCCTCAAGGGTCGAAAGCTGCCCCAGTGAGAAATCCGCGTCTAGAACCCCCACCCCTGTTCTCTTCTTTTCGAAATTAAATCGGGGGACTGGGTTGATCAAACCCTTCTGCAATCGGCGCACATAGAGGTTGGCGAGGTAAATACCATGGGTATCAACCCCTCTAAGATTAGCCTCCACAAGGATTTCAGCAGCCGTTTTTGCATCCTCCCCCGGAACGCCGGCTTTTTTGAATACCCCTTCGCCAAAGGCTCTCAACTGTTCCGCGGGAATCACATAGGGTGTTTTCATGGCTCAGTCTTCGCTCCATTCCGTATGGAATATGCCTTCCCGATCCACCCTCTCGTACGTATGAGCGCCGAAGAAATCCCTCTGGGCCTGGGTGAGATTTTGTGGCAGTCGATCCCGCCTATAGCTATCAAAATAATTGAGCGAAGCGCTGAGAGCAAGACAGGGAATCCCGAGCCGGTTCGCCGTCCCAATGACCGTTCTCCAGGAATCCTGGGTCTTCAATATCCAGGTACTGAATTCGGGGTGAAGAAGCAGGTTGGGAAGATCGGGTTGGTGGGAATAGGCCTCCTTGATCAAATCCAGGAACCGGGCCCTGATAATACACCCACCTTTCCAAATCCTGCTGATTTCAGCCAGATTGAGGTTCCAACCATATTCCTCTGAAGCCGCTCTCATCATGGCTGTCCCCTGGGCGTAACTGCAAATCTTGCTGGCGTAAAGGGCATCATGGACCGAATCGATCAATTCCCCCTTCTTTCCCTCGAATCGCTTTTGTGGGCTCACCAGGGTCTTGCCTGCCGCCTGTCGTTCTCCCTTGTAAGCCGATAGAATTCTCGCCTCTACGGCCGCATTGATGGTCGGAACGGCCACCCCCAGATCAAAAGCCGTCTGGGAGGTCCATTTTCCCGTACCCTTCTGGCCCGCCTTGTCCAAAATCATATCTACAAGAGGTTTCCCTGTTTCTTCGTCAATTTTCGTGAAAATTTTCGCCGTAATCTCAATGAGGAAAGAATTGAGTACCCCTTCGTTCCACCGGGCAAAAATATCGGCCAGTTCCGCCGGTTCCAAACCCAAGGCAGTCCTCAAGATATCGTATGCCTCGCCGATAAGCTGCATGTCGCCATACTCAATCCCGTTGTGTACCATCTTCACAAAATGGCCAGCACCTGAGGGACCGATGTAGGTGCAACACGGCCCGTCATCCACTTGGGCAGCAATCCTGGTCAGCACCGGTGCCAGGCGATCATAGGCTTCTCTCGGCCCACCCGGCATGATGCTGGGCCCCTTCAGTGCCCCTTCTTCTCCACCGCTGATCCCCGTCCCCATGTAGTGAATGCCTTCCGCAGACAAGGCTTCGTGCCGTCGTTCCGTATCCCTGAAAAAAGAGTTTCCGCCGTCAATGATGATGTCTCCCTTCGATAGATAGGGTTTTACCTGATCGATCAGCTCGTCTACTGCGGGCCCAGCCTTAACCATGAAAATGACCCGTTTAGGGGAGGCCAGGGAGTCGATCAACTCCTTAATCGAGTAGGTCCCAAGGATATTTTTCCCCGTAGCCCTCCCATCCAAGAATGCCTTCACCTTATCCGTAGTCCTGTTATAGACAGAAACGGGATACCCCTTGCTCTCTATATTGAGAACGAGATTCTCCCCCATTACGGCCAACCCTATTAAACCAATTTCTTGCCCTTCCATTCCAACCTCCTTAGTGCTTCGATTCGCAAATACGGTGAAGTATTTTACCAAATTGAGCCTGGGAAATTGCTCACTCCATTCGGCCCGGGCGTTCGACCGAGCCCTTCGGGTCTGAGCCTCAGGGTCGAAGACAGTCGAGTCGCTCAATCGAGGGCTAAATAAGTTCGTCTTCGAACTTATGAATCGAAGGACCTAGTTCGCCTGAGCTAATGGCCTCTCACCCTTCAACACGGCAACGAGATTCTTTACGGCCATCGTTGCCTGTCGAACAACACTCTCATAGGTTCTAGAACCGATGTGGGGGGTTAGGATGACGTTCTCCAAACCGCACCTGACCAAAGGATCATTGGGATCAGGGGGCTCATGTTCCAGGACATCAGCCGCATAACCCGCAATTCCTCCCTTCCTTAGAGCCTCCAGGAGATCAGCCGTGTTGACCAGTGCTCCACGAGCACAGTTGATCAAATAAGCAGTTGGCTTCATCAACTGTAGCCGCTCCTCATTAATGAAATACCTGTTCTCAGGGGTGAGATTCATATGTAAGGTGACAAAATCGGCCTGCCCAAGGAGTTCCTCGCCCATCAGGCATCTCCCCACGGAATACTGTTGGCAAAAGGGATCATCCCAAATCGGATCGCATCCCAACACCTTCATCTCAAACGCCAACGCCCTTCTGGCCACCTGTTTGCCGATCCGCCCCATTCCAATGATTCCTATGGCCTTCCCCCACAGTTCATGCCCTGTGATTCGCTTCCACTGCCCATCCTTTACCCACCGGTTTTCCTGGGGTATGTTCCTGGCCAGGGAAATCATCAACCCAAACACATGCTCTGCCACTGTGACCTCATTCACACCCGGGGTATAGGTCACGGGTACACCCATCTCCCGGGCGGCCTCAAGGTCGATCCGATCCACTCCGATTCCGTATTTGCTGATAACCTTGAGCTTCGGCAAGGCCTTTTGGATCACCTTTCGGGTAATGGCATCATCGCCGCAAATTATGCCATCCACATCTCCCACCAAACTGATCATCTGATCTTCGCCCAGCGGCCCCTTAGCTGTGAGGCTCTCAAATCCCTGTTCTCCTAAGAGATCATGGTGAGTCCCTGGCGTATCCATGAACGATGTTGTCGTGATTAAGACGCGCATGTTCTCCCCCAATCGCATCTAAATGACAGTCACGGGGAACCACGATCTCCAATGACGTTGTATCCCCTCATAGAGCTGCTGGGTTTCTGAGGGGAAGGGAAAAGGGCGTTCACCGCCTCGTGCTCATATAAGAATCGATCCCCCATCCACGAAAATCGTTTGTCCCGTGATAAAATCGGAGGCCTTTGAAGCGAGCAGTATGGCGGTTCCAACGTAATCCTGGGGATCTCCCAATCGCCCCAGCGGAATAGACCGAAGTCTCTCGTTGAGATCTTCGGGATGTTCCTCAAAATATTTTCTGTTGAGATCGGTGATTGTCGGGGCCGGTGCGATGGCATTGACATTGATGTGATGCGGAGCCCACTCCAGGGCCATCACCTTCGTAAGGTGGGACACACCTGCCTTGCTCACAGCATAGACCCCCCGGCCCGGTTGAAGAACCTGAGCTATGTTCGAGGAGATATTTATGATCTTGCCCTGTTTCCGTTTGATCATCTCCCTTCCGACAATCTGGGAACAGAGGAATATTCCTCGGAGATTGACGTCCATGATGGAGTCCCATTCCGCATCGGTAATCTCCTCGATGGGCTTTCTCACGATGATCCCCGCGCAATTCACCAAGATGTCGATCTCACCGGAGTCTTCCATGATCTGAGCTACCATATCCTGAACCGAGTCGCGTTTTCTCACATCGACCGCGATCGATTTAGCCTGTGCCCCTTCCGCCCTGATCTTGGCTGCGGCCCCTTCCGCTCCGTCGGAATTGGTAGCCCCGATTACAACGAGGGCTCCGGATGATGCCAGACCCTCAGCAATGGCTAAACCAATACCCCGAGATCCACCGATAACCGTGGCAACACGTCCAGAGAGGTCGAACAGGTCCAATTAAGCCCCCTCCCTTGAGAGTTTCTCTGTCCTATGTGAAGCTCCCCGCCCACAGGGCGGGGCTTCCCGGAAATGAAATGTCATTTTTAATTGTGCCCCTTGACCCCGCCTACAAGGCGGGGCTTGCGGGGCACTTGCCGGTCATTCAATTATCCTGCAAGCTGATTCTGGCTTATGTCCCCTCTTTACAGATCTTCCGTCGTAATCGTCTCACCTGTGCTTCCCGATCTCCTACAGTGGCTTGGAAAATCCATTGGGTTTTACATCCTGTCCAATTGCATACGTTATCCCCAAGAAAACCACAATTCCTCCCATTATCTTTTCCCCAAAAGTGAATGTCAATATCACGGAAAGGGAAAAGTGAATAGGACCTCGGCACCCTCTCCGCTCATCTAAGACAGCTGGTGGTTTAAGAACTCTCCTGCGGGAGGTAGTTTCTACTGAGAGGCTAATGAGCCTAAGATGATAGTTATCCACCAAGCGGGTCAAAAAGCCTTCAAATGGAGAAAAAGCATTGTGAGATATGAGACACCACGCACACCCTTGACGGTATTCTACGGGATGATCTTCTTAAGGAAGAAGTATCTTTCTTATCCGATTGTTGCCAAGGTCGGCAACGACGAGATTACCTTTTCCGTCAAAGGCGATAGCTCGCGGGCCGTTGAACTGCGCAGTTTTGCCAGGACCATCTGCGAACCCAGGCTTTCCCGGGGTTCCAGCAATCGTCTCCACCATTCCATCGGGTTTTATCACGCGGATACAGTGGTTTTCAGAATCTGACACGTAGATATTTCCCCTTGCGTCAACAGCCAAACCCATGGGGGAGTTGAATTCCGCCTCCTTCCCAGGCCCATCCTTGAAGCCGGGCTTCCCAGTCCCGGCAACCGTTGACACAACGCCCTTCGAGATCTTCCGAATCACGTTGTTTCCCGGCTGGTATATGGCACCTCCGGAGGCGTGTCCATCAGCCACATATACGCTCCCATCAGGTGCTACGGCAATCCCACAGGGCATACGAAACTCAGCATTCTCCGCCGGGCCATCTACGTATCCACTCCTGCCGTTTCCGGCAACTTTTGATACCGTGCCATCCGGTGTAAGGCTTAATACGTAGGTGGGATATATAGTTGCCCCGAAAATGATATTCCCCTTGGGATCGAAGGAGAACTGGATCCCTATCCAATAAGATCTCTCATGGGGTTTGATATCGATGAACCGGCCGTGCATGGGCCCGGCAATGGTGCTCACCATCCCTTGGGGGTTTATCTTCCTGATCCCAACCTCGGTGTGGTCTCCGACATACATGGTTCCATCCTTGGCGACAGCGATAGCCCTTGCTTCCTCAAAGAGCGCATCCTCAATCGGGCCATCCTTATGTTTCCTCCGCATTTTCCCGGCGATGGTGATAACCTTTCCGTCCGGGGTAACCTTTCGAACAATCGTCGTCTCGGCCTGCGTAAAGAGGATGGCCCCGGCAGGATCAACAGCAATACCGAGAGGATCGGCGAGCCCTGCTGTAAGGGCCGGGCCATCCGTAGAGGAGTATTCCCCACTTCCTGCTATGGTGATTACCTTAATACCTGCTGCCGACGGTTCAATAGCTTGAAGGTGAAGGAGCACTATACAGAGAATAGGCAGCTTCGCGATTTGTACGAGTCCAAAGGGAAACAGGCTCAAAGTCTTTTTCATTTTTTCCTTACCGCTTATTAAGAGTATAGTTCGTCGTAAGGTGAGACTACAAGGTCGATCATTCCAATACGGCATGGAATCTCAGGATTATTTCTCTGTTTTTACCCTGAAGTGGGGGGGGTCCTTTTCGAAGATATGGATTTTATCCGTATTTAAGATTAATTCGATCTCCTCGGAAAGTCTTGCTTTCGTCCGTGGATCAACTCGGGCAACTAAGCTGTGCTCACCAGAGGTCACAAAAAGCTGAACCTCAGATCCCAGGGGCTCGACGACCTCGACTACTGCCTGAATGGAGCCCCCCTGAATGCTCTTTTCGGCAAAGGATTTATCTTGCATGTCTTCGGGACGGATACCGAAGATCACCTCTTCGTTTTTCTTACCCTGGAGATACTGCTCCTTTTCTGACGGTATCACGAGCTCAAAGCTTCCCGCGTCGACAGAGAGCCCCGAGTCCTTTGAAACGATCTTTGCCGGAATGAAGTTCATGGCCGGGCTCCCGATGAACCCTCCCACGAACAGGTTCACCGGATACTCATAGACCTCCATGGGGGTTCCTACCTGTTGAATCTCCCCATCCTTCATGATGACGATCTTCGTCCCCATGGTCATGGCTTCTACCTGATCGTGGGTCACATAGATGATGGTGGTCTGCAATTGTTGGTGGAGCTTTGAAAGCTCTGCTCGCATCTGAACCCGTAGTTTCGCATCGAGGTTGCTCAGTGGTTCATCAAAAAGGAATACCGACGGCTTTCTCACGATGGCCCGCCCTACTGCAACTCTTTGACGCTGCCCCCCTGATAATTCCCTCGGTTTCCGATTCAAAAGGTCCTCAATCCCGAGAATTTCCGCCGCTTCTCTCACCCTCTGACTGATTTCAGCCTTGGCGTATTTTCTGAGCTTTAACCCGAAGGCCATATTCTGATATACGCTCATGTGGGGGTACAGGGCATAGTCCTGAAATACCATGGCTATGTTTCGATCCCGGGGCGGAAGGTCATTGACCATTTGATCACCGATGTGAATCTCCCCCGCAGTCATTTCCTCCAATCCCGCGACACATCTGAGAGTAGTTGACTTACCACAACCCGACGGCCCAACCAACACAACAAACTCTTTATCATCGATCTCCAGCTCGAAATTCTTGACCGCCTCAACCCTATCGAAGTATTTTGAGAGATTTTCAATAACTACCTTAGCCATTTTTTTCCCCCTTCATTTCGGTGAAGTGTGAACCTTGTTAAATCTCGGCTTTATGGAATCATTTCCCTATGGTGGCTAGAATGAATTCTCGAAACAAACTCTCCAAAACAGTGATATGATAAAAACCTATCGGAACCCATCTATTTTATCGTCCCTTTAGTCAATCCCGCTATGTAATAGTCCATGAGAAAGGCGAACAACACCACCACCGGTACCGATGCCACCAGTGCCGCCGCCATCAGCTCACCCCAGAAATAGACGTCCCCCTTGACGAGCGACGTATAAATCCCAGCAGTCAGCACCTGCTCATCGTGCCTATAGATGAAGGCCAGAGGGTAGAGGAAATTGGCCCAGGAAACGGTAAAGGCGAACATGGTAGCAGCTATCAATCCCGGGGTAGCCACCGGGAGAAAGACCCTCGTGAGCATTTGGAAATAACTGGCCCCGTCCACAAATGCCGCCTCGTCTAGCTGCCTCGGAATAGCGGAGAAGTACCCGATGAGTATCCAGGTGCAGAAGGGGACGGTTGCCGTCGGATAGATAACCAAAAGGGACCACTTGGTGTTGAGCAAGCCCAGTACACCCACAACCTTGAAAAAGGGTATGAATAAGAGCGTGGGGGGGACGAGGTAGGTCAAAAAGGTGAATATCCCCAACGGCTGAGATCCAATAAATCTCGTCCGCGTAAGGGCATACGCGGCCGAAATACTGATGGCCATGGTGATAAGCGTCACCAGGCCCGTTATGATAAAGGAATTCTTAAACCACGTTAGGAGCTTCTCCTCGAAGAAAATCTTCTTGTAATGGGCCAGCGTGGGTTTTGACTGGATAATCAGCGGTATCCCCTTAAGGCTCGTGATCTCGGTATCCGTCTTAAAGGAGGTGATGAGCATCCAGTACAGGGGAAACATGAAGAAGATCAGGAAGGGGACTAAAGCGAAGTACGAGAACCTCACCTTCATCTTTTTCCGTGTAGCCAGCGACCGTATCATTCCTCGCCCCGAGCGATGTTGCGTAAGATAAAGAAGGCGGCGATAGCCAGAACCGGAAACATGAACAGCGCAATTGCCGCACCACGGGGGAGATGTTGCGTTTCAATTCCAATGTTGAAAGCGTACGTCCCGAACAGGTGTGTGGTATATCGAGGTCCCCCGTGGGTCAGTATCCATACAATGTCGAAATTCGCGAAGGTTACGATGGTTGAGAACATCACCGTTATGGCAATTAACCTTCTCAGCATGGGAAATGTAACGTATCGGAAGCGCTGAAGGGCCCCAGCCCCATCGATTTGGGCAACCTCGTAGAGGCTTTGCGGAATCGATTTCAGGCCTGCGAGATACATGATCATAAAGAAGGGCGTCCCAAACCAGATGTTCGTTATAATGGTCCCAACCCGCGCCCAAAAGGGGTTGCTCAGCCAGGGCTTTGGTGTCATGCCCAGCTGAACGAGAACCCAATCGAGGGCGCTGTGGGTGGGCTCAAAGATCCACCACCAGCCCAACGAGCTCAAGGCCAGTGGCATTACCCAGGGGATCAACGAGACCCCCCGCCAGATACGCTGCCCCCGAAAGGGCAAATTGTTGAGGATTAACGCCAGGGTCAGCCCGAGGGTGGCCTTGAAAAAGACGGCTGTAAGGGTAAACCGAAAGGAATTGCCCACAACGAGCCAGAATGTCCCGTACCGAATGAGCCTTTGGTAATTCCACAGCCCAACGAACTTCGTCTCCTTCTTGTTTTTGAAGCTGAGGGAGATGGAGGAGAAGAAGGGATAGACCACAAGGAGGACGATCAGCAGAACGAGGGGTAGGACCATCCAGTAACCGATGAAGCGCCTCGACCTCAATGTGCTCAAAAGGCTCGGGCCTCTCGATTTTCCCCCAGCTACCCGATTCGAATCCATTTTGATTCCGCAGGTTTGGTCGGGGGAGGAGATCCTCCCCCGACCACGGAAAAAAGGCTATCCTTTAATAACCTCCTCCAGCTCTCCGGCGCACCACTTCATGGCTTCCTTCGGACTCATCTCGCCCGTTGTCACCTTGGCCACCATGACCGGGATGAGGAACTTGCGGTAGATCTGGACGCCAATTTCTGGGTGTGCCGGCCATCCGCCAACGATCAGCTTTTCGTCTCCCCTGGGGATGTAGTTGTACAGGCCTCCCGCCGGCGGGCTTTCCTCTTTCCACACGGGATGAGCATATAGGGGTTCGAGCTGGGGCACGTCGTATCCCTTTGCCGCCGCGAGAAGCTTCCACTGCTGGGCGCTCTCCAGGAACCACTTGATGAAATCCTTGGCGGCTTTCTTGTTCTTGGACCACTTCCACAGGCCGTAGGTCATGTAGAGAGCTCCGCGAAAACGCCCCGCCTTTCCTCTCGGCGTGTCATGGTGCCAGAGCTGTGCGGC